>JAEIGA010020433.1_pt1 | contig 10099 bp, 7 predicted proteins | sample 9270691 | NCBI WGS metagenome assembly JAEIGA01 (sample SAMN17057246, study PRJNA624740) | gut metagenome | biome: biome; isolation source: fecal sample | host: Bos grunniens | place: China: Xizang | collected 2019
ATTTTGGAAATCGGCGGCGGCAGCACGAAGATTATTTACTATAATAGAAGAAACGTGCTTGGGCACGCGACGTTGCCTTTTGGTGCAGTGACGCTTACCGACTTATTTGCGAACGATCCCACGCCCGAAGAAGCGGCAAAGCACGTGGAAGAATTTTTCACCGAGCAGTTGAAAAAGCTGCCTTGGCTCAACGATATCGACCCCGAAACGCAGATGATCGGTGTGGGCGGTTCGTTTAGAAACTTGTTTAAAATCAGTAAATTAGTACGTAAATATCCCTTGGACTTGGCGCATAATTACAAGCTTGCGACGGAAGATTTTATGGGCATTTACGATATGCTTAAAGTATTAGACGTGGACAAGAGAAAGAAAATCAAAGGTCTTTCTCCCACGCGTGCCGATATCATGCCCGCGGCGATGGCGATTGTGAAATCCTTCGTTTCGTACATGAATATCGAAACCTTCACCATCGGTGCAAGCGGACTTCGCGAAGGCTTGATGGTCAACCAGGCATTGCCGATTACGGTCGAGAAACCTATTTCCGATGTTTTAGGGTATTCGTTGGATCGATTGATCAAGTACTATGGCTGCGATCCCAAGCACGTGGAACACGTAATGCAGCTTTCCGTGCAGTTGTTTAAACAGCTTCGCGTGTTGCATAAATTCTCTCGTCAATACCTCAAGGTATTGAAAATTGCGGCAAGCTTGCACGATTGCGGTATGCGCATGAAATTCTACGGCCACGCAAAGCATAGTTGCTACGTTATTTTAAATTCCTCGATTTACGGTGCGACGCATCGCGAAATCGTGTTGGCGGCGTTTGTAGCAGGCTGCCATAACCGCGAGGATATCCCTGTTGGGGAATGGCAAAAATATAAGGGCATCGTCACCGAAGAGGATTTGGATGCGGTGAAGAAGCTCGGCGTGCTCTTGCGGATTGCGGAAAGCTTGGATAGATCGCATTGCGGTCTGGTTACGGGCGTAAACTGCGACGTTTTGGGTGACTCGGTAATCATGAAAACGATCGTGACGGGGGATGCGGCGCTGGAAATCCGCGATGCGGAAATGACCAACCCCGAATTCAAGCGCGCCTTCAAAAAGAATTTGGAAATTTTATAAAAAAGATACCGCTCTTTCGCCTATGGAAAGGGGAGGGGCGGTCTTGTTTTAAGAAAAAGCATGCAGTACGTATTAGCGAGCGCGTCACCGCGCAGAAAAGAATTATTACAAGAAATCTTGCCGGAGTTTGAAATTGTCCCCTCGGCGTTTGACGAGGCGGGCGTGCAGGCAAGATCGCCGGCCAGGCTCGTGCGGGCGCTGGCAAAAGGCAAAGCCGCGGACGTGGCGATGCGGAGTGAGCACGCAGGGAAAATCGTCCTTGGCTCGGATACAATCGTTGTCTACGGACGGGAAGTCTTGGGCAAGCCCAAAGACGAAGCGGATGCGCGGCGGATGCTGAAAATGCTTTCTGGTAAGAAACATTACGTATACACAGGCGTGTGTTTGGCGGCGGCGCAAGGCGGAGTATTGCAACAAAAAAGCGCGGCGTGCAAAACCGCGGTGTATTTTCAAGAGTTATCCGACGAATGGATAACGGAATATATAGCAAGCGGCTCGCCGATGGATAAAGCGGGCGCGTACGGGATCCAGGACGGCGGTTTGGTGAAGAAAATCAAAGGCAGCTATTCCAACGTCGTGGGGTTGCCGACGGAGCTTGTGAAAAAAATGATAAACAAGGCAAAGAAACAGGGATAAGGAGTGGGCTATGATAAAACTTGCGATTGACCTCGGCTCGTCGATGACGAAAATTTACCGCGCTGACACGAACAACGGCGTGGTGCTTGCCGAGCCCTCCTGCGTTGCGGTCGTTGGCGAAGACGAAGTAAAAGCCATCGGCAAAGACGCAAAAAACCTCATCGGTAAAACGGCGGAGTTTACTCAAATCGTTTACCCGGTGTACGAGGGTGAAATTGTCAATATGCAGCTTGCCGTAGCCATGTTAAAAGAATTCTTATCTCGTATCGCGGAAAAACCTTCGGCGTTGAAGCGTGCGCAAGTACTCTTTTGCGTTCCTTGCGGGATTTCAAATCTTTCTCTCAACAACTATATGAACTTGGCGGAAGAATGCGGTTTAAAGAAAGTTTGGTTTGTTGAACAGCCCTATCTTGCGGCGCTCGGTTCGGGAGCGGTACTGACGGAGTTCGACCCCGTGTTCTGTATGGATATCGGAGGCGGCGTTTCCAACGTAGCAGTCGTGTCGGGTTGCGGGATTCTTGCGGGGATTTCGATGAATGTGGGCGGCAATAACATGGACGCCAACATTATTTCTCGGCTTTCGGAAAACAGCAAATTGCTCGTGGGTGCGTTGACTGCGGAAAAAATCAAAAACGAAATCGGCTCGCTTTCCCCCAGCGCGCTGGGTACGATGGTAGCGGAGGGCAGTTCCACCGTGACCTATCAACCGGCAGCGGTGTCCGTGCAAGCGGCGGAATTGACCGATTGTATACGCGTGTACGTAAATAAAGTAGTAGAATATACAGCGGAAGTTTTGCGTACCCTGCCCGCGGAAGTGGCGGCAATCGTCAACCGCAACGGCGTACAGCTTTCGGGCGGGATTATGAAAATTCCGTACGTGCCGCAGTATATCGGCTCGAAACTCGGGATTCGATACCGCGTTTGCGAAGAACCGCAATTTGCAACGGTACTCGGCGGCGGCGTGCTTTTGCGCGACGGCGAAGAACTCAACCGCTTTGCAAGAACCATTGACTAATCGATTACACTTCTTTTTCATAGATATCGAATATAAAGCAGAAAAGCGCCGTACCTGATCGGCGTTTTTCTACTTTTATAGAAAGTTTTCCGGTTTTATAAAAAATACGCCCGCAAAAAAAATTTTAAAAAAATTAAAAAAATTTTTCAAAAACCCCTTGACAAATGAAAATTATTTGCTATAATAAAGGTACAAAGAGAAACAAACAAACAAAAAATGTTAGTAATTTTCAAAAAGAGGAAAAACCGATGAACTAAGTATATAGGCCGACGGGGGTCGGCAAGAGCCGTAGGGATGCGGCGAAGAAAAAAGTAAAAGGAGGGTACAAAAAGCGATGATTCCTTCCCACTGTGAGGCGAAAGCCTGAAAAAATAATCAAAAGGAACTCTAAAACAAAATACTCGGACAAAGAACGCGGGTGAAAAACCGCGAATAGAAGGAGGTACAAGATATGAGTACAACTTCGAAAGGAGAACCGACGTACACGTAAATGCCGAAGAGAGATCGGCGCGTGAAAAATTGTTAAAGGAGGTAACGTGAAAATGGTTTTTTTCAGAATTTCGGAACGGTACTTTAACAAAGAAGATATTGCGAGGTAACAGTCCAATGAACGAGTTGAATAGAGGCGTTGTAAGATAAAAGTAGTCCGTAGAAGAGAAAAATAAAAAAAGAAAAAGGCAACGTATGGTTGCGAAAACGGACGAAAAAAAGTGAGACGTCTAAAAATTGAATAATAGATAAATAAAAACCTCCGCTAAAAAGGCGGAGGTTTGAGCTTTTGAAAAAACTCCTCTTGCGAGATAGGCGTAAGGGGAGTTTTTGGTTTTTGTGCGGTCAAATGCGTTTAATTTTCACGTTACCGCACAAGACGTCCGAATAGGAATACGACGTTTTGCCCAGGAACTCTTTGTCGTCGGGGCAAACGGTGAACAGGGCGGGGTAAATCCCTGAGAGTACGCCCGAATAACTGACGCTTTTGTTCCTGCCCAAGTTTATTTTCACGGCCACCCGTTGGGAAGAGCAGTCTTTCACCATTTGTTTGACGTCTTTGATATTTTTGGTAGGTTTTATCATGCAAGAAGTATGTCCCAAAAAGCGGTAAAATATACAAGGTGCGGCAAAAAAAGGAAAAAAGTTCTAAAAATCAAGCTTTCCGCATAGGATAGAAAGACGAAAATGATGCAAAAGGGAGGCTAAAAAATGTCTATAAAACCGCGATTTGATACCTATCGTTACATCGGAGAAGTGTGCCGTTTGCGTGCGCAATCGGTGGTGGAATGCCGTTTGCCCGGCAGTGAAATCAGCAGTATTTTGGCTGTTTACGCCCAAGCGATTCCCGTGGAAAGCGGCTGCTTGGACGGTGAAGTCCGTTACAGCGGCAGATTGTTGCTGAACGTAGTGTACGAGGACGGGGATAAAAAAGTTTGCCGCGCCGAACGCGGTGCGGAATTTTTCCACAAAGCAGAGGGCAGCGAGGTCACGCCGTCGTGTTTTGCCAAGACCGCATTAAAAACGGAGAACGTGAACTGGCGCAGGGAAGGCTCGGGGTTATACCTGTCCGTTGTTATCGGCGCGGACGTAGCGGTGTATGGCAATCGTCAGATGGAATACTTGTCGGGCGGTGAGCAGTTGGTTTGCAAAAAGCAAGGCATTGCCGTTTGTAAAACTCTGTGTGTGACGGGGGAAACGGAAGGCGAAGACGAGTTTGAATCGGATTACGTAGGCGATATTTTAATGCACAGCGAAGGTGCGATTGCGCACCGCGTAGAAGCGCGCGGGGGCGGGATTGAAATCGAGGGTGAGCTCGCGTTGAATATTTGTGTTTTAAAACGGGACGAGGGTGTGTGTTCGTATGAGCGGATTGTGCCGTTCAAGATGCAAGTTCCCTGCGACGAAGCGTTTGGGAAAACGGCGGCGGAGGCTCGGATTTGCGTAAAATCGGCGCACTTAACCGTGGATACGGATGAGGAAAAAGGGAAGAGTAAAATTGTGTTTTCCTATTGCTTATCCGCCGATTGTTTCGTGTACGTTTTAGACGAAGTAGAGGTCGCGGAAGATGCATTTTGCAAGGAACAAGTCGTGCATTTGCATAAGGAACGGCGGTTGGGGCGGTATATCACGAAAACGTTGAAATGCGTGGAACGCGTGAGCGGTGAGGCGGCGGTTTCGCCTGTTTTGGAGGGGGAATATATGCTGCAAGCGGCGGTTTTACCGCGCGTAGAAATGTCGGTGAAGAAAAACGAATACGGTAAAGCGGAAGCGGAGGGCGCGGTGCTGGCGGACGTTTTGCTTTGCGGTGCGGACGGGGTGCATCGTAGCGCGGCGCTTTCCCTGCCTTTCCTGTTTCCCGTGGATATTGAGGGGGATTCTATTGCCGCGGAATGCCTTGTTTGCGGGTTGAACGTACGTAGAAAACGCAGTGGCGAAACGGAAGCGGAAGCGACTTTAAAGCTTTGTTTGAAAGGCTATACGGAAGGGGCTTGGGAGTATATCGACGAGGTGCGAGAAGGGGAAAAGATTGAAGAAACGGACAGTGCGTTTTCGGTGTTTATTCCGTGCGCGGGCGAGAGTAAGTGGGAGCTTGCCAAACGCTTGCGGTGTACGATAGAAGAACTGGAAAAGAGTAATCCCGACCTGGAATTTCCTATTTGCGAGGGGGAAAGAATTTACGTATATCGGCAAGTTAAGTAAATTTTCAATTTACACGCAAAAAAAATTGTGTAAAATATTGAAATTGTGGGAAAAATATGGTATACTAATCGAAACAACATAGCGGCGAGGGCAATCTCGCCGCAATTTTCGGGTAAGGCGGAATACGAATCGCATGAACACGGTCAAGATAAAATCGTATGCAAAAGTCAATCTCACGCTGGAAATTACGGGCGTTGAGAAGGGCTATCATATGCTGGATTCGTTGGTTGCAAACGTGGATTTGTTTGACTTAATCGTCTTAAAAAAACGCAAAGGCGGGTTAAGCTGCGTCACCATGAAAGGCATGGGCAGCGAAGAAATTCCGCCCGAAAAAAACAACGCGTTGAAGGCGGCGGAGGCTTTTTCCAAACGCTTTGGCACGGACGGTGCGGACATAAAAGTGTATAAAAATATTCCGATCGGCGCAGGGCTTGGCGGTTCGTCCGCGGATATTTGCGGTGTCATTAACGGTATGGCGCGACTGTATAAAATCACCGACCGCACGGCTTTGAAAGAACTTGCGGATACGCTTGGCAGCGATACGGGGTATATGCTCAACGGCGGTTTTGCGCGTATGCGCGGCAGGGGGGAACTGGTCGAAAACCTCTCCGCTTGCCCGCGGTTGAATATGTTGTTGCTTTGTCCGCAATCGCAGGTGAGTGCGGGCGCATGTTACAAGAAATACGACGAGGAGTTCGCGGATAAAGCCAAGAAAAAGGGCGGAACACAGGCGTGTATCGAGGCTTTATTGAAAAAGGACTTCGCAGGCGTGGGCGAGAGCTTGATGAACGATTTGTATTTACCTGCGGCGGCTTTGAATGACGACGTGGCGCAGGCATTTGCCTCGGCTTCGGCGTTTTCACCGCTTGGAACGGTAATGACGGGCTCAGGGAGCGCGGTGCTGGCTTTGTTTGAAACGGAGGAGCTTTGCGAGTGGGCAAAGAGCCGATACAAGGGCAAGTTTGCCGCGTACGTGGTGCGTACGATTACGCCTGATTATGTGGGAAAAACAAGTGGTGGCTGGCGCAACCCGTTTGAATTATCCCAAGACGAACAAGATATTTTAAGCGGGGAATAACCCGATAGAAAAACAGCAAAATTTGGAGAATGATATGGAAGAAAGAATCATTGATGACGAATATGGCAGAGGCGTGCGTTTGAAAAAGACGAAGGACGGCTACGTGGACGTCACGGAGGACTGGCAAGCGGAGTCGGTGGACGAAGAGGGCGAAGAAGTCACTTTTGAGTTCCCGATGATGGACGACGAGGACGACGAAGACTTGGTTGGGCTCAGTCCCGAAGAGGCAATGGCGTTGCGCAAGAAAAAAGCGGAAGAGCGCGAACAGCGCCGCGCGGACTATGAACGCCTTTGCAAAGAAGGGGAAGAATTGCTTGCGACGGGCGGATACAACGCCGCGGAATTGAAATATGAAAAAGCGTTGGAGCTGGATGCTGTGGCAACGGAAGCGTCCGTGGGTTACTGGCGCGCAAAAACGAGCAATTTCACCAACCCCGACGTGCTTGTGGACGAGTACGTGGACGAGGGGATTGAGAGCTTGGAATACGATTTAGGGATTCAAGCGACGGATATAATTCGTCGAGATTTTCACGAAGTATTCAAGGCGCAGACTGCGAAGTTGGAAGAGGAAGAAACGCCTCTTGCGGAACGTGTAGAAGGGAAACAAGCGGAGCGCCGTGCGATTATCCGCAAGCGCGTGAAAAAGGGTACGATTATTTTGTTGTCTGCGTTGATTCCATTTGTAGCGTTGTTGGTTTTAACGGCTGTGTTTGGCTTAAAAATCACTTCCACGCCGGACGGGAGATACATTTTACCGACGGCGATTTGCGGCGGGTTGGCGTTTGTGGCGTTTATCATCACCACCGCTTGCTTAAATACTTTCTTAAACGCGATGCGTATGCGCCGTAAGAATGAGTATTTAGGCTCGACCGAAGATGGCGGACGATTGATGGAAATCCGTGCTCGCAAAGTATTGTACGAATACTTGGCGACTTTGCCTGCGTATGAAGAAAAAGCGTAAAAAACGCTGATAAAAATTTTTAAGAGGATAAAAAAAGATTGACAAGGCAAGCAAATTATGGTAAAATTGCAACTGTCATAGGGGAGTAGTCGGCTTTTTAAAGTAATTATTTCTACAACACGGGGAAGTATCCCAAGGAATGATTGTGAACGACAAGACTTATGCGCAAAGCCCAAAAAGGGGTGTTTTTGCGCATAGGTCTTTCTTTTTTTGTGAAAAACAAACTTATTATAAGGAGTTATGTATGAATATTTTTTGGGCGATAGTATGTTTGATTATCGGTTTCGTCTTTTTGGTAAAAGGCGCGGACTGGTTTGTAGACGGTGCATCGGGGATTGCGGCAAAATTGCACGTTCCTGCCATCATTATCGGTTTGACGGTCGTTTCGTTTGGGACAAGCGCACCCGAGCTTGCAACTTCGATTATTTCATCTTTGCAAGGTAGCGCGGATATTGCTGTGGGGAATATTCTTGGCAGCAACATCACCAACATTTTGCTTATCTTGGGCTTGGCGGCGATTATTTGTCCTTTGACGGTGCAAAAAAGCACCTTGCGTTTGGACTTTTTCGTGTTGTTGGGCTCGTCGGTCATTATTCTTCTGTTCGGTGCATTTGATAACGTAATCAGCCGAGTAGAGGGTGTTATCATGTTTGTTTTATCGATTGCATACATGGTATTTTTGGTATGGTACGCAGTACACGAAAGCAAAAAAGAGGGTACCATGTCCGAGTTGAGTGCGCACGAAGGGCTGTCCAAACTTGAAGAAGAAGCACCGAAAACGGGGTTTGCAGGCTGGTATGAAAAGATGAAAGAACATAGCTGGTTCTTGGTTGTTATCATGTTGGTCGGGTTGGGCTTGGTTGTAACGGGCGCGTTGTACGGGGTTATTCCCGGGGCGACGGCGATCGCTAAAAAAGTAGGCGTATCCGAAAAGATTATCGGGCTTACCATCGTTGCGGTGGGGACTTCCTTACCTGAACTTGTGACCTGTGTCGTGGCGGCAAGAAAGGGTGAAACGGATATCGCAGTCGGCGACATCGTAGGCAGTAACATTTTCAACGTCATTCGTACCCTTGGTATTTGCGGTATGATTTTGCCTTTGAGCTTTGAGCCTACCTTCTTAATCGACGGTTTGATTGCACTTGCGGCGGCGATTTTGCTCACGGTGCTCGGGTTCTTGAAAGGGAATAAAATCCGTCGTTGGGGCGGTTGGGTAATGCTGCTTGGATTCATAGCATACTACGTATATTTGTTTGCATTCGCTTAAAAAATAACGAAAAATAAAACGCAAAAAATAAAACTTTTTTAAAAAAAGCAATCAAAAACGCTTGCCAAAGCGTAGGAAATTATATATAATTATTGCTGACTTCGAGCGTTCCGCTGCCTTTTTTAGGGCGTGATGAGGAATCACGCAGCGGGTTATGAACGTTTCGTAAATTACGGAGGTAAAGTCTAAAATGAAAGGAATTATCGAAGCTATCAACGCTGAAAGCATGAAGGCTGAAGTTCCCGCGTTCAACGTAGGTGACACGATTAAAGTCGGTTACAGAATCATCGAAGGCGGCAAGGAAAGAGTTCAGAACTTCGAAGGCGTCGTTATCGCAAAGAAGAACGGCGGCATTTCCGAAACTTTCACGGTACGTCACATTTCTTATGGCGTAGGCGTAGAAAAAACCTATCCTATCCACTCGCCGAAGATCGCAAGCATTACGATTGTTCGTCGTGGTAAGGTTAGAAGAGCGAAGTTGTATTACTTGCGCGCTCGCACCGGTAAAGCGGCTAAAGTTAAGGAAAAAATTTAATTTATCGGAACAATCCGAAAAGAGTAGGCTCGCCCAAAGTCAACGGCGAGCTTATTTTTTTACAAAAAAACCGAAAAATTCCCTTGCATTCGGTTTACTTTTTCGTGTTTTTAGGTTACAATATAGTACAGGAATATATAAGGTAGGGAAAAGACCTTTAAAAAAAGGTGTTTTTGACAAAGGAGCTACATGGTAAAATTCTTCGGCCGCGATGCAATCCATTCTTCACGCGTTTACTTGTTCGCGGTACTTGTCTGCGCCTTGATGTCCTTTTGTGTGATTTAGGAATACTTTCGAAAAATCCGCGGGCGTGCGCCTTTGCGGATTTCGTTTTTTGAAGTTGGTACAAGGATTTTCCGTGTGCAAGGGAGGAAGGGTATGATAGCGAAAGTGCAAAGTTATGCATTATCGGGCTTGGAAGGGGTGTGCGTGACGGTAGAAGCGGACATTTCCCGCGGTTTGCCGTCCTACGAAATGGTCGGTTTGCCCGACGCCGCCGTCAAAGAATCCAAGGAACGGGTAAGAAGCGCGGTGAAAAACAGCGCGCTGGAATTCCCTGCGCATAAGATTACCGTCAACCTTGCTCCCGCCTACGTGCGCAAAGAAGGCTCGGCGTTCGATTTACCCGTTGCAGTGAGTTTGCTGTTGGCCTCGGGGGCGCTTGCGGCGCAAACGGACGGAATTATCTTCCTTGGCGAGCTTGCGCTCAACGGGGACTTGCGCCCGATTGCAGGGGTGTTGCCTTCGATTATTTCCGCGCGGGATAAAGGCTTTCGAAAATTCATTATCCCCAAGGA
>JAEIGA010020434.1_pt1 | contig 10099 bp, 8 predicted proteins | sample 9270691 | NCBI WGS metagenome assembly JAEIGA01 (sample SAMN17057246, study PRJNA624740) | gut metagenome | biome: biome; isolation source: fecal sample | host: Bos grunniens | place: China: Xizang | collected 2019
AAGTTTGGTAAGTGTCAAGGCGATAACATTATCGCAACAACAGGCTATATCACATATAAATGGAATTTGGCAGATAATGTATTCTTAAACGTCAAGTTCTCAGAGTCCACCAATAAGATTGTTTCAATTTATCTGGTTGATGGCGTTGTAAAGTAAAAACACTACTAATGGCGCGAAACCCCTCGCGCCTTTTTTGATTTGAAAGGATTATGCCCATGACTTGGAAAGAAGTTTTGAAAGATTATATGAACACCGAAGAATATAAGAAGTTGGAGCAAGATGTGTTTCTTGAATACGCTCATACTCAGGTGTTTCCTCCAAAGGGTCAAGTCTTTAATGCGTTAAAGATGACCGAATATGAAGATGTAAAATGTGTAATTATTGGTCAGGACCCTTATCATGATGATGGCCAGGCCATGGGATTATGTTTTTCTGTTAATAGGGGAGTACAAATTCCGCCTTCACTGAAAAACATTTATAAAGAGATTGATGATGAGTTTGGTTGTGGCATTCCTAGTCATGGAGATTTGACAGACTGGGCTAAGCAAGGTGTACTCCTTTTGAATGCTGTTTTAACTGTAAGAGCTCATCAACCTGCTTCTCATAAGCATTTGGGATGGGAAAAATGCACAGATGAGATTATTAAGAAGCTGAACGATAGGGAAGAGCCCATTGTATTTATGTTGTGGGGAAATTTTGCCAAACAAAAGGCTTCGTTAATAACCAATCCAAAACATTTGATATTGACCTCTGGTCATCCATCACCATTGTCTGTCAGATTTTTTTCTGGAAATGGACATTTCAAAAAATGTAACGAATTTTTAAAGGCCAATGGCCAAGAAGAGATTAATTGGAAAGTTGGTGAGTAATATTGCTTAATTGGCTAATGGATACTTTCGATTTACTGAAAGATTTTAATATCATATCTGTTTTAGTCAGAATTGTGCTGGCAATTTTACTCAGCAGTATTATTGGTCTAGAAAGAAGTAAAAGTGGCCGAGCCGCAGGACTTAGAACACATATTCTTGTGTGCCTTGGAGCATGTATTGCGGCTATGACTGGTGTTTACATTGCACAGCAATATGGCGGAGACCCATCAAGAATCGCAGCTCAGGTTATCAGTGGTATAGGCTTCCTTGGAACTGGTACAATTCTGATTAGAAACAAGTCTGCTATTGTCGGATTAACCACAGCAGCGTGTGTTTGGGTAACAGGTGCGATTGGTATTGCTCTTGGATATGGATTCTATGAAGCTGCTGTTGTTTCAAGTTTACTTTGTTTCTTCATTATGGACAAGTTCAACAGAATTGAAAGAAAGTTTAAACCAAAGGAAAGAATTTTCACAGCATACATAGAGTTTGTGGATGCCAAGGCTATTAACGAAACGATTGTTGAATTGTTAGACCAGGGCATAATCTTATCTGAAACATCATTTACCAAAGTTAAGACAAATCTCCCAGACGGACTGGCTGCTAATACAACTGTAACTGTCGAGAATAGTAGAACAACGAAGGATGCTATGAAGTTGATTAATGAAAATAAGAATGTCAGCTTCGCAGCTATTACATCATAATTTGACAGGGCTCGTAAGAGTCCTGTTTTTCTTTGCCCTCCACAAACACAAAATGTTGCTATAATAATCTTAGAAATGATTTTTCTAATTAATATTGAAAGGGGATAGAAGTATGTCTATCACAGAAATCGTAAGAGGCCGCATGGTAGATGCCATGAAGGCAAAGGACAAGTACAAGAAGGATATCTACGCATACCTGCTCGACCAGCTTCAGAAGGAACAGAAGAGTCGTGTGTCTGCGGCCAATCCTAATCCTGTGCTCACTGAGGCAGATGAAATCGCTGTATGCCAGAGAGTTGTAAAGGCAATGAAGTCTGGTATGGATAAGAGCATTGAAGAGGCTAAGGCTAAGAACCTGAACCTGGACAATATGAAGGATTATATTGCTGACTGTGAATACAAGATTAGCGTTTATTCCGAGTTCCTGCCTAAGCAGATGGATGCGGATGAAATCAATGCTCTGATTAAGACCGCCATTGAAGGCATGAGTGGCCCTGTAAACAAGGGTATGATTATGAAGGTATTGATGCCTCAGGTCAAGGGCAAAGCCGACGGTAAGCTTGTTAGTGAGCTCGTAGACGCTGCTGTGGCATCTGCCAATGCATAACTTGAACTGAAACATAGAAAATTGATTTGATAAATGAAAAGGTCTCCACTTCTGCGGAGACCTTTTGTATTGCAAAGGCAAGAGGTGATTATAATTAAAATAGTAAGTTGGAACTGCTGTTGTGCATTTCGTAAGAAATTTCAATTTATTGAATGTGAAGATGCTGACATTTATGTAATTCAAGAATGCGAAAACCCAGACAAATACAAAAAAGAGTTTTTGGCATTTCCTTACAAATATTACTGGATTGGTAAAAATCAAAACAAAGGGTTGTGTGTTTTTGTAAAAGAAAAATATGATACAAAAATTCACATTTTTAATGATAATTATAATTATTTTCTTTCTATTAAGGTCGATGGTATTATCATAGTGGGCGTGTGGGCAAACTCACCATATATTGAGGAGTATTTTGAATATCAAAAAGAGAACATTCAGCAATATACAGACAAAACCATTCTAATCGGCGACTTCAACAGTAATGCAAAGTGGAATAGTTTGCACGGCGAAAAGAATCACACGACCGTTGTTGATGAATTAAAACAATATGGTTTTCTTTCCGCTTATCATTATTCAACCACAGAATCTCAAGGTTGCGAAACAACTAACACTTTCTATTTACATAGAAATGCAGCGAAGGGACACCATATTGATTATTGTTTTCTGAAACCAGATATGTTGAATGAATTTAAAATATTGGATGACACAAAATGGCTTGAACATTCCGACCATATGCCATTGATACTATCTTGTGTTTCAAATTCAGTTTCATTCCGCGCAAATGCCTAATATCAATAGACAGACCGCTCTTCGTGGCGGTCTTTCTTTATGTCCGAAATTTTCACATATGCCCGCCGTGCAAAGACCATTCCTTCTATATTAAATTAAAGACATTTTTCTTGAAGAACTAGAAAGGAAGGTATGTTATGCCCGAGAAGTCAATTGTTGAAAATCGATTCGACCCTAGACGCACAAAACGATTGATTATTCACGATGGCAGATTTCATACCGACGACATGATGTTCACCGCGATGGCGCTGATTGCTGCCGAAAAGTATAAGAATCAGATTGAGGTTGTTCGTACCAGCGAGCTGCCTACTGAGTATGATGAGTTTACTGTCGTTGGTGATATTGGTTTTGGTGTTTATGACCACCATGCTGATATCGATGAAAAACTTGCTATTGGTGCAAAGAACAATAATACTGAATTAAGACAGTCTGCTGCATGCGGATTGCTTTATCAGGACATCAAAGAAATTCTGTTTCCTGGTGATAGTGAAACGAGAAAAGTATTTGAAGCGCTGCTCGATATTATAGAGCACTGTGATAATACCCCCGATAACAATACCTTTTCAGACTCAGTAAACATGTTAGCTCCTGTTGATGAAAATGATAGCAACGCACATGCAGCAAAGGCTGTTGGTTATTGTCGTGCTGTTATTCTTGGATTTATGCAGGCCCATGTAAAGGAGAAGAGTGGAAAGGTTTGGGCGGTGCCGCGTGTATGCGCAGGCATTGTCCCTGGTGTTGCTGAAAAGAGAGATGAGCGTTATTGGAAGGCAACTCCAACAATCAAAAACAGATACAAATATATTAGTTTTGGTGACACGACTGATATGAAACTTCGTGCAATGGACACTTATAGCCTGGCCTGTGGTGTACTTACACAGAACAAGAGACAAGAGTGGCGAGCTGAGATTGAGAAGTATGACCTTGCACAGCTCGAAGAAATGGAACGAAGAGAGAGGGAAGATTGGCCGAAAGCTGTTGAGTCGATGGAAAACAAAACTATCTTCCTCGAAAAATACTACACATATGGTAAGCATGTTAAGGATTTGAATGCATTGTTTATTGTTATGCCTTCACAAAGAAATGGCTATACAATTACAACGCTGAAGACAAATACTGGCAAGTACCGTTTTAATCCCGATTTACTGATGCAGTTTGAAGGCTGTTCGTTTGTTGCGAACGACAAGAGATTCGTGTTCTTTGATACGAAAGAGCAGGCATTGAACGCTGCCCATACGGCTGGTATTACTATTGACAGATATCTGAAACAGGTTGGTTTTGAAGCATACAGAGATGTTTATGGTGGATGCAATGAGGAATACACTGGAAATCTGTTCCAAGACCTCATCAGCGAAGACATAGCACTAAATATGTTTGTGAGAGACTTTGTTCAGAACCCGAATCAGCTTACGGTTGATGAATACAGAGCACTGCAGATTGCTGTCATTGATAATCCCTATCTGATTCATGCATTCTGCACGAGATTCAGAAGCTATGATGAATATATGGCTTGGGATTTTGATGCATCTGTCACTGAAATTGAGGGATTGAATAAAGATACTTTGCTCAAGAAGAACCATCGAGGCTCTTCGTGGAACATGGGCTTGGAGAGATTTTTGCAGTCTCCCGCAGGTGCAGCTGTTTGGAATAAGGTTCACCCAGCACAAGAATAATTTCTATAAGAGGGCTTAGGCCCTCTTTTCATATTTTTACACTTTCTTTGGCTCCAACTTCTATGCTAAGATTACTATTGGAGGATAATGTTCTGCTCCAATTGAAATAGGAAGGAGAAACAAAATGAGTAACACAAAAGAAAGAACCATTGAGGAAATCAATCTGTCTGATTCCTTTGTTGATGATTCTGTCTACAATGTCGTTATGCATAACGACGACTTTACTCCGTTCGAGTATGTAGTTGTTGTTCTGGCAACTGTTTTCGGTTACGACCCTGAACAAGGTCTGAACATTGCAATGCATATTCATCGCAACGGGTCCGCTATTGTCGCGACCACATCCATGGAGGCGGCATACGAAAAAGTAGACCGCGTCAATCAGCTGAATGAGCAGTATGGTTTTCTGCTCCAAACTACCGTCGAAGAGGCGTAATTAATTTTTACATTAAGAAGGAGATTTTAAAAATATGGTTTATTCTCATGATATTACAGTAATCAACAAGGAGGCTGCAAAGATTGCATCTTCCATGAACAGCACTCAGATTTCCTCTGCCCACCTGATTGCCGCAGCTATGCAGCTTGACTATGTCTGCGAAGCTATGGATGAAAGTGGTGTTGATGTCGAGCGCGTTAAGGCAGCTGTCAACCAGGAATGTGATGGCCTTGCTAAAATCAGCAAGAAGACTGCCGACCGCTATAAGCAGGCTGGTTATGACCGCGAAGTTGGTCTGAGCCTTGATGGCCAGAGCAGCATGCGTCGTGCTACCAAGCTCGCTGAGGACAATCGTATTTGGTATACCGAGTACGTTGAGGTTAGCCACCTGATGATGGCTGTTATCGGCTCTGGCTCCTGCCAGGCTCTGAACGAAGCACTTGCTTGTGGTCCTTCTACCAGCAGCAAGATTGTCAACGCTTTTATCAACAGCATCGCCAAGCACGAGGCTGAAGAGCGCAATCTGCCTGCTCCCGAGCTGACTTTCCGTCTGTCTCGCAACGAAGGCAACGCACAGCAGCAGGCTCCTAATCAGGCAACCGCTCCTAAGCAGAATAACAAGAAGAAGATGAAGAGCGAGTTCTGCACTGACCTGCTTGAGCAGGCCAAGAACGACGATAAGCCTTTCATCGGCCGTGCTAAGGAAATCGATGACCTGATGCAGTGTCTGGAACGTCGTGATAAGCCCAATGCTATTCTCGCAGGCCCTCCTGGTGTTGGTAAGACCGACATCGTCCGTGGCCTCGCAAAGCGCATTGTGAACGACGAAGTTCCTGAGCAGCTCAAGGGTGTTAACCTGCTTCTGGTTGACGTCCCTGGTATGCTGGCAGGTTCTGAATTCCGCGGCAGCTTTGAAAAGAAGCTGAAGGAGACTATCGAAGAGGCTTGCACTCTCGACCGTCCCATCCTGTTCATTGACGAAATCCACACCGTTCTCGGCGCTGGTAAGTCTATGGACTCCGCAATGGATGCTGCTAACATCCTGAAGCCTTACCTCACTGAGGGTAAGATTCGCGTTGTCGGTGCAACTACCGATGATGAGTATCGCGTACACGTCGAGAAGGATTCCGCTTTCATGCGTCGTTTCCAGAAGATTGACGTTACTGAGCCCACTCCTGCTGAGGCTGTGGAGATTCTGAATGGCGTTAAGCCCGCCTACGAAGCCTTCCACAAGGTAAAGGTTAACAAGGACGCTATCAAGCTCGCCGTTGACCTCTCTGTCCGCTACATGCATGACCGCTTCCTGCCTGACAAGGCAATTGACATCCTGGACCAGACTTGTGCACGTGTTAAGATTCAGCAGGGTAAGAAGATTACCACTACTGACATCGAGACTACTGTGTCTAGCCTGTGCCACATTCCCGCACATACCGTTCAGAAGGATGAGATGGCTAAGGTCCGTACTCTCGACACCCAGCTCAAGAAGCAGGTGTTCGGTCAGGACGAAGCTATCGACAAGCTGACTGAGGCTGTGCAGATGTCTAAGGCTGGCCTGAATGATGAGACTAAGCCCATTGGTACCTTCCTGTTTGTCGGCCCCTCTGGTGTCGGTAAGACTGAGGTTTCCAAGCAGCTGGCTCAGAATCTGGGTATCGACTTTGTCCGTTTCGACATGTCCGAGTACGCAGAGCCCCATGCTATTGCGAAGCTCATCGGTTCTCCCGCTGGTTACGTCGGTTACGATGACGGCGGTATCCTGGTTGAGCAGATTCGTAAGCATCCTCACTCCGTCGTTCTGTTCGACGAGATTGAGAAGGCTCATCCCGATATCTACAAGATTTTCTTGCAGATTTTCGACTACGGCATGCTGACTGACAACAAGGGTCGTAAGGCTGATTTCCGCAACACTATCATCATCATGACTTCCAATGCTGGTAACGCAGCAGCTGAGAAGGGCAGCATTGGCTTCGGTAACATGACTATCAAGTCTAACCGCAAGGATGTTTCCATGAAGGCTATCGCCGAAATCATGGCTCCTGAGCTCCGCGGCCGTATCTCTGCTACCATCGTTTTCAATCCTCTGAACACTGACGTGTCCAAGATGATTGTTAACAAGGAGCTGGGCAAGCTGACTGCTAAGATGAAGACCCTCGGCATCGCTGTCAAGTACTCCGATGCAGCAATCAACAAGATTGTTGAGATGGGCACTTCTTCTCAGTATGGCGCTCGTGAGATTCAGAAGGTCATTGACCAGGAAATCAAGCGCATGTTCGTGAAGCAGATTGTCTCTGGCAAGTCCAAGGGCACTTACACGGTTGACGTTGAGGATGGCAAGTTCGTCGCCAACGCAACCAAGGAAAAGGCCGAGATTACTATCTAAGCAAATAACAGGTCGCCGTTTTCATAACGGCGGCCTTTTATTTTGTCTGTAGGACTGTCCTTTTTCTATATTATTTTTACATTGGGAGAATACGTCCTGATTGATTTTAGGAAAAAATGAAAGGAGGAGACACCTTTTGGTGTCGACTAATACTAATGAAGAAAAAGATGACAAGAGCAGATTTTGAGAAAATCGTTGCAGACAAGTACAAGCAAGCTAAGTCCATGGTGATGGACACTGGACTGGTTGAGAAGGAAGACTTTGTCGTAATCTACGACTCCATTGTCGCAGGCGCAAGAACTGAAAACTTCTACTGCCAGAGATGCGGACATACCGAGCAGAGACCTAAGGTTGGTTATTACCATACAAGCAATTATGTGTGCCCCGACTGCGGCAACGACAATATCACATCTTCCAGAAACGTTAATCGGCGTGAAAGAAAGATGTTTGTCAAGCCGAATGAGAGTGGCGCAGAAGGTTTCGTTTTCTCTGTCGGATATTATTTCCCTGATGAAAACGATTTTACTCCCATTGGTGAAGAGCCTAAGGCTAGAACTCCTTGGTACAAAATGGAGCCTGTTATGACCATCAACATCAAATACGCATTCGTATTTGACCGTGAATACGGATGGTTCATGTACAATGGCGAAAAGCTGTACAAGAGAGGCTGCCAGGATGAGGTAGACCGCTTGGTTGAAATCAACCGCATGACTCCTATGGTGGGAAGCGAAATGGAAGACTATGAGTGGAACGATTTGCTGGCAGAGGCAAAGACATTTGAAGCAAAGCGTGCTGCACAGGCAAGTGTTCGCAAGGCAAACTCCAAGTCCACTGTTTTGGAAGATATGCGCGCTCAGTATCGAGCTCAGGTTATTGATGAGGATATCATTAAGGAGCCTGCAAACACTTTCCTGAAGTACATCTACTCTCAGGACGAAGCTGGCACATCTTATCAGACAGTGTGCACAAAGTGTGGCCACGAGTTTATCACCAAAGATAAGGAAGATGAATACGGTCACTCCAATACCCCTGTTTGTCCTCACTGTGGTTTCACATTTCCTGTTATGTCTGGCCACAGATACAGCTCTTACGGCACTCATGAATATACCGACGTTGTCGTATATGAAAACACCAACCTGCCTGAAAACGACCTGTTGGTGAGAGTGTTCCGCGTGAACCATAACTATGAGCCTACCAAAGAACTTGAAACTACCGTGACTGAATTCCAGCGTGTGTTCTGCGGCAAAAAGGTAACAGTCTACGGCAAGGACGATATCTATGGCCGCGGACGTAAGGTGAAGCAGGATTTCACCAAGGCAACCATCCGTGATTTGTGCGGTGCTATTTCTGGTTGGCGCGTCGATGGTGTTACCATCCAGGAAAAGGATGACATTCGTGATATCATCCGTAACAGCTGTCTGATGTATAGTGGTGCGGTTGAAGCATACGGCATCGGTGATTCTCGCTACAAGCAGGTTGCCGAATTGCCTCACATGAAGTACATCATGACCTGGTATAAGAACCCTGGCATCGAACTCGTTGCAAAGGCCAATATGTCCAATATCGCAAAGCATATGCTGGATTATCCCGACCATATGCATGAGGGTAAAAACATTGCTGAAATCATTGGTTTGCCTGCGCCTGTTGTTAAGGTCGCTATGAAGGAAGACCTGACCTATGAGGACATGGTTGCCTATGGCGCTCTTTACAACACTGATAACACTTTGACTTATCAGCTGTACAAGGAAATCAAGGATTGCGGCATTGGTTCTCATCACTTGGTTGCTCTTCGCAGAAATCACAACATTGATTATGCAAAGGCCATGAAGTATTTCGAGGCCGTGTATAATCACCAGTGTATCGAGAAGAGAGAGGCTGCTACTTTGTGGCTCGACTACCTGAGAATGGCTACCGACCTGAAGATGGATTTGACGGACAAGTCTCGTCTGTTCCCTGGCTCTTTGAAGAAGGAGCATGACGTTGCTATGTTTGCTCATCGCGCAATTCAGGTTGAGCTGGATAAGGCAGCATTCGCAAAGCAGGCTGAAATCAACGCTTCCTATGAGTATTCCTATAAGGATTTGGTTGCTATCGTTCCTCGTACTCCTCAGGAAATCGTGGAAGAGGCAACTCGTCAGAAGAACTGCCTGCGTTCCTACGTCGAACGTGTTAAGCGCGGCGACACGGTCGTTGTGTTTATCCGTAAGAAGGAAGACCCTGAGGCAACTTATGTTACCGCAGAGGTTTATGGCGGCATTCTTACTCAGTTGAAGGGCTACTGCAACTCCAATCCTCGTCAGAAAGACCTGGTTGAGTTCGTTACCCACTGGGCAAAAGCTCGCAACATCGTTATCGATTGTTAATCAACAAGACCCACACATTTCTGTGTGGGTCTTTTCCTATATTTTTCACTATTTTTCACTACTCAACAATAAAAACTCCTATATTAATATCAAATTATTTAAAGTGGGGAGGCTGCTATGCTCAACTCTACAAATGGAAATTCAACGGACAAGCTTAACCCTTATTATATAGACCAAGAAACTATTGATAAGTTCAAGGCTGAGTACGAAAAATTGTTGAAGGAACAATTTATTGGAGAGGGAGTGGAAAACTCCTTATTCTCCATGCCTTTTAAGGATATTGA
>JAEIGA010020435.1_pt1 | contig 10098 bp, 9 predicted proteins | sample 9270691 | NCBI WGS metagenome assembly JAEIGA01 (sample SAMN17057246, study PRJNA624740) | gut metagenome | biome: biome; isolation source: fecal sample | host: Bos grunniens | place: China: Xizang | collected 2019
CAGCTTTTTTAGCCCAAACACCAGTTTGAAGATAAGCAGCTTTGGTTTTTAGAAGGTTTGCAGGAACCTCAAAGAACTGGGTAGATGCACCACCGCCAAGGAAGATAACTGCATACTCCTCAGGGATGTTGAGGAGCTCTCTCCATAGCTGCTCAGTCTCAGCCATGATTCTCTCCCAACCTGGGGTACGGTGAGAGATCTCAAGAAGGCCGATGCCTGTGTTGTCAAAATTCTGGATAGCCTCGATAGTGGACTCGATAGCTTGTCTTGGAAGTACGCAAGGACCTGCGTTGAAATTGTATGCTTTCATTGTATCTATTTTATTGTTTATAATTTTTTAATTAATAGAAAGTCAAAGATATGATTTTTATTATAAATCAAAACATAAAGTTTAATTTTCTGTAATAATCTTTATGTTTTCTGAGCTTGTGTTTTTCTCGCAATAGTGGCAGTGCAGCTTGAGTACACCATCCTCAAATTCGGTTTCAAATTTGGTGGTGATAGGCTGATGGTTGGTGATACATTTGGGGTTTGCACATTTGACGATACCTACAATCTGGTCAGGAACCCTAAGTACCTTCTTCTCTACCACTTCAAAATCCTTGATGATATTGATTTTGGCATCGGGTGCCACAAGTGCTATTTTGTTGATCTCTTTCTCTTCAAACAGTCTGTCTGCAACCTTGATTATCGCCTTTTTGCCAAGACGTTTGCTGTCAAGGTTCATTCCGAATGTGATCTGGTTGGGGCAGTCCTTCAGTCCAAGGATGGTGATCACCTTGAAAAGCTGGTCTGCAGGTATATGGTCCAGTACGGTGCCGTTTTTGATGGCACTGACCTTTAGTTCTTTACTCCCTTTTTCCATATTGTTGTGATTTTTTAGACGATAATTATTTGTAACCCAATAGATAAGCTATAATAGCCATTCTGACGTACACGCCATTCTCTGCCTGTTTGAAATAGTAGGCGTGTGGAGTGTCGTCCACATCTTGTGCTATCTCGGTGACCCTTGGAAGGGGATGGAGAATCTTCATGTTCTCTTTTGCCCCTGCAAGCATGGATGCTGTGAGATTGTAGGTGTTTTTAACCTTTTCATACTCCATAGGGTCGGTGAATCTCTCCTGTTGGACGCGGGTCATATACAGAATGTCGCAGTCATTGATATTTCCCTCAAGTTCACGGGTCTCTCTATATGGGATACCCTTGGCATTGAGGAAGTCCTTGTACTCCTGAGGCATCATAAGCTCATCCGGAGCAGTGAAGGTGAAGTCAGGCTCAAAGTGTGACATGGCCTGAAGTAGTGAGTGTACTGTACGGCCATATTTGAGGTCTCCTACCATATTGATCTTGATATCGGTAAGTCTGCCTTGTGTCTGATTGATAGTGTAAAGGTCCAGCATAGTTTGTGAAGGGTGCTGGTTGGCTCCGTCACCGGCGTTGATTACCGGTACTGATGCCACCTCAGATGCGTATCTTGCAGCACCTTCCAATGGGTGTCTCATAACGATGAGGTCCACATAGTTTGAAACCATCTTGATGGTATCTTTAAGAGTTTCTCCTTTGCTTACGCTGGTGTTGCCTGCATCAGAGAAACCGATGACTCTAGCCCCAAGCCTGTTGGATGCAGTTTCGAAACTCAGGCGAGTTCTAGTGGATGGCTCAAAAAAGAGTGTGGCAATGACTTTGTCGCGGAGTATGGGCTGAACTTTGTTCTTTTCGAACTCCTGTGCGATGCTCAATACGTGCAGCATCTCCTCTTTGGTGAAGTCGTGGATGGAAATTAGACTTTTAGGCATTTTCTTCTATGGTATTTATTGTTTGTTCTATTTTGGAAATGGTCCCCTTGTCGCTCATTGCCTCGACAAATCTCTCTTCGTCCCTTAGACGCACCTTCGTCTCAATGGTGCACATATTGTCGAAATCCTGCTTGTGGGGGTAGAGACCGAAGTCTTTCAGCGTTTTCATAATGTCGTTCATCCTCTCGTAGGGGAATTCGACGGAGTAGTCGTTGGTGGCAATTTTATCACAGATCTCTCCATTTGCAATTGCGTCAGCTGAGGCTGTTTTGTATGCCTTTATCAGACCTGGGACTCCCAGTTTGATCCCGCCGAAGTATCTTACTACCACTATCAGTATGTCACTCAGTTCATTGGAGAGGATTTGTCCCAATATGGGGCGCCCTGCGGATGAGGAGGGCTCCCCATCATCATTTGCCCGCCAGACTGAGTAGTCGTGCTTAAGTCTGTAGGCGTAGCAGTGGTGCCTGGCGTCGAAGTACTCTTTCTTGATTTTGAATAGGATATCTTTTATCTCTGACTCGCTTTCCACCGGGTAGGCGAATGCCAGAAATTTACTCCCCTTGTCCTTGTAGATGCCTTCTGAGGGGGCTGAAATGCTCTTATAACAATCGTTGATTTGTACTCCCATTTCAGAATACAAATATAGTTTTTTTAGCCGATTTTTGAGTAGCTCAGGTGCGTTATTTGGAAAAAATCTTTATCTTTGGTAAAAGAAAATATAAACTGAAACCAAATATACGATTATGGTATACAAATATAGAGCTACGTTGCCCAAATACAAGTCCTTTTTGAGGGAGTATGACATCAAAGCCGAATCCACACTTTACAAACTTCATGACTTCCTTCAGAATGACCTTGGATTCTCTCCTGATCAGATGGTTATGTTCAGAGGGGTAGATGAGGATGGTGTTGTTCTCCGCAAGTATGGACTCTTCGATTTGGGTGATGGATCGATGGATACTGTCACTTTGGAGAAGACTTTGCAGAGGGGAGAGGTGGCACTTCATTATGTCTATAATTTGCAGTTGAACCTGTATATTGTCCTTACTTTTGTTTCGGAGACAGAGTTTATCATAAAGGAGTCTTATCCAAGATTGTTGGTGGAAAAGGGGAGGAATCCCGACCAGTTCTCAGCTTCCTATGACGATTTCGGAAGCTTCAACGATGACTCTTCGGATGAGGAGTTCTATGAAGATGAGAGTGGATCAGACTCAGACGAGTATTAGTCTATGGAGAAAGAGCTGCATGTGATAGTGGGCCCCACTGCGGTGGGGAAGACCGATTATAGTATAGAGTTGGCCAAGGAGTTCGGCTCCCCCATAATTTCGTGTGACTCCCGACAGATATTCAAGGAGATGAAGATAGGGACGGCGCCCCCATCCCCTGAGCAGCTTGCAGCCGTAAAGCACTATTTTATCTTTTCACATTCGGTATCCCAATACTATACAGCAGGGAAATATGAACTCGAGGCCCTCGAGGTGATAAACGAGCTCTTCAAGACTCATGACAGACTTGTGGTGGTAGGTGGTTCAGGCCTCTATGTAGATGCATTGTGTTATGGTCTGGACGATTTTCCCCCGGCAGATATTGAACTGCGTAACCAATTGATGGAGAGGTTGGAGAAAGAGGGTATCGAGTCGCTGAGAATGGAGCTCAAACAGTTGGATCCGGAGTCCTACTATTCGATGGATATAGCCAACAGACAGCGGGTTGTCAGGGCCCTTGAGGTGACACTGATGACCGGGAAAAAGTTCTCTTCGTTCAAGACAAATCAGGTCAAAAACAGACCGTTCAAGATCAATAAGAGTGTTTTGTCAATGCCTCGTGAGGAGTTGTATGACAGAATCAACAGGAGGGTGGATATGATGTTTGATGCAGGTCTGGTAGCTGAGGTGGAGAGCTTGCGCCAATATAGGGATATGCCTGCACTTCAGACAGTTGGCTATAAGGAGATATTCGAATATTTTGACAGCAAGCATTCACTCGAAACTGCGCGTGAACTTATCAAGCGCAATTCGAGAAGGTATGCCAAGAAACAGATCTCTTATTTCAAAAGGGGTTAGTTCGCCAATTCTGACATGAATTTGATGCGGACCAATCGTACCTCTTCTTCAGAGTAATCACGACCAAGTTCTTTCATCGCCTCTATCACAGAGTCGGAAGATGCGTCGTAACGGAAATACTCGTAGATATCATCAATCTTGTCTTCGTCTATGGTCTGACGAAGGTAGTAGTCGATGTTTATCTTGGTTCCTGAGTGGACGATCGCCTCAATCTCATCCAGCAATTCCATCAAGTCCATATTTTTTGCATCTGCAATGTCATCAAGAGGGACTTTTCTGTCGATATTCTGGATGATGTATACTTTGTTGGCGGATTTGTTCACTACAGATTTGACGATAAAGTCTGTAGGTCTGTCAATATCGTTCTCTTCCACGTACTTGGCGATGAGTGCCAAGAACTCTTTTCCATATTTTTTGGCTTTTCCTTCACCAACGCCCTGACAATTTTTAAGTTCATCTACAGTGATTGGGTATTGGAGCGACATGTCCTCCAAAGAGGGGTCTGTAAATATCACAAATGGTGGAAGATTCAATTTCTTGGACAATGAGTGTCTCATGTCTTTCAACATGGCAAATAGGACAGGGTCTGCGCCGCCAGGGGCATTGTTTCTGCTATTGCCGATAGTGATGTCCTCATCCTCATCATCGTCATCGGTATCGGAGAATTCACGGTCTTCAGCCAGCATTACAGGGTATGGATTCTTGAAGAATTCCTCACCTTTTTCAGTGGCAAACAGCAGACCATACTGTTCGATATCCTTGTCCAGGAAGTGCATAACAAGGCCTTGACGTATTACAGCCAGCCAGAAACGGACACCCTTGTCTTTACCAAATCCGAACAGCTCGTGTTTGTGGTGCTCGTAAGATTTGATGATGGAGTTTGATACTCCGGCAAGTATGTTGGCGAGATGTTCTGCTTTGAATCTCTCCTTCATGGAGTTTATAAGTTCTATTACAGTTAGAAGCTCTTCTTGTCCGTCGAAGAGTTTCTTAGGGTGCAGACAGTTGTCGCAACATCCGCAATTTTCCTCCTCATACCCCTCTCCAAAGTAGTTCAGGATGATTTTACGGCGACATCTGTTGGATTCTGCGTATGATACGGTTTCAAGCAGAAGCTGTTTTCCTATCTCTTGCTCAGCAAGAGGTTTGCCCTGCATGAACTTTTCAAGTTTCTGTATATCCTTATAGCTGTAGAATGATATGCACTGCCCCTCTTTCCCGTCTCGTCCGGCCCTACCTGTCTCCTGGTAGTAACCCTCAAGCGATTTTGGGATATCGTAGTGAATGACAAATCTTACGTCCGGTTTGTCGATACCCATACCAAAAGCAATGGTGGCCACAATTACATCTACCTCCTCCATGAGGAATGCATCCTGGTTCTTGGCCCTGGTAGCAGCATCCAGACCTGCGTGATAAGGGCGCGCTTTGATGCCGTTTACATTCAGCAGTTCTGCAATATCCTCGACCTTCTTCCTGCTCAGACAGTAGATGATACCGGACTTGCCCTTATTGTTCTTGATAAATTTGATTATCTCTTTCTTGACATTTGTCTTGTCTCTTACCTCGTAGTAAAGGTTCTTCCTGTTGAAGGAGTCCTTGAAAACTTTGGCATGCGACATCGAAAGGTTCTTCTGGATATCAGACTGAACCTTAGGTGTAGCAGTAGCGGTGAGGGCAATGATTGGGGCTACCCCAATGTCCTCGACTATGCTCCTGATTTTTCTGTATTCAGGACGGAAATCGTGCCCCCATTCCGAAATACAGTGGGCCTCATCGATGGCATAGAAAGATATTTTGATCTGCTTGAGCAGTTGGATATTCTCCTCTTTGGTAAGTGATTCAGGCGCTACATACAAGAGTTTGGTCGCCCCTGAAAGGAGATCCTCCTTGACCTCCTGAATCTGGGTTTTATTCAGAGATGAGTTGAGGAAATGGGCAATTCCCTCTTTATTTTTATTGGCAACAAAGCCTCTGATGGCATCCACTTGGTTTTTCATTAGTGCAATCAAAGGGGAGATAACGATGGCTGTACCCTCCATAACCAATGCAGGGAGCTGGTAGCAGAGTGATTTGCCGCCACCAGTGGGCATAAGTACAAATGTATCATGCCCTTCGATAAGATGTTTGATTATAGCCTCTTGTTCTCTCTTAAAAGAGTCAAAACCAAAAAACTCTTTTAACTTAATTTGTAATTCAGATGAACTTATCTCCATAATTTATTACCTTTGTGCCCTCTAAATTACCAAAAAAAATTTAATAAACAGTAAAATTATTTTACTTGTATGACAAAAAAATGTGTTAACCTGCATGAGATAGCCTTGGAAGTGGTTAAAAAAGAAGCAGAAGCGGTGAGAAGACTATCTGAGGTGATTGATGAAAATTTTAATCGTGTTGTGGAGTTGATTCATGGCATCAAAGGTAGAGTTATCGTTGCAGGTATGGGTAAGAGTGGTATAGTGGCCAGCAAAATGGTTTCCACTTTCAATTCCACAGGAACACGTGCACAATATCTGCATGCTGCAGATGCCTTGCATGGTGATTTGGGAATGGTAACTGCAGATGACGTTGTGATAATTGTCTCTAAAAGCGGTAATACTTCAGAGATCGAAAAGCTTGCTTTAGGTGTCAGAAAAATAGGGGCACCTATCGTGGCGATTGTATCCAATAAAGAGTCTTTCCTGGCCAAGTCTGCCGAATATATTTTGTATGCCCCAATAGAACATGAGGCTTGCTGCTGCAATCTTGCCCCAACGGTAAGTACCACCGTCCATCTTGTTTTGGGCGATGCACTGGCTGTAGCTCTTGAGAATCTGAATGGTTTCGGGGTGGCGGATTTTGCAAAAGTTCATCCTGAAGGGTCTATAGGTGAAGAGACCAAAAAAATACTATCTTTGTAGAAAATAAATACTTAAATATGATTGATAACGTAGATTTGATGGCACCTCCAAAGCATTCAAAAGCTAGGGGTATGCTGCATGCTTTCCTTGAGAGCCAGACCTCTGGCGGTCTTGTGCTTCTGGTTTGTACCATTATTGCACTGGTAGTGGCAAATGTTCCTGCCCTTCAGCACATTCAGGAGATCTGGCACACAAATGTGGGAATAACTTTCGGAGAATTCAAAATAGAGATGTCGTTAATGCACTGGATCAATGATGCGTTGATGGCTATTTTCTTTTTTGTGGTAGGGCTTGAGATCAAACGTGAGATGCTTGTAGGAGAGCTCTCTTCTGTCAAGAAAGCTACGCTGCCGATATTTGCAGCCTTGGGTGGTATGTTGGTTCCAGCTGCGATCTACGCTTTTTTCAATGCAGGGACACCTACATCCAATGGTTGGGGTATCCCTATGGCTACAGATATTGCTTTTGCGGTAGGTGTTATTTCGATACTTGGCAAAAGGTGTCCGTCTGCCCTCAAAATATTTTTGCTTGCATTGGCTATTGTAGACGATTTGGGTGCTATCATTGTTTTGGCGCTTTTCTACCCAAGCCATGAGTTAAGCTTCATGTATATGGGTTTGGCACTTGTGGTATTTTTGGTATTGGTGGGTTTCAATAAGATGAAGATAACCTCTCCATATATCTACATGATATTTGGTCTGGTTTTGTGGTACTTTGTCTTCAAATCGGGAATCCATGCCACTATAGCAGGTGTACTTCTGGCCGTTTCTATCCCTTCCAAAACCACTATCAATGAGGTCAGATTCTATGTGAAGGTGAAACATCTTCTTGATAAATTCAAGGAGAGTGGAAACAGTGAGGTGGAGGTGTTGGCAAACTCAAAACAGCTTGAGACCATTCACGATATAAATGAGGAGGTGGATGCTATAAATCCACTTATGCACAGGTTTGAGTCAGTGTTGCATCCGATCGCAAACTTCCTGATCATCCCTCTTTTTGCTTTGGCAAATGCGGGTGTGGCTTTGGATGGCAGTATTATGTCCATGTCTCCAATGCCGGCGGTGGTTCCGGGTATCTTCTTCGGATTACTTCTCGGTAAGCCTATCGGTATCACACTTTTCAGTTATATCTCTGTGAAGACAAAATTGGCGGAGATCCCTGCCGGTATCCCATGGAAACAGGTCTTTGCTATGGGTATGGTTGCCGGAATCGGCTTTACAATGTCCATTTTTGTGGATAACCTCGCATTCAGTGACCCTGTAGCACTGAATATAGGTAAGGCTACTATCCTCGTGACATCGTTTGTGTCGGCAGTGTGTGGTATGTTGGCAATATTGATGACAACCAGCAAGCAGCCAAGTCGCAGACAGAAGAAAAGAAAACAATAACAATTAGTATATTTTAAAAAGATGAAATCGATTAAAATTTTGGTGGCACTATGCCTAATGGGAACTTTGATGTTCTCATCTTGTAAATTCAATGCAGGACAACGTGTTCCTGGTACTACATCTGCTAAAGTTGACTCTGTGAGCTACGCTTTGGGTGCATACTTCGGTGGTATGATCAAAAGTTCTGACTTCGGTGAGTTGAACAAATGTGAGATGAAAAAAGGTTTGAACGATGTGATGAATGGTGGTGAGTTGAAAATTGCTGAGCAAGAGATCATGCAAGTGATTCAGAATCACCTTATGCAGAGAATGAATGCAATTTCTGAGATCAATCAGAAAGAGGGTGAAGAGTTCTTTGCTAAAAATAAAGAGAAAGAGGGTGTTGTAGAGGCTGTTTCAGGTCTTCAATACAAAATTCTTGAGGAGGGTGCAGGTGTTATGCCTCAGCCTAAGGATACTGTAGAAGTTCACTACAAAGGTACTCTTCTTGACGGCACTGTATTTGATTCATCATACGAAAGAGGTGAACCTGCAAAATTCCCTCTAAATGCAGTTATCAAAGGTTGGTCAGAGGGTCTTACATACGTTAAAGAGGGTGGTAAAGTGGAGCTTTATATCCCTGCAAACTTGGGTTATGGCTCAAGAGGTTATGGCAATATTCCTGCTAACTCTACACTTATCTTCGAGGTGGAACTTTTGAAAGTTTTCCCTGCTGCTGAAGAGAAATAAGAAGTAGTATATAACAAGATATTTCTTCAGAGGTGACCAAATTTCTGGTCACCTCTCTTTTTTTATAGGTATATGATAAAAATTTTTAACTTTGCGAGTTAAACTGCGTAAAGTATGAACAGAAAAATCGTAATCATTTGCACGGTATTGGCTCTCTTGCTTTTGGGTGGGATAGGGTTTGGTTTTTACAAACTGTTCTTTACCCCTGAATCGGAGGGGGAAGAGTTGGTCAACAGCAAGGGTGATGCTATGATGGCTATCCCTTCAGATGCGATTATGGTATACGATTTTGCTTCGTTTGACCTTCTTGCCGAGTTTTATGACGGAAGGGTTTCACCCCTTGCTTCGTTTTTGAAGATTTGCCCTCCGGATATAAAAAATGAGGGTGCAGTGGTATCTGTACATTACCCTTCCAAGAATACAATTGCCCCGTTGCTGGTGGTATCTGTTGAGGATGGTGATGAGAGGAGCAGATTGAAAGATATAGTTTCTGATTATTGTTCAGGAGTAATCAACAAGAAGTACAGCGGAGTCACGATCAGTAAGGCTGTAGTTCCTGCCATCAGCTATACATTCTACGGCAAGTATCTGATAGCGAGTCCTTCGCACGTGACAGTAGAATCTTCTATCAGACATCTTGAGAGCAGATCATCCATTAAGGACAATCAATTGTACCAGAAAGGGTCAAATGATGTAAAAGGGAAAGTGGTACTTCATATCAATCATCAGAATATCGGAAAGTTCTTCTCGGGCAGTATAAATTATGACTATCTCGGTAAGGCTACATTCTTCTCCTCACTGGCTTCCTGGAGCAGTTTCAATCTGGATACCGAAGATGCAACAATAGACGGGGATGGTAAATTCATCAATGTTAAGGATGAGGCCAATTTCTCGAACATATTTTTGACACAAAAGGGGAGGGGTACAGAGATTTTTGAGGTACTGCCCCATAATACAGAGTATGTGATATCTCTCCAGTTGTCAGATGTGGAGAAATATTTGGAGTCATATACAGCATATCTGGAGGCTATAAAAAAGATAAATGACTACCACTACCTGAATTCGATAGCAGCGAAAAGTGTAGGAGAATCTATCTCCCCCAAAAACTGGTTTATGGGCTTGGATGCTGCAGAGATAGCTGTGGCCTCTATTCCTGATAGTAATGGCGGAGAGAAGATGACCTTTATCAGGGTGAAGAACAGTGAGCAGGTTAAGTTGTATA
>JAEIGA010020436.1_pt1 | contig 10098 bp, 5 predicted proteins | sample 9270691 | NCBI WGS metagenome assembly JAEIGA01 (sample SAMN17057246, study PRJNA624740) | gut metagenome | biome: biome; isolation source: fecal sample | host: Bos grunniens | place: China: Xizang | collected 2019
AATACGAATGGGAGAACAGCGTATCCCGCTTTTGCCAGGTCAAAAATCGTTTTGTCGAGCCCCATATTGATGAAGCCAGTAACATTTTCCCCAAGCACGTAAGCGGGCCGCAGTTCGGTAATAACTCTGCACATTTCCGGCCATAGATAGCGGGCATCCTCAAATCCTTTTCGCTGTCCAGCAGAACTGAACGGCTGGCAAGGGAATCCGCCGGAAATGACGGTGACTGTTTCAAGTCCTGTTTTCTCAAAAAACGCCTCCTTCGTAAAGGTAGTGATATCCCGGAACCTGGGTACCTCCGGCCAGCGTTTTTCCAATACGGAGTATGGGAAGTCTGCCCACTCGCATTGGCAAACGGTCTGGAAGCCCGCAGCCTCCGCCGCAAGATCCAGACCGCCAATGCCGGAAAACAGGCTCACATGGGTTAGTGTTGTTTTGATTGGGGTAATCGCCTCCTATTTGGAAATGAAAAATACCCCACCAAAAGGTGAGGTATTATTCGGAAAAATGAACATCATAAGCAACATATTTCAGGAGTTCATTACATTGTAGATACTCTCGCTTATCTGTTCCTAAATTCCGTAGAACGATCTTTTTATCAAACCCTACATAAATGGCATAGATTTGTTTATTACCCAAAGATAGTTCTATATTTAATTGTCGATAAATTGCTTTTAGTATATCAGTTATTCCACATAATGGAAAACCCTCGAAATCATATACGATTGGATATGGAATGAAAAATATAATATGTTCATCTCGCGCTGTTCGTGAAATGAGATTTTTCATTATACTGTATAGAGTAAGATTTGCAATCCCCAAGTCGCGGTTGCTGCCCGTACCGGGAACTGGCTTAAACTCTAAAGCCTCTTGATACATTATTTTTGTAAAATTTCCAACATCGCCATTATTGCTTCCGATTGACTTGCCTTGTCCCTTATTTAGCGGAAACTTTGCATCAAATTTATCACCGGTAGTAGAATCAACAAAGTCACACTGCCCGGAGGACTGATCCTCTTGATGAATATATTTATGTGGGAATACTATCTCAGATTTATTCATTAACTCACCAATGAGAATTTCATACTTTGATGATTTAATAAGCTCTTTGAAATCAATATTGATAGAAGATTTAATCAGAAAGTAATTTTTCCACAGAATCATACTTTTACGAATTCTCCTAGATATGAATTAGCTGAAAATACTTTCAATAAATTTTATATTAGATTTCCTCTTTCGTCAATATAAGGATTGTTCAAAGAGAATGGATAGAGGATAGCCGCATACAGTTAAGAACGTGAGCAATATATCAAATACCGTTGTCTGCCTCCACTGGCATAAGGGTGACAGGTTAGAAGCGTAATCATATCTTCACCAGAACGGATCAGGATTTCGTCTACCTCGTGGGGATCAATGATCTTTTCCTCCACCACTTTGTAGGTTAGCTGCTCCCACAGATTGGTGATAATAACCGTATCGCCCACGGTCAGATCCGGGAGATAGCGGAAGTAAGATGCTCCACCATAGCCCCGGTGTCCGGCAATGACCGCATTGGTACTGCTGCCGCCAATGGGGATGCTGGTTTCTGTCAGGACAGCAGCGCCATCCGCCATGTGCTGATTACTGGCTCCCAGGAATAAAGGCATTTCCAGATCCAACTTAGGAATTTGGATCACACCAAATTTTTCATCCTCTAAGCCATAGTCGGTCAGGGTGAAGCTGGGTACCTGATAGGCATAGCTGGTGGAAAGACCGGACTGACCTTCTTCATAGATGCTTTGGTTGTAGGCAGTCATGGCATCCCACAGATCCTGGTGCTGCCGTTCATCCGTTTCCTCAGGCATGGTTGGAAATACGATGATATCCAGTTCACCATCCTCCGGATCACCAGAAAACCGGCTGAGAAAATCCTCTGCTTCTAGGGTCATTCTCCGGTCAACCACGGCACCCTGAACATAAGGATACACCGCCAGGGACAGTCCTGTGATGAACAGCAGCACCATAAAAAACACATAGAAGCGCTCCCAATTACTTCTCAGCATAGGTACCACCTCCATAGTTGTTCGTGAATCTGCGGTAGATTTGGACGGCAGAAATAATGAGAAGGATCAAGCCAATGGCAACCACGATGCCCCAGACAATGCCCTCGATGTATTTCTTCATCCAACTGGATTGTGGCTGTTTCTCCTGGGAGGTTTCTTCCAGAATAATCTCCGCTTCCTCGTAAGGGATACGGGAGCCGCAGACCAGCAGACGGTGGGTATTCACACCGTAGGGAGTACAGGTGACCAGGGTACAAAGGTCCTCACCAGAGCTGATCCCCAGAAGACTTGTATCATAGGGCAGCACTGTATTGATCTCCCTGACCTGATAAGCCAGGGTCTCGTTCAGGATGCGAAGATAAAATACATCCCCAAGGGCAAGCTGCTCCAAGTCGGTAAACATCTTTTGGCTTGCCATGCCGCTGTGACCGGTCAGGATGGAATGGGTACTTTCGCCGCCAACGGGAAGGGAGCTGCCCAGCAGATGGCCCACGCCACGGTCCAGAGAATCCGAACCGGTGCCGTGGTAGATGGGCAGGTTTACATCGATCTTTGGGATCTCTACATAGCCCATCATGCCGTTTCCCGCAATGTTGAGCTGGGTATCGTAGTTCTGGGACGCAGCCGTAAGTGCTTCCTGGCTGTAAGCGTCTGCATCCGTGGTACCGGGCGTGATGGAATTGTTGTACGCAACTGCCCAGTCCCAGCTTTCCTGCAGGGCGCTATCGTCTGCCTGTTCAATCACTTCAAAATAGGCGGTGTGGATCTCGGAGGCATACTTTTGGTTTACATAATTTGAAATGAGCGGATACAGGGTCAGACCCAGGGCCAGTATAAACAGGATAGCGGCAACGATGATTTCAATTTTCTTCTGCTTCGTTATAAGATACCTCCCATGTATAGGAATACCCCGGAGGATATTCCTCCGGGGTTATGTGGATCAGCGGGCGTTGCGCTTCTTGGAAGCTAGGACGATGAAGGTTGCGGCGCCAGCCATCATCAGAATGCCAACGATGGTAAACATCATGGTTCCGTGATCGCCGGTCTCAGGCAGGTCGAAGCCGCGGGTATTGACCACGGACAGAGGTGCTTCTGCGTTGGCGCTGCCGTTATCTTCCAGCATATTAACGGCATTGCCGTCTACGGTTGCGGAGGCGGTCAGCAGATGGTGTTCCAGATGCACCTGGGGCATATTCTTCAGGTCACCGGTGTCATTGATGATGGTTGCGTAGCGGGGATCATTCTGGATCAGGCCCAGCACATCGGATTCATAGATATCGCACAGAGAAGTGGTTTCCTTCTGAGAAATCACGATCTCAATGTCGTCCTTCAGCAGCGTGTAGCCGTTGTCGGTGCGGATCTCGGTAACGGTGTAGGTGTCGTCCTCCATACCCTTGATAATGATCTTACCAGCGGTACCGTTGGATTCTGTGGGGATGAAGCGGGTAGCTTCTTCGGGATTATTGGTGTGGTCAACCACATAGTAGATACCCTCAGCCTCGTTCAGTTCTGCCACGACATAATAACCATCGGTATCATTCTGGACAATGAACTGAACCTTGGAGAAATCACCCTTGCCATCAGAGAACAGCTTGGTCAGATCCATACCATAGGTGTAGATGTGGGCATCGTCCACCAGGGTGTCGTAGTAGTTCTCACTGGTGCGCTTCCACAGCATAACAACCTCGTTGGGATTGCCTGCGTCACCGAACACAACGGAATTGTCGCTGTCTACCTTTGCGGTATAGGTGATCCGCAGGGTGCAGTCAGAGAAACCGGAGTTGACATTGGATGCGCTGGAATAGACAGCCTTGGAGGTGTTGATCTCTGCCAGACCTCTTTCGGTGAAGTCGATGGTCATAACGGATTCGCCAGCGTCGGTGGTGTTATAGGTTGTGGTAAAGAAACCGTCTGCTTCCTTCCAGGTGGTGACCAGATCGGTGCAACCTGCGTCCTTGAAAATTTCCAGAACAATGTCACCCTTGGTGTAGCTCAGACCCTTGGACAGGGTATCCACAAAGCCCAGGTCGATATAAGTAGCTTCGGAAGTAATGGAGGGCAGAGTGGAAATAATCTGATAATCCACGATATCACCAGCAGAAGCGGTGCCGGTATGGGCATAGCCATCGGTAATATCGGTGGAGGAACCGTCATGCTTACCGGTGTCCTGGATATTCTCGCGCAGAGTCTTTTCCAGAGAAGGAATACCGGTTAGATTTTTGGGATACAGGGTGATGTCGTAGAACCAACGCTCGCCGCCATCTTCTGCATTGGTGCCGTTAACAGTGGTCATGGGGACGGATACCAGGAAGGGATCGGTGGTGGAGGTGACCATTTCGGGGATCTTGGTTTCCACCAGCAGATACAGGCCCAGCTCCAGATCGTGTGCCTCGGTCTTGCCGTAGGAATCGGTCAGAGGCATTGCGGTACCGCCATTTGCAGCAATGTAGTTTTCCATAGCAGTCTTGACGGTGGTGGAGTTGGCTTCCAGACCGGCTGCCAGAGCTTCGATCAGCACATCAGACTGATAAAAATACTGGTTTTCGTTCAGATGGTCTGCGTTGGTATAGCGCTTGGCACCATTTTCCAGACCCAGGGCCTTCAGAAAGTCAGCACCCTTTACCTTGTCGATGCCGTACAGAACTTCCACATGGTTGTCGGTGCGGTTATCAGCGGTGGACTCGGTAAACTGGACGATATCCGCGATTCGCAGATAGGAAAATTCCACGCCCTTAATGGCGTAGCCGTAGCTGACCTCACCGTTGCCCAGATCAGACTGGTTATCATTGTCACCGGCACGGTTGGTACCGCCCAGGATATTGTTGACAGCAGCTTCATCATAGCGGCCGGTGGAAACATAGGAACTGTCCCAGACACCGTCCTTTTCGGCGTTCGTAATATCGTATTTGTAGATGGTCAGGGAGCCGGTGCGGCCCTCGTCAATGAGGACGTTTTCCGTAGGATCGTTGGGCTCCACAGCAGAAGCACTGACGGGGAAGGACAGAATCAGCATGAGAGAAAGACACAGCGCGATTGCCTTTTTGAAATTTTTCATATAGCGGTATTTGTTCCTTTCATATTTTGAATTTGGAAATGATTTGATTGGAATTTGGGGATGAAAAAAGCTAGGGCTGGTCCCTGGCTTGGTAGAAGGTCAGTATGTGTTACTACCTCTTTCTGCGATATGCAATTACACCAGCTCCCAGACAGCCGATGGCCGCCAGAAGACTAACGATTCTAAGGATCAGGCGGGAACCGGCTCCTGTTTCAGGAAGGGTGAAGGTACGGGCGTTGACTACGGTGAAGGATACGGTCAGATCCTCTATGGGAAGCTGACCTTCATAGGCGGTATCTTCCAGCAGATTGTATCCGTCAGGAGCCTTTATCTCTGTCACCCGGTAATAGAGTGTAGGATACAGACCTTCCCACTCGATGATGCCATCTTTGCCGGAAGTCAGGCAGCCGTCCGCAATATCCGTGTTGGTGCAGCAGCCCTTTTCGACTGCTTCGGAATATTCAACAGGCCACCACAGGGAGCCTTCCTCACTCCATTCCAGAAGGAAGTTCGCGCCTGCCAGAGGCTTACCCTGGGTATCAACCTTGTTCAGGGTGATCTTACCGGGACGCAGAGCATTGGTGAAGGTCACTTCAGTGGTCTCTCCCTGGGTGATGGTAACAGTCTGGGGATTTTCGGATTTGCAGTAATAAAGGCTGCCCTCCGGGATCAGTTCCTCAATGGTGTATTTTCCGGGAAGAATGTGGCCGATCTCGATCTCACCGTTATCATCGGATGTAAAGGGAGAACCTTCGATTTCAGCACCTTCGGAACCTGTGACATTGAACTTCCAGCCTGTAACGCTGCCGTCACCATCCACGGTTTTGATAACCTTCAGCTTGCCGTACTGGACATTGGTAAAGGTGATGGATACATCCTCATGGGGCTTGATCTCAAATTTCTGGACAGATTCATCCACCATCCAGTATTCATCCTCAAACCGTCCATACTCGTCACCGGTTTCCTTGGCCCAATAGATACCGGGGTCCATGTAGTAGCCCGCTCGGCCATCTTCATTGGTAATCATGGTTCGGATCTCTTGGGTACAGCCTTCGTCTGCGTAGACGGTGATATGCCAGCCCTCCACAGATTCACCGATGTTGGTCTTTTTGTAGAACCAGCCCAGGCCCTGCTCCCGGTTGAGCCATTCATCTACCACATCCTCGCCACCAACGACAAATACATTATGGTAGCCAAATTCACAGTTCCAGTAAACGTCCTCGGTGGGCAGTTCCAGAACGGTATAGCGTCCGGGAGGGAGATAATCGCTGTAAGCGATGCCGGATTCATCGGTGGTGTAGTCACCCACGATGTTGTACTCAGAATCCTTCACCCGGAAAGTCCAGCCTCCTAACTGGTTTCCTGTATTGGTGGTTTTCTGGAATTTGATCCGGCCCAGGTGGGTGTTGGAGAAGGTAACGGTCGCCGTCTGATCCACGGCAACAGTCACGGTTTTTACGCTGGAATCTATCTGCCAGTAGGGATCATTTACAGGCAGCTCCTTGGCATACAGGGTGCCAGGCTGCAAGCCCGTAACGGTAATGGTGCCGTCGTTGGACGTGGTAAAAGGAGAACCAGATACCGCATTGGTGCAGGCTGCGTCATAGTAAAGGCCGATTTTCCAACCACCCAGATTTTCGCCGGTGTTGGTCTCCTTCACCAGCTTCACGCTACCGGTTGTCAGCTTGTTATGGAAGCTGACAGAAGCTGTGCTACCAGCAGAAACAGTAACCTTTTGGGGATTGGTAGTGGAACAGGTATACAGAGCATTGATGCTGCTGTTATTGTGACCGATCTCTTTGACATAATAGGTACCGGGCGTTAAGCCGGTAACGGAAATCTTACCACTAGAATTGGTGGTATGAGGCCCAGATACCAGAGAAGTGCAAGCACTGTTGCTGTAAATACTGAACTGCCAGCCGGATAGATTCTTGCCATCCTCGGTCGTCTTGGTCAGTGAAATACTGCCCGTATTCAGCTTGTTAGTAAAGCTGACAGAAGCGGTGGCACCCGCAGAAATGGTAACTTTCTGTGGATTGGTGCTGGCACAGTAGTATAGAGCATTGATGCTGCTGTCAGTATGTCCCAGCTCCTTAACATAGTAGGTGCCTGCGGACAGACCGGTAACAGAGATCTTACCGCTGGAATTGGTGGTGTACGGACCTGCTGCCAGAGAAGTGCAGGCGCTGTTGGTATAGATCCCAAACTGCCAGCCAGACAGATTTTTGCCATCTTCCGTTGTCTTGGTCAGGCTCAAACTGCCCAGATCAGGCGGGTCCAGCTTGAAATAGGCATAGGCATTGCCATAGGAAGGAGATGCCAGCGAAATGGTCGTCTGATAGGTAGATCCGGACATATACCAAATGTTATAGGTAGATGCAGAAGGGGAAGGGATAGAACGGGTAGCCCGGAATACGGTAGATTCAGAGATGTTACCGGTTTGTGTAATATACAGGGTATTGCCGCTCCGATAAAATTCAGCACCGTTGCCGTCTGTAAAGCTCCAGTTGGAGAGAACACCATTGCTGTCATAGACAGAGGTTTCATCCCCGGTCAGGGTGATGGTAGGTGCATTGGAACTGGAACTTCCTGTGAAACTGGGCCGTTTTACGGCTGCCTGGACATAGGAAACCAGGGTGTTATAATTGGGCGCAAAATTGCTTATGGCGGCTGCACCTGCGTTGTAAAAGATATCGCCAGCAGTGCCGCACTCGTTTGTGGAATTGAGATTGAAGGTGCTGGGATCGCGCAGACCGCATACGATCTCATAGATCAAAAACTGTGTGGCAACTCTCAGGGGGACATTAGGGTTGGAATCCCGTTTTACAGAGAATACACTCACAGAATCGTCCCACATCTGATCGCTGTACAGTAGGATCAGACCAATGGCATTGCGCCGGGCTTCCGGAAGGGCATACCACACACTGCTGCCGCTGGTGCTTCCGCTGCCGGTCAGTGTCACATCCCGGTCAACGGAGTTGCCGGAGGTGCTGGCACCGTAAGTTCGCCAGGGCTCAATGCAGTACAGCGGATCGTCCGCATAAGGGACATTTCCGTACCGGGCAAAATGCCAGCCTAAATTTTTGATATAGGCAGTCCGGGTGGTGCCGCTGCCGTTGGGCTTATAGGCCACGGAAAGCTGACTGTTCAACCGGGAGGTATAGTCACCGTTGTCGGAGAAGTCAAAGAGCATGATGCTTCCTTGGGTACTGGCAGCGGCCATAACGCCGTATTCATCGGCTGTGCTCATCATGGCAGGAGAAGTGGAGAGAATCCCATTGACGGGAGGTTCTGTTTCCGGATGCGTTTCGGGTAAGGTTTCTTCGGTTGTTTCTGTCGGCTGCGTTTCTACGGTTTCCGTGGGCTCGGTGACAGCTTCCGTCTCCACAGAAGCAGTAGTCTCAGCATTTTCCATTTCTGCCGCCATAGCCGTGAAGGGAAGTCCAAAAACCATAAGAACTGCCAGCATCAGACACAGTAACCGTCTTGCATGAATTGTCATGCGCTCAGTCCTTTCTATTCATTTTGGAGATTCACCACTTCGCTTGGCTTGGTGGTCATAATGCTGTACAGCTCGTTATCCTTGGGGAAATTATCCACGAAGGGCAGAATCACATTACCAAAGAACAGCAGGCCCTCACCGGGCGGGGCATTGCTGATATGTCCTGCCTGCTTACTGGAAATATTCAATCGGTCACAGAGAATAGCCCGGTCACCGGCTGCCTGGTTCAACAGATAGATAAAGTCGCTGTTTTCAAAGATATTCTCGATCTCAGGAGAGGCCAGAAGATCCTTGACGTTCTGGGTGATACCCGTGGGGATGCCACCCCATTTGCGGAACCGCTTCCAGATCTCCACGCACCAGGAAGCAACCTCGCCATGGAGCAGAAGGTGGAACTCGTCCACATAGTACCGGGTAGCTTTGCCCTCGTTACGGTTGATAGTAACACGGTTCCAAACCTGGTCCTGGATGACCAGCATACCCAGGTTTTTTAGCTGCTTGCCCAGAGATTTGATATCGAAGCAGACAAGCCGGTTGTTGATATCTACATTGGTACGGTGATTGAAAACATTCAGACTGCCATGTACATACAGCTCCAAAGCGGAGGCTACACGCTGAGCCTCCGGTTCCGGCTGCAAGCGGATCTCGTTGTACAGATCCTCCAGAATGGGCATATTCTCAGGCTTGGGATCAGCCATGTACGGCCGGTAGACCTTCCGCAGGGAACGGTCAATGATGGTCTTTTCTACGGGAGAAAGGCCATATTTATCACCGGCTGCCACTTCGCAGAAGGACAAGATAAAGTCCGATTTCAATGCCAGCGGATTATCGTCCTCGGAGTAGTTCAGGTTGATATCCATGGGATTTAAGTAGTAAGTTTTGCCGCCTCCGCTGCCGGAGGGTGTCAGGCGAATGACCTGACCGCCCAGCCGATGAACCAGGGGGAAATACTCGGATTCCGGGTCACAGATCAGGATGTCGTCCTTGGTCACCAGGAACACATTCAGGATCTCCCGCTTGGCTGCAAAGGACTTACCGCTGCCGGTGGTGCCCAGGATCAGGCCGTTGGGGGTCTTGTTCTGTTTCCGGTCAGCAAGGATCATGTTGCCGGATGTGGCATTGAGACCATAGTACAGGGCATCCCCGCCCTGGAAGATCTCCTGGGTGGTGAAGGGCATCATAATGGAAACGGCGGAGGTGGTAAGGCCCCGCTGGATCTTGATTTGGTTCACACCCAGAGGAAGCGCGGATACGAAACCCTGTTCTTGTTGGAAGTCCAGCCGGGTAAACTGGCAGTTATACTGCTGGGCAACACTGGAAGCTCTGGCAATGTCATTGTCCAGCTTCCGTTTGGTGTCCGCCATGTTTATCACCAGGAAGGTCACCTGGAACATCCGTTCATTTCTGCTCTGCAGGTCCCGGAGAATGTTCTTTGCTTCGCCTGCGTAGGTGGCAATATCCGTGGGGATGATATCCATATCGAAGCCTTCCCGGACAGC
>JAEIGA010020437.1_pt1 | contig 10098 bp, 5 predicted proteins | sample 9270691 | NCBI WGS metagenome assembly JAEIGA01 (sample SAMN17057246, study PRJNA624740) | gut metagenome | biome: biome; isolation source: fecal sample | host: Bos grunniens | place: China: Xizang | collected 2019
GAGGATATCTTCCGCCACTTTGTTTTGCCTGTCAGGGTCAATAACGAGCGAATGGATGACTTCCGCGAGGTCTATTACGACGAACTCAAAGAGCGTGTCAAGGGGCTATCGTTGCACGATGCAGCTCTGGAGATAAACCACTGGTGTCACGAGAAGGTAACATACATCCCCTCCGATGCCCGCACCTCTTCGCCAATGGCTACAATAGTCAATGCCGAGGGTCGTTGTGGCGAGGAGTCAACCTTCACCGTATCGGCTATGCGAGCAGTGGGCATCCCTGCACGCCAGGTATATACCCCTCGCTGGGCACACACCGATAGCAACCATGCTTGGGTGGAGGTGTGGATTGATGGTGACTGGGAGTTTCTGGGAGCCTGCGAACCTGAGCCAGAGCTTAATGTGGCGTGGTTCAACCAGCCAGCAACACGCGCACTGCTGATGCATACTCGTGTAAGGGGAGATTATCACGGCAAGGAGGATGTGATACAGCGCACAAACTGCTTCACCGAAATAAATGTGATTGACAACTACGCCCCCGTACGCAAGACTAAGGTTAAGGTTGTGGATACTGAAGGTCAAGCTGTCGAGGGAGCGTTGGTGGAGTATAAGATTTTTAACTACGGAGAGTTCAATTCCGTTGTGAAGCTCCATACCGACTCCGCAGGCGAGACATCTATCCATAGCGGACTGGGTGATATGCTCGTCTGGGCATCTTGCGATGGTCGCTTTGGCTTTGGCAAGCTCTCTGGAGAGGAGCTGACAATAGAACTCAAATATAAGGATGGAGATATATTCTCATTCACCGAGGATGTCATCCCACCAGTACAGGGCGAACTCCCCGTAAAGCTTACCGAGGAGCAGGTTGCCCAGAATAAGAGACGCCTTGCGCACGAGGACTCAATACGCTTGGCATACGTTGCTACATTTGCAACGAAAGCGACCCTCGAGGGCTACACCCCACGCGAGCAGCGCCTGATAATCGGCGCAAGAGGAAACTGGCGCACAATCAAATCTTTCATCGACTCGGCAAAAGGCGAGGAGCGTCAGCGTGCTTTGGCTCTGCTGGAGAATATCTCGGCTAAAGATCTGCACGACACGCAGTTGGATATTCTTAACGATGCTCTTAACTCTACCCGCAAGGCTGAACTGGATGCTATCTATTGCCGATATATCCTCTCGCCCCGTATTGCGCAGGAGTTCCTCCAGCCATACCGCACGCAGATACGCGAAACACTCAGCAAGGAGATTGGCACGGCTGACCCTTCGGCTCAGAATATCATTGCGTGGTGTGTGGAGCACATTACTCTGTGCGACGAGTATAACCCCATTGCCTTGCAGACTACCCCTGCTGGAGTGTTGCGCTTGCGTGCAGCCGACTCCGCTTCACGAGATCGTTTCTTTGTGGCGGCTTGTCGCTCATTCCACATTGCAGCACGCCTTAACCCTCAGGATCAGCGTCCCGAATATCACAACGGCAGAGAGTGGGTGAAGGTTGAGATTGGCGGCAAGGTGGCAGAGCAGGTTTCAAACAAGGGTAAACTAATTTTGCGCTACGACCCAACCCGAGTGCCAACCATCGCGAAGCCCAAATATTCAAGCCACTATACAATCTCTCGCATTGAGGATGGAGTGTGTCAGATAATACGTTTTGATAGAGATCTATCGGTGGATATGGGTAGCAAGGCGTCGGATCTTCTGGCAAGTTCAGTGGAGCTGGATGAGGGATATTATATGCTCTCAACGGGTAACCGTATGGCTAATGGCAGCATACTATCTTACAACACCACATTCCGCATCGAAAAGGGTAAGGAGACCAACCTTGAGCTCTTCATCCGCCCCGCTGAGGATAATATTGGTGTTATAGGTTCGATGGATGCCGAGAAGCTGTATCTGCCTGAGGGTGAAGCAAGTGAGCGCTCATTACTCTCTACCACAGGGCGAGGGTATTTCCTTGTGGCGGTGATGGGTACCGTAGATGAGCCAACAAATCACGCGATGCGAGGCATAGGCTCTGTAAGTGATGATTTGAATAAGTGGGGTCGCCCGATAATTATTCTCTCTCGCTCCGAGGAGGATGCCTCAAAACTCAATCGTGAGCCTTTGGCAGCACTCAAACCTCACTACGGAATTGATGTAAATGAAAAAGTTGGTCAGATGCTTTGCGCGGGCTGCGACTCCACATCCAACCAACTCCCTATCATTGCCATCTGCGACACATTCGGCAGGGTGGTCTATTTCTCACAAGGCTACAACACCTCAATAGGCGAACAGCTAAAGAGTGTTATTCACAAGCTCTGATACGATCTCATATTGAGAGCGTCGGAGTAACCCCACACCACAACTATCAGCCGCGAAGCTCAACTTCTTGGTGGCGAAAGCTTGGTCGGGAATATTGGCAGCAGCTGTGGAGTGAAACTCTGTGGCTGCTGTCATTTTTTCTATCCACGCTATATTACCGAGGCGAATACCTGCTCCTGGCATAATGATTATGCGACCTGCTGCTTGCTCCACAAACTCGGCAATATGCTTTGCCCCTTGTTCGGCATCCTGCTCCATACCAGAGGTTAGCAGACGGTCACATCCCAGCGAGATAATATCCTCCAACGCCTTCTCTGCGTTGTTACATACATCAAAAGCTCTATGGAACGTGACGGACATTCCTTGTGCCGCTCTCATCATTTTGCGACAAGCCTCCATATCCACCTCTCCATCTGCGGTCAAAGCACCTATTACCACGCCATCAACCCCCACCTCGCGGCAAAACTCAATATCGCGGCACATAGCCTCCACCTCCTCGTCGGAGTAGCAGAAGCCGCCCTCACGAACACGTATCAGCACATTAACTTTAATACTGCTGGCAGCCTCCACCACCGAGCGGATCACTCCATAACTTGGCGTTAGACCTCCCAAAGCTATGGCACTGCACAGCTCCACACGAAACGCTCCTGCGCGCTCAGCCTCCAGCACCTCATTGCGCGACGAACAACAAATCTCTATTTTACGCATACTTAACAGCAGTTATTTTTACATTTATAATATGAGCTATGATTCTTTTCTACACAAGCATCATAATCACCGACAAAATAGTGATTACCTGAATAAAACGACGGAACGCCTTTTCGGGGAACATCCTCACGATACCAATTCCCAGCCACGCACCAATGCCAATTATGGGCAACATCGCAAGATTGAGCGAGAAGCTATCCCACGAAATATTATCCCATACAAATATCTGGAGTGGCACTTTCAGAAGATTTACCACCAGGAAAAACCAAGCATTTATGCCGATATACTCCATCTTATCCTTTCGCATCGAAAGCAGATAGACCGACAACACTGGCCCTGCCGCATTGCCAATCATTGTGGTGAAACCGCCCAAAAGTCCAAACACGGCAGAGTACCACCACTTGTTCATCCACTTATTCTCCTTGCCGAATACTTCGCTCCATATCATCACAACTAATGCCAACGCAAGAGTCCATCCCATCAGCTGACGAAACTCGTTGGCAGGTATCAACCTATCCACAAAAATTGCTACAAAAAAACCAAAAATGGCGGTAGGTAGCAACTTTATAACAGTTCTCCAGTCAGCTATGCGCTTGTAATATACGACGGCAATAATATCGGCCATACAGAGCATTGGCAATATCACTCCCGTTGACTCCTTCGCACCAAATGCCATAGCCATATAGGGCACAGCAAGCAACATCAAGCCCTGCACTCCCGTCTTTGACATTCCTATACACAAAGCCGTAAGCGAAAGGATAACCCACTGAAATATAGTAAGAGTTTCTATCATTTGTTCTGCAATATTATAATAATGAGCAAAGATAACTCATATCATAAAATAATGGATGAAAAATTTAATCATTTCTAATCTTTCAGTCGGATATTACGTCATAAATTGACATAATTGACAATCACAGGCACCGCAGTCAATACTCTGCGTAAGGTCAAAGAGATGTTCATTGTCTCGGAGTTGTAGTCCGTATACGCTCTGACGCTCAGGATGCAGGGGCTTCATCAGTATCAGCACACATTGAGATGATGGGGCTTCCTGGGTATGGGTAACAACCCAATGGTAGGTGCTACAGTTGCTGTGGCAGTTGCCGTTCAGCAGGCTATGACTGAGTAATTCTCCATCATAAATAAAAAATCCCCGCCGGCAAAAAGCTTGCGGGGATTTTTTTGAAATATTGGGACGCCCACTATGAGGCGTCTTTAATTTTTACATCAATTTATATTTATCGTAGAGGCATCTGCACGATTGGAATTTCAAGTTTCTTGATATTTACCTTTATCTTCTTGTTACTCTCCAGCTTGCCTGCCTTGAAGTTACCCTCATGAACCTCACCATTGCTCAGCGTAAGCTTACCAGGACCTGTGAATTTCTCATCCACATAAGCACCCTCATATACACTACCGTCAGAAAGATGCAACTTCACCTTCATTGGTTCAAGTATATTCAACTGACAATTCCAGAAATTACCCGCAAACTCATCTCCATTAGGCAATATCAATCTACCCGATCCATCCAAAGACTCGTTATATTCGCCCTCGTAGATCATATTCGATGGCAAAGTCAAACGCACTACACCCTTTACAAACATTGCCAGTGTAGGCTGCTTGAACTTCTCACCGCCATTGCTAGTATCGAAATCGCCGCTATAATAGTCGCCGTTTTCAAGCATCAGCTTACCATTACCATTAAACATCACAAGATCATTGCCCTCGAAGCTGCCACCACTCTTCCACACATATTTTCCGCGACCCGATGCACTGCCATCCACCACTGAGAACTCGATTTTATCACCCGAGATAAGAGTTGTTCTCTCTATACCGTTGTATGGAAGATCGTCCTTAAACTCGCCCTCAAATATAAATGAATTAGCATTAAACTCCTGTGCATTCTGCATTGTATTCACAAACTCTGTGAAGAATGGAAGCGCCCCTTCAGAGTGCAATTTACCCTTACCGCACTTCTTGCCATCCTTGAACTCGCCAATATACATTCCCTGCTCATTATCGAGCTTACCATTGCCGTGGCGGAGATTATCCTTAAATTGACCTACATAGAGATCGCTCCAAATCTTTGAAGAGCCATTGCCATTGAATTTATTATCCACAACGTCACCCTGCACAATATCACCGTGCTGCTTGACCTTCAGATATGCCAACGCTCCACCCTTATAGGTAGCCTCAACCTCCCACTCAAGATCCTCATCACCGTGATATACACCATCCATCACTGTTGCACCCTCGTTTGGCAACAAAACGGTATTCATTGCCCAGCGAAGTTTATCATTTGCCTGCCACTCCCAGATAAAGCGACGACCGATAAATGTAAGCGTCACACCCGATGTATCACCACTCGACTTGATTACCTCGTAACGAATATTATCCAATCCGTGCTCCTTGATTGCCACCTTCAACTCGTCTGTATCAGCATCCTTTGTGCAAGTTGTAATCATATTATAGAACTCCTCACGCCCCATTGGAACAGGCTTCACCTGCACTGTGGCATCAATCGGATAATCATACGCCTTATTATGCAACAGACCATCCTCCTCGATCACCTCTTGGTGCTTGAACGATGAGCCTTGAATTGTGAAGACACCGTCAGCGACCGCCCAGCCGAAGCCATCGAATTTATTAATGATCAATGTATTATCAGCAATATTATAGGTAAAGTCACGAGAGATTGTTCCATCCTCATCGTATGTCACCAGACGCTCCGACTTTTTATCCTCAGATGTAGTGAACTCCACACGCACCTTGCCCGACAAATAGTTTCGCTTATAACTCTCCAAACGGTAGTCACCCAACGAAAACTCCATTGCGCCAACTTTATAAGCGCCGCTCAAATAGTCAAACTCCTGCGCCTTATGAAGCTTTGCCTCCTCCTCGGCAATACGTCTGCCGCGATTATTCATCGTATACGATGTGTACGAAGTGTAAAAAGTTTTTACGCTATCAGACTCTGGCGCCACCACAGCCTCCAATCTTACCAAACCATTTGTGAGATATGCTTTCACATCGGTCATCACACCATTTTGGTATGTATTGGTACGCACCAATTTCTTCTTCAGATTATAACACTTCTCTGTGCCGTGCTTCGCGCCATCGGGCAAAACGGTATAGACGCTCTTAAGTTTTGTATTCAACGAATCGTGATACTCAATCTTTGTGGTCAGCGTCTGACCCAGCGAGGTATTAAACGCAAACAGAGCTGTTATAACTGTAAAAATCAATCTTTTCATAATCTTCACTTACTACGGGAACATATACGCACACTCCCTATTATACAATATTTCGTAACAAAAATACTAAACTTTTCCTAAAATATTGCATTTCATCGACTTTTTTACCATCTAACCACACAAAATAGAGAGAAAAAAGTTAAAAATTCAGCAATTTCTTTCATCTCAAATACTTTTGTAAAAGAAAAATTATACGTAGCTTTGTAGATATAAACTACTAAACTATGCGAAAGATTTATATTTTAATTGCTATCGTAGCAATGTTATTTCCTCTGTGTGGTGTGGCGCAGACTCCCCGAATGATGTATGGCGACACCTCACGAACAGGCGTTCCTTTCAGCAAAGATCCTCACGTAGTGAAGTTTGGAGGGCGTTACCTTATGTATTACTCTATCCCACCTCACAAGGATCATCCCGCAGCGGGCTGGAACATTGGCATCGCCGAGAGTCACGACCTGATAAATTGGCAAAAAGTAGGAGAAATCACTCCTCAAGAGGGATGCGACTACGAAAAGAAGGGATTATGCGCCCCAGGTGCTTTGGTGCGAGATGGGAAGGTACATCTCTTCTATCAAACCTATGGCAACGGCAGAAAGGATGCTATCTGCCACGCATCGTCGGAAGATGGTATCAACTTCAAGCGCAACCTCACCAACCCTATCTTCAGTCCTACGGGTGATTGGAACTGCGGACGCGCAATAGATGCCGAAGTATTCTTCTTCAAGAATAAATATTTTCTCTACTTCGCTACACGTGACAAGGATTTCAAGATCCAGATGCAGGGCGTAGCCACAGCCCCTGCCGACACCAATTTCAATCGCGAGGATTGGACGCAGGCGTGCGACGAGTCAATCCTCAAGCCCGAACTTGATTGGGAAAAGGAGTGCATCGAAGGAGCTTCAATCTGCCGCAAGGGCAACCGCCTGTTTATGTTCTACGCTGGCGCTTACAACAACGCGCCTCAACAGGTTGGTGTTGCCACAAGTAAGGATGGCATACATTGGGAGCGTCTCAGCAACGAGCCATTCCTGCGCAACGGCAAGCCAGGCGAGTGGAACGAATCGGAATCGGGTCACCCTCACATCTTCACCGACGAGGATGGTCGCACCTACCTCTTCTTCCAGGGTAACAAGACCAGAGGTAAAGATTGGTTCTTATCGAACTTTGAGGTGTTGTGGAAAGGCAAAACGCCTTATATAAAAGAATAAAAAATTACAGGGTTATCGCGAAACGATAACCCTGTAATTTTACACAGCTTCAGCCCCTCTGCCAAACGAAAGGATATGATCCACCACACTCTCAATGTCATCGGTGATGGAGAGCAGCAGATTTCTGTATTTACCCTGCTCCTGCAAACGCGACAACAACTCATAGACAGGCATTTGACGAGTCCAATAATCCTCGCCAAAGAAGACCATCGGAGAAGAAAATCCAAATGTCTCATAATGGTTTTGTGCCGCATCCTGAAAAATCTCCTGCATCGTACCCGCACTACCAGGGGTGTAAATCACACCACCTTTGGCTATTGCCAGCAGACCATCTTCTCGCACACTATTATCGAAATATTTGGCTATATAGCTGGCAAATGGCGTAGCAGGCTCATGCCCATAAAACCACGTCGGGATGCCGATACTACAAAAATCTTTGCGACGTGGATACCTATCCATCACAGCAAATGCCGACTGCAACCAACCGCGATCCTTATAGCACGGAGCACCGAGCAGCATATTTACAGCATCTTGCAACTCTTTCTCCTCACGTCCTGCCATCCACGCTCCCAGATGCGTCGCCTCCATAGCGCCAGGGCCGCCACCACTCACCATCAAATAGCCATGTTCGGTAAGTAGCTTACTAATCATTGCTATCTTGATATAATTAGCATCGGTACGCAACACCGCGTGACCCCCCATAACTGCCACAACCCGTCGTTCATCATACCGCGCCAATATATCATGCAGAGCATCACTCATCGAATGGTCGTGCAGCGCACGTGCCAACATCTCGCTTATATCCGATGAAATCTTGCCCTTTCCAACATAATGGCGATAGACCCGCGTATCGTAACACTCGCTGAAGGACTCCTCGCACATAGGATCATATCCTGCATATAATGTCGCAGCATCATACAATCGCGCAGGAAAACAATTAAAAGGCTTACGCAGAGATGGGAAGATATAGCACCTATTATCCAATCGTCCCACCATCTCCTCTGGAATGACACACCCCATAAAGATGCAATCGCTATACATACGCCCCACAGCCTCAGGCTCTGCTGCAAAATTTATCGACTGAAATGCACAACGAGATATTACACCATCCCTTTTCAGCAACTCTCGCAGAGACTCTTGCGACTCAATTTCAATATGGTTCTTCTGCATAATATTACAGTTTAGGATATACTTTCGGTGCTTGCACCGTCACAAAATCGGCTCCGTTGCCACTCTCTGTGCAGACTATACGCACAGCCTTGATGGGCTTTGATGGGTTTTCAATCACGCCACCACCACGCTCGAGATCACACACTCGCTTGAAGTTCACGCCATCGTAGCTCAGCTCCATATAACCTGCATTGAAGATAAATCGTGGGAGCTGAAGATTTCCTGTCGAGATCTCCATACGACGACACACAACAGGCTTCTCAAAGGTGTAGAGCAGCCAATCACCCTCACGACCAACCCTTGCTGTGCGGGCAATGCGACCATAACCCTCTGCATTGGAGAATGGGAAACGCTCGCTCTCGTCGATAGAAGAGGTAATCTCTACCGCTGGCTGCAACATTCGCCAGTGCGACTTCACCGCCGCCTCGGGACTGCGGGCACCACCCATACGAGTATGGAAGGAGTAGAGTTGAGGTTTATCGGTTGTGATAGCGCCCTCGTAGCGGTACTCCTTATCGTCGCCCAACATTTTATAATATATATGCGCCCCATCGTCGGTCTTTGCCTTCAACACGCCCTCGGCATAGCTGACCGTTGGCGGGAAGAGGCGGAAATCAACCCCCATAGCCACCATACGGCTGTAATGGCTCTCCACCAGCTTTGCATAAAACTTCTGCCACTCGCCACCAGCACCTCGCCACGCGACCTCACTCAGGGCACAAATGCGCGGATAGGTCATATAATAGATGTAGTCGTTCTCATCCTCGCGGTGTGAGATATATGCCTCACTAAAGAACGATGCCTGCACGCCAACCACATTTTTGAGCTCCTGCTCGGTAAAGCCCTGCCCCACAAGGTCAAACGACAATGGCTTTTTTGCATCGAATATCGCTGCCCAGTCGTGTCCTGGCTCGCGCTGTGTCTGACGCATATCAAAATAGAAGTATGCTCCAGGCATCACAACAGTACGATACCCCTCGCTGCTCGCCTTGCGACACGCTGCCACATCCTTCCAGCCATATACCATAGCCTCTTTAGTGAGCGTGCCTGCATCAATAGCCTCATTCCATACGCCAGGCTTCTTGCCGAACTTCTCAATAATCTTCGCCACGCGGTTCATAAAGTGGGCTTGCAGAGCCTCGCCATCCATCCCCTTTGCCGCCATCAGAGCCTTGCAGTCGGGGCATTTGTTCCACTGCGACATACTCACCTCATCACCACCGATATGTACCCACTGCGATGGGAATACATCCGCCATCTCGCGAAATATATCCTCCAGCAGAGTGTAGTTACTCTCTTTCGATGCACACATCACATTACGGGTATCGTAGCCATCCGAGGCTTTCAAACCTGGGGTATAGTTACACAACACATCGGGGCGTACTCGAGCCAGATTGTGGCTATGACCAGGCAAATCAATCTCAGGGATAATCTCAATATTTCTCACAGCAGCATACTCC
>JAEIGA010020438.1_pt1 | contig 10098 bp, 6 predicted proteins | sample 9270691 | NCBI WGS metagenome assembly JAEIGA01 (sample SAMN17057246, study PRJNA624740) | gut metagenome | biome: biome; isolation source: fecal sample | host: Bos grunniens | place: China: Xizang | collected 2019
AACATACCCACCTCGATCTTCATCGGCTCCTGTCCTTCGCCCATTGACATGAACATCGCCTGTTTCTTGATTGTTCTCTGATAAGATGCGGAAAGGTCAATCTGCGGATAGAGTGCAGCGTAAGTTCCTTTCTTTGCGAAACCCGTTCTTTCGATTTCCATATCAGCCACCTTTACCGATACGTTTTCACTCAGCGCGATCTCGAGCGCCTGCTCCAAAGTGATCACAACTGGGGTTTCTGAGGATTCTGCCTTCTCGATAAGAAGGTCAGTTTCAGTCTTTGGTGCTTCCTCCACGTTCTTCTTGAACTGCGCGAAGGCTGCCGTATGAGAAAGTGTCATTCCGGCAAGAATCACCATTGTTACCACTAATTTCTTCATCTGTTTTATATATATAAACTAACTTTTATTTCAAGGCGCAAAAATAGTACAAATTCTGTGCTATCACACCCCTTTGTTTTGGTCCTATGTGCCACATATTTGGTCCATTTTGCCAATTTAGCTATATTTGCATCCTAAATTAGACACTCATGAGGCAAAAAAGTATAAAACCGGCTGTTCTTTTTGGCGAAAAAACCATCACTCGTATGGGATATATCGAGGGTTATATCTTTGCCTGTGAAATCCATGGAGCAGACCACATTGTGTATTCGAAACCACGCAGGCCGAAATACCACCTCGTGATTATCATACTTGAAGGAAGCATCAGCCTTCTGATCAATGGAGAAAGGATCACCTTCCATAAGAACTCGTACATCAACCTCCCTACCTGGGTGGATATCTATGAGATTGAATATGGAGAAGATTTCCATGCAATGGTGACTGCGACAGACAAGAATGTGATCGAAGATATCTTCCGCAACCGCAACCCGTTCCCACAGGATTTCGGCTTCACGATCAACCATTCACTCGGAGGCGAAATCGTCAACCCGAAGGATATGAGGACCCTCAGGAAAGACATCAGCAACATGATTGATGCGCTCAATGACAAGGAACATCGATTTGCAGAGGAGATCAACTACGCATACTTCTACATCCTGCTTACAGATATGGCGGACATGATGTGGAACATCTACGGAAAGGGAGCACCTTCACATATGTCGGACATGACCCGTTCTGACAAGATTCTGAAGGACTTCATGGTCCTTCTCAACGATCATATCCTCGCAGAGACGTCTGTAGCATTCTATGCTGAAAAGCTCTGTATATCAAAGAAATACCTTTCTCTCATCGTCAAACAGAAGACACATGCGAACATCAGCACAATCATGTCTGTAATCAGAATAGAGACCGCCTCCAGACTGCTTCGCGATCCTGAGATGACAATCCAGCAGATTGCGGAAATCATGACTTTTTCCGACCAGTCTTCCTTTGGCAAATTCTTCAAGAAACACACAGGAATGTCACCGCTGAAGTATAGACAAAATCTCCGCAAAACCCTGCTTACGCTTCGTCCTGCGGAGATCAAATATCGTTAATCCGGGATTATTTCGCTATGCTCTTGGCGTAGTGAGTAGGCTGCTGCTTCTGTTTGACTGGGTGCTGTGCGAACACCGGCTGCTTCTTCGTATATGAATATACAAGCAAACCTATACCCATGAGTATAAACGGAATACTAAGAAGCTGTCCCATATTAAGGACCATATTCTGCTCGAACATCACCTGCGGCTCCTTGATGAACTCTATAAGGAAACGCATTCCGAAACATCCGATGAAGAAAGTTCCGATGAAGAAACCTCTGTATACCTTGTCCGCCTTGAACTTGTATATGCAGACCAGTGCTATACCGAGAAGGAAATAGCTCAGAGCCTCATACAGCTGGGTCGGGTGTTTCGGAAGAGTCTCTCCACGGAGTTCGAAGACAAAGCCCCAAGGAAGATTTGTGACATCACCATAAATCTCGGAATTGAAGAGGTTTCCAAGACGGATGAAGGTCGCAGCAAAGCACACTGCAATAGCAAGATGGTCGAGAATCCAGACAAAATCAAAGTCGTGTCTGCGACCGTACTTCCTTGCAAACCAGATCATTGCAAAAATCAAAGCAATTGTACCGCCATGGCTTGCGAGTCCTCCCTTCCACGGCATGAAGATCTCCCAGAAGCCCTGCCAGCTGCCGAGATAGTAATCTGGCTGATAGAAAAGGCAGTGACCAAGACGGGCACCGATGATTGTACCGGCAAGAAGGGTATAAAGTAGCGGATCAAGCAATGTCTCCGGGATATCTTCTCTGTTGAAGAACCACTTGAAGATGTACCATCCGAGGATGAATCCAGAGATGAAAAGCAGTCCGTACCATCTCACGGAAAGCGGCCCCAAAGAGAATATTTCCGGGTTTACGCTCCAATTTATTGCCAATGTCTCAAACATAGTTTCAAAGTTTTCGCGCAAAGGTAATATTTTTGGCTACTCCTGCCAAATCAAAGACACGATCGATCTTTCCGGAACATTGTACTTCACTGTAAAGCTTTCATTTCTGAAAACCACCTGCTGCATTGAATACTGGTTGTTGAGCATAAGTACTCCAACAGTGCCATCCGGATTAAGGAACATCTGACACTCAAACGCTGATGGGAATGACGAGCCCGATATCTGCATCTTTCTCGCTCCAGGTTTCACGACAGCTGATGCATGGGCCACATTGAACCAATGACTGTTCTTCGTGATTGTCTTATAATCAGATGACTTGATTGTTACACCACCATAACATGTCTTGCATGAGCCATCCTGCGGGCTGTATGGTCCGTTCTTGTCATCAAGCATCATATTCCAGAGTGTCACACCGCGGCCACCTCGTTTCAAAGTTCCAAGGAAGAGGGTTGAAAAATCTGTAAGCAGACAGTTCCCGAAATCATAGTTCCACTCTCCAATAGAGGCCTCAGTAAAATATATTGACTTCTCAGGGAAAATTGCGGCAATCTCGTCCAGTTCATCCACTGTGCCACCATAGCTGTGCCATGCTGATCCGTCTGCCCATCTGAGGGCCTGCGGATCAGCAAAGACATTTATCGGATACCTCTCCTGACCTGCTCTTTCGTCATAATTGAAGTTGTGATCATAAACCAAGATCTGCACGTCGCCCAGACCCGCCTTCTCCATTGCTGGTCCAAGGACCTTTACAAATTCCTTCTGGTCCTTCCAAGGCATGACCATCGACATAGAGTTTCCCGGATTCAACGGCTCGTTCTGCATGGTAAGCGCAAAAATATCGAAACCTTCTTTCTCCATTGTCTGCACCCACTTCACAAAGTACTCAGCATACACACCGTAGCAAGACGGCTTCAGACGTCCACCGGTCCAGGAGTCGAAATCTATCTCCTCAGTGACATCAGCATTGAAGTTCGAATAGTTCCAGGAATTGCCACCCGGCATCTGGCATTTCATCCACTTAGGACAAGACCAAGGTGAAGCAATGATCTTCACATCAGGATTGATGGCATAAATTTCCTTGAGAATAGGGAACAGATAGTTCTGATCCTCAGGATGCACAGCAAAATTCTCTAATCCCGGTTTGTCGCACCATGTATATTCTTCCTTTAAGCAGAAGTCTGAAGCTCCAATAGAAACTCTTATAAGACTGGAACCGACACCCTTTGTCGGAGAGAACATTTCTGTCAGAAACCTGGTCCTGTCTTCCTGCGACATCATCAACAGGTTATAACAAGTGGCAGTAGTCACTGCAAGGCCAAAACCATCAATTTCATTTCCAAGTGATGTCTTGTCATACATGATATTGTATGAGTCCAGAACATTGGTGTCTGTGAAATTGAATTGAGAGCTTTTAAACAATGACTTCGAGTCTGCTGTAGTAACATAGGCAGTCACATCTTTGGTCGCCTCAGGCTTGTTTCCTTCACCCTCAGGCTTCGTATCTCCCTTTTCAGAACAACTACATGCACCGATAAAAATTGTTGAAAAAATCAAAAGAGTTCCAAAAGCATTCATTTGATTATCTGTTTACTATAGTTTATTTATCTCCTTATCAAGCCACTCCAACCTTTCGGTATAGAAGGTCTTAAGGTATTCAAGCTCCTTTTCATATGAACCTAAAGATGGGAATTTGACCCAATCTACAGATTCCGTGATATTCCATTTCTGGAAATTTCTGATCCTGGCATCTTGAATGATCAAGGCCTGGTCATCGATAAACTGCGGAATTGTCTGAAGTTGCGGCAGGAGTTCATTCCACCTTTTCTGAACCGCATCTACAAAATCGGTATCCTGGAAAAACATCCAGAACCAGCCTCCGCCGTAAGTAGAATTCGATCTATAGTCCTTGATCCAGAAATTGTCTGATCCATTTCCTACCTCCCAAGGGAAATAGCCACAGTTTCCAAGGGTGAGATCGAAATCCCAAAGATGATACATTTCCATCTTCTTTCCTCGTTCTTTAGTTATAAAAGAACTTTTTCTGAGATTGCCGTCTACATTTTTCGTTATCTCCTGAACTATATAGTAGTTGATAAGAGATTCAATATCTATATATTCATATGCCTTCTCGAAGTCCTTGCTTGAAAGAGCCTGTTCAAACTCATGGATGTACCCCGTCATGTAGGCATATTGCGCTTCTGTCGGCTCTTCGGGATCACTGAACATCATCGGAACGCCCATTCCCGTCCACCAGCAGGTGGTTTCATCCTGTTGCTCTTCGATTTCAAGATAATATCCTCCAGTGAGAGCATCACCGGAGTTATCGTTTTCTGTCACAACGTCTATATTTACTCTGTCTTCTGAAACCTTCTTGTGTTCGCAGAGTGTATATACACCTTGATATACTCCATTGAGAAATACTTCTACACTATACATTCGAGGAGTCCAGCTGAAACCGCAGATTTCTGACATGCGCATTGCTGTTATATTGCGAAGCAGAGTCCTATCCGCATAATTTGCAAGCAAAGCCCACTCCTTATCTTTCGGCATACCTAACAAAGAGGCCTTTTCATCGAGCTTGACCTTCCAAGGCTTCTTTGGCCAATCCCATGTTGAATTACCTCGTCCTCTGATACCCATTCGCGCAGTAAAAGTCCTTACATTACTGCACATTTCATCCGGGTCTGAGATGGTTATTGAGCCCGGAACGTAGTTTTTCTTGTCATATATTCCTTTAGCGCCATCTGTCACAATAGTGACTACAGGAATATTCTTTTTTGCAGGCACACTCTCTCCATCAGACGCCACAGTCGGAAAGACAAGCTTTGCACCATTGCTCAGACGCATATAGAGAGTTACAGCGTCAAAGTACACATAAACCGGGGCAGCATCTTTATTGGCCAATGTTGTTTGAACCTTGATAGGAAGAACCTTCTCTCCTACCTGCCACCATCCACCGCTGGACTGGACTGTCTTAGGAGACGATGAAGTACAATCCTCTATAATAAAATCTTCCTGGGGAACCTCAACATAACTTCCATCCTCAAATCTTACCACCTTGCCACCCGAAGACAAGGGTGCTACTGAAGAAAACACCTTACCGGCCTCATAAGCTTGTATGAGGCCGAGGTAAGATGCTGATTGTTCCTTTTGCGTTGGAGAGACTTCTTCTTCACATCCTGTCAAGAGCGAAGTCAAAATCACCACTGTCGCAAGAATAAAAGAAAAATATCTCTTCATCGTCAAATATTTAAATAACTCTAAAATCAACCGGCTCGCCAGAATCTGAATCACCAGCTACCCAAAGCTTGAAGTCACCTGGCTCAACAACATATTCCATGTCAATGTTCCAGAAAGCAAGTTCTGCAACAGGAAGTTCAAATGTAACAGTTTTTGTCTCTCCTGGAGCAAGTTCCACGCGATCAAATCTCTTGAGCTCCTTGATAGGACGAACAACAGAGCCCACAAGATCCTGAACATAAAGCTGGACAACCTCAGTTGCCGATCTCTTTCCTGTGTTCTTAAGGTCCACACTCACGCGCACCACACCGTCCTTTTCAATATCAGTCTTTTCAAGAACTGGTGTACCATACTCGAATGTTGTATACGAGAGACCATAACCGAATGGGAAGAGAGGACCATAGCCTGTATCAAGATAGTATGATGTGCAGCCAAGAGAAGTCTGACCTGCAGCTACCGGAATATCGTCAAGGAGAGTCTCTGTTCCATTGCAAGGACGACCAGTGTTGTTGCGGTTGTAATAGAACGGAGCCTGACCGGCGTCGCGAAGGAATGTCATAGGTGACTTTCCTGAAGGGACAGCCTTACCTTTGATGAGATCGGCAAGTGCAGGACCTCCCATTGTTCCAGGATGGTATGAGTAAAGCATTGCGTCACAGTTTGCGAGGTCACGCTCGATTGTAAGAGGACGACCGGCCATAACTACAACAACCACAGGTTTTCCTGCCTTCTTCACCTCGGCGATGAGTTCGCTCTGAGCTCCCTGAAGATTAAGGTCAGAAAGTGAATGAGCCTCTCCGGAAAGAATAGCCTCCTCACCGACAAAGACTACTGCGGCCTCAGCCTTTGCAGCTGCTGCACGAACCTTTGCAAATGATGATTTATCCTTGTCGCGGCTATATTTCAGACCTGGTTCCCAAATGACATTGTATTCCTTTCTGAGCGCCTGAAGAGGAGTTACAGTGTGCTCCTTCTGACCATCAAAGGCCCAGGTACCCATCTGCTCATATGGTGCATCTGCGAGAGGACCGGTCACAAGGATAGTCTTTGTTTTCTCAAGAGGAAGAACATTATTATTGTTCTGGAGGAGGATCGCTGACTGAACAGCAGCCTCTTTTGCTGCAGCAAGATGCTCAGCAGAATAATCCACCTTTGCAGAAGCCTCTTTATCCACATATGGATTCTCGAAAAGGCCGAGTTCGAACTTGAGCTTAAGGATATTACGAACAGCGCGGTCAATCTCTTTCTCAGAAATTTTACCTTCTTTCACAAGTCCCTCTGCATACTGCGTGAATCCGTATGACATCATATCCATATCCACACCGGCGTTGACAGCCTGCTCCGTAGTGTGCTTAAGATCGCGAGAAAAACCATGGGCAATCATTTCGCCTGCCGAATTCCAGTCAGTCACAACCATTCCATCCCAGCCCCATTCATCACGAAGGATATCCTTCAAGAGCCATTTGTTTCCTGTAGAAGGAATACCGTCGATCTCATTGAATGAAGTCATGAGAGTTGCAGCACCAGCCTCAGCAGTAGCCTTGAATGCAGGGAAATATATGTTACGGAGCATGCGCTCTGTAATGACAGTAGAGTTGTAGTCACGTCCACCTTCTGCTGCACCATAGCCCACAAAGTGCTTGATACAAGCCGCAAGGGCAGTCGGGTCGCTGAGGTCATCACCCTGATATCCTCTTACCATTGCAAGACCCATCTGAACGTCAAGATATGGGTCCTCGCCTGAACCCTCGGCAACACGTCCCCAACGAGGATCACGAGCCACGTCAAGCATAGGAGAGAATGTCCATCTGATACCGGCTGCTGTAGCCTCAACTGCAGAGATTCGCGCACCCTTCTCCACGATCTCAGGGTTGAAGGTTGCTGCCTGGCCAAGCGGAATCGGGAACATTGTGTGGAATCCATGAATCACATCACGAGCAATAAGGACAGGAATACCAAGGCGGCTTTCCTCTACAGCGGCTTTCTGAATGGCATTGATCACATCAGGATCAACACAGTTGAGCACAGATCCGATTTCGCCTCTTGCAGTGACTTCCGGAACCCAAGGAGCATCTGAGACCTGATTCATCTGGCCTATCTTCTCCTTGAGTGTCATCTGTTTCATAAGAGCATCAACCTTCTTGTCGATTTCGCTCTTTGGAGCGCACGAAGCTACCAAAAGTGCGATTGCTCCTAAAAGTATATACCTAAATTTCATGTTTTGTGTCTAGTTATTCTGGTTTCTGGAATACACGGACATAGTCTATTTCAAAAGTAGCAGGAAGGCACGATTCATCAACACCATACATTCCGCCCCAATCACCACCCCAGGCAAGATTAAGCTTGAGCTGGAAAGGCTTATTGAACGGCCATGTGTCTGCATTGCGTCCCTTGCTGTAGTTGTCCGGATTATAATGGAAGAGGAGTTCTCCATCAACATAAGTCTTGATATACTCTGGAGTCCATTCCAATGCATAAACGTGGAACTCTTCCATTACTGTGCTTATTTTCCTTGCGGCTGTTTTCTGAGTACCGATCGCGTGGTAATAAGCCTTACAGTGGATTGATGATGAAACCTCTGTAGGAACGCATCCCACATGCTCCATAATATCGATTTCTCCACCTTCAGGCCATCCTGCCCAAGTGGTCGGCATCATCCAGAATGCAGGCCATGTACCTTTGCCTTCAGGAAGTTTGAGACGGGCCTCAAAGTAACCATATGTCCAGCCTTCGTTTGTATTGACACGTGCTGAATATACCCTGTCACCATCTTTGATGGCGTGAATCTTCAATGTACCTTCACTAACTTCCGCTGTCGTGATGTCACCCTTGCGACCGGCAATATAAGTCTGCAACTCATTATTCACCCAACCTGGTTCAGCTGTCTCATACCACCAGTTCTTTGGATCCGGCAAACCTGTCTCCGTCGCATTGAATTCTTCCTGCCAAACAAGAGCATAGCCCGCTGGTGTATTGATTTCCGGCTCTACATATTTTGCAGAATCTGGCTTCGAGAAACCCTCTGGTGCCACAAAGCCCGACCAGACATAGATGTTCTCAAGATCAGGATTGCCAGTGGTCTTCATTGTTTGGAGACCGAGAAGCATAGTGATATCCAGTTCCTTGAGAAGATTATCCGAACAATCGAGATATGTTATCTTACTGAAGTGTGTGTTAAGTTCAGGCATTGCCTTGATACCCTTTCCTGGTACATCTATTCTTGTTACCGTTGCTGCCTCCTTTGTACTGAGAACACCATCTTTGTCCACGTCATATGATTCAAGGAGACAAGCCTTGAAGGCAGGATCAGAAATGACAACTTCGTCAACAAGATAATTCTGTTTCACCGGAAGAGAAACTTTTCCTCCCTTTGTAGTGAACACAAGCTCAGTCTGACGAACGTCACCGGTGGTATTTTCGCTGATTTTAACCAAAACGTCAGATGTACCGGCACCACCGCCGCTCGGAGTTACATTCACCCAGCTCTTATCTGCTGAGTGAACTCCCCAATCTCCCTCTGCAGTAACAGAGACAGCAACCTCTGCCGCTTCATTCTGAACAGAAATAACCTCTGTACTTAAGGTCAAAGCTACAGCTGGCGTCGGTTCTGGCGTCGGCTCCTGACATCCGGATAAGGCCATTACGGCCATCATTATTCCAAATATCATTTTATTCATTTTTCTAAAGCTGTTTACACAAACAGTTTATAAAAGGCAGGGCAAAATCCAATACGGACCTATGCCCTGCCTTTATTCAAATCATATTACTCAGCACGATGCTCCTGGAAGAGGATATCTGAAATCTGAACCTCTGTACCTGCAGCATTGCCACCGAAGTCAAAGAAAAGACTGATCTTCTCCATGTCCTTACCAGGCATGTTCGCAACCTTGTATACGTACTCCTCGTCTGCAGTGATATTATGCATATCCTCGAAGTAGAAGTTGGCGTCGTCGCCTGTCTGAACAAGCTTGATTGTTACAGATGGATGATCCTGATTCATGAGAACCTTGCAGTAGAAGTCATAAGTCTTGTCAGCGCTTGATGAAATATCAGTTCTGAAAGCGACCTGTGCCTGCCATCTTTCCGATGTTGCCTCAGGGAGAGAAATTGAAAGGTTGTTGCCGTCCACCTCAACCTCAGGGTCAGCGATCTGAGCCCAACCTGGAGCATAGTAGAAGAACATCTCCTCAACTGTCATCGAGAGCCACTTGTTCCAAGCAGCATCAGCTGGATCAAATACTGTCTGACCAACCTTGGTAACTGTCATATCAAGGATACCATCATTGTCAACAAATGTGAATGTATAGTATCCAGGCTTAGCACCGTCAACAGTGTGGATGTTACCATCTGCATTAGGAACATGGAAGAAGCCGTTATCAGTAACAACGCCATACTTATCCTTTGTCCACTCTGTTCCCCAGTCTGCCTGACCAAATACCTTGACAGAACCACCCTCTGCCTTCATGGCAAGAGTAATCTGATAAGTATTTTC
>JAEIGA010020439.1_pt1 | contig 10098 bp, 6 predicted proteins | sample 9270691 | NCBI WGS metagenome assembly JAEIGA01 (sample SAMN17057246, study PRJNA624740) | gut metagenome | biome: biome; isolation source: fecal sample | host: Bos grunniens | place: China: Xizang | collected 2019
ACTGCGTTTCTTTCCTTCTTGGGATCTACGATGAAGATAGCTGCGGGAAGAGTATCCATAGTCTTGATACCGCCGTAGTTCTTCTCGAGGTCGAAGATCTCCTTCTGCTTTGCAGCAACTTCCTTCTTGGGAAGAAGATCGAAGGTTCCGTCCTCCTGCATCTTTTCAAGTGCGTTGAGACGACCGATAGACTTCTTGATGGTCTTGAAGTTGGTCATCATACCGCCGGGCCAACGAACGTTTACGTAGTACATTCCGCAACGGGTAGCTTCCTCTGCGATAGCGTCAGCAGCCTGCTTCTTCGTACCAACGAAGAGCACGTTGCCGCCCTCTGCAGCGATGTCACGGATGAAGTTATACGCTTCGTCAAACTTCTTAACGGTCTTCTGCAAGTCGATAATGTAGATACCGTTTCTTTCGGTGAAGATGTACTCCTGCATTTTGGGGTTCCATCTTCTCGTGTGGTGTCCGAAATGAACACCTGCTTCAAGCAACTGCTTAATTGAGATTACAGACATTTTCTATGTCCTCCTTCGGTTTTTTTCCACCACGCAGCTTTAACGGTTTATCGCTTTTTTGAAAGCGACACCGCACCGTCGTTTTGCGGCGTGTGTGTGATTATTATTTTTACGCGCCATAGCACGCAAATTACGGTTAATTATAGCATACTATTTATATATTTTCAAGTCTGCTTTTTCGAATTTACAAATTGTTTACAATTTTATTTTTACTTCCCTGATCTGCCGTTTTTAACGCTTATTTTTGTTGCTTTTTTTAGCAGCTTTAGCGGCAGCCTTAGCCTCATTTTTCGAGGTTGCAAGCATTACGATATAGCAGACCGCAAAAGCTATTGCGGGAACTACGGTAAGCAAGAAATAGAATGGTGTTTTCGTTACAAATCCTACCTCAAGTCCGAAAAGATTTCCGAGAGGCGTTATAAGGAAAGACAGTGTTGTAAACAAAACGAAGAATATTATTTCGATAAGAAACAGCTTCTTTTTGAATAGCTGCTTCAAGGATGCTTGGTTTCTAAGGTCAACGTTATAGATCGCTGCAAACATAACGAATTGAAGCAACGCTAACGCAATATACGTATACGCGTCCTTATAAAGATATCCGCCGTAAAGTCCGAACGAGCCGAATATTGACGGGAGCAATATAACGAGCGCTCCTCCGAATATAGTGCAAACGAGAATGTTCTTATAGCGTTTCAAAATATCCCTGAATCTATCCTCGGTATACATCTGCTTTACGTTCTTCACCGAAGCTCCTGCTCTTCTTGAATTAGTCATCATAAGCGCAAAGGCAAAGGTATCAAAAACGAAGCCGAGCATAACGAGATGTCTTGCATCGACCATTGCTCCGCCAAAAAGTAACGGCAACATTATGGCGATGGCTCTCGTAAGCTGAACGCAGAATATATAAAGCAAAAATCTGTTAAGATTTCTATACGCCATTCTGCAATATTCCATTACTCTCATAAGAGGCTCGAGACCGCCCTTGCCGTTCTTTGGACGCATAAGCAACACGTCGGCGTTCGCTCTTACCGTTTGTAAGCAGTTTGCAGAGCTTTCCTCACCCGGAACCTCAAGTGCGCTTATCTCCTCATCGAGATGTCCTTTGCTTTCAACACGTATCGGCGCGCATGTAATAAAGAGGTCGGCAAGCTCGATCGCATTCTCCGCATAATCGGAAAAGCCTACCACGGCAAGCGATTTACCTTGCGCCTTAACGAGCCTTGCAAGCTCGCATATATCATTTGCTCCAAAGCCTCTATATTCCTCGTATTCTCCGAAATCAAAGGTTGCGGGAACTCCGCGTCTCGAAAAATCAACGAAGCTTGCGTGCTTATCACTCTTTAAGAGGTCGGGGATTTCGGGAACGCTTGGATCTCTATCATAGCAATTTGAAAACGCAATAACCGATATGCCGTTTTTGCGGAACTCATTTACGGTATGCACCGTGGTATAATCAAGTCCCTCTCTCAATATCATCATACCCACAAAGCACTTTTTATCGCCGTAAGCGGAAATGAATACTATCGACTTTTTACCCGAGTTAATATTTGAATAAAACGCTTTCTTAAGCTCCTGCGCTCCATCCTCGGCGAGCGCTCTTATTTCACCCGAAACGTAAACGTACTCGCACGCTTCAATAGCAAGGCTCGAGGTCGTAACGTACATTTCCTTGCTTACGCCAAGCTCGGTATAATTGACCGTATCTCCAACGGTATTATCGACCGTAGGAAGATAGGTGTTTACGTTACATCTTATTCTAAGCGCCTCGCGGTCGAATTTAGACTTTTTCAAAAGCTCTTCAAGAGCTATATCGATAGCCCCGTTTGATTTTACACCTATACTCGGCGCAGAGCTTCGAGCCTGCGCGTATATCGTAACCATATTGAAAAGCTCTTTTGCGCTTCCCGAAAGGCTTTCAAGATCCTTTTGCGCTCCATCAGCGGTTTCAAGCGCTTCGAAATGCAAAATTCCATCGGTTGCAACGCTTCCGTCGAGCAAAAAGATATAATCGGTATCGGCAAGCTTATCGAGCGTTCTTGCCGAGCGTAAAATACAAGGATTATCGGATATTGCAGCTTTTCTTAAATATCTATTGAAAAAAGCCGAGAATATCGTTGAAAAGCTTGCAAGTCGGAAGGTGGCGCCAAACGCCAACGCAATCATAAGAGTTTGAGAAAGCAATGCGGTTCCCGCTATAAATCTGCCAAGCAAAAGGCTTACGAGGCAGAAAGGAAGCAATGCTATCAAAAGTATCATGCTGAATTTCGAGCACTTCTTTTGAAGCACCTTAAGCGTTTCGGGAAGCTCTTCCTCTACGCCCTGCGAAAGACCGCCCATCATAGCTCCAAGATAGGTATAGCTTCCCGTTGCTATAACGATAGCTCGTCCGCTTCCCTCTTTTACAATTGAGCCCGCGTGGAGCATATTGACCATATTCTCAGCGTAAAGCTCGTTTTCATTTACAGCGCCGCCAGCAAGCTTTTCAAGGTCCTTTTCGTTTTTCTTATCAAGTCGCATTCTGACCTTCAGATTATCCGAATGAACAAGTCTTGCGTCTACGCCTATAACGTCGCCCTTTTCGATCATTATAACGTCGCCTACAACGACGTCCTTATAATCAAGTATGTAGAGCTTTCCGCCTCTTATAACTCTTGCCGTAGGCAAAAAGAGCTTTGACAAGGACTCGGCGTTTCGCTTATCCCTAAAATGTATTAAAAATACGACCGCAAGCTCTATAAATATAAGTATAAGCGTAGCCGTTCCTATTACTCGGTCGCCCTCGAAAAAGAGAGCAAAGAATGAAACCAAAGTAAGTAAAAGCAGAAAAAAATCAGCAAACAGATCGACTATAAGCAATCCTATATTTCTTTTTCTGACACGGAAAAACGGCTCGTCCTTTGCGAGACGGGCTTTAGCCGCCTTGAGATTTAAACCCGAGGCGGCGTTTGTCTTCAGCTTTTTCTCTACTTCACCAATTGGCATAAAAAACCATTTTTCGTTCATTTTAAATACACTCTACCGTTAATTTATCGTCTTTTTTCGAATATCCAAGGGCAGCGCCCGAAATGTCTCTTGCGTAATCGGCAATTATCTTTTCGGCAAGCTGATCCTCTACGTTAGCGCGAATGAATCTGCGCATATTGCGCGCGCCGTACTTACGAGAGAAAGAATTTCTCGCGATATACTCGGCGGCAGGTTGTGAATACTTGAATTTAATATTTCTTTCGGCAAGCGCATTTTTAAGCTCTTCAAGCATTATCTTTGCTATTGCCACGAAATCGTTTTCATCAAGCGAGCGGAAGGTTATTATCTCATCGACACGGTTGATAAACTCGGGACGGAGAAAATCGGAAAGCGCCTTCATAGTAGCACTCTCGCTCTGCTCCTTTCCATCTGTAGCGAAGCCTATCGTTCCGCTTGAGCGATCCGAGCCCGCGTTCGTAGTCATTACTATCACGGTATTTTCAAAGTTTACGGTTTTGCCCTTTGCGTCGGTAACTCGTCCGTCGTCAAGTATCTGCAAAAGAACGTTAAGAACGTCGGGATGCGCCTTTTCTATCTCGTCAAAAAGAACTACCGAATAGGGTCTGCGTCTTATCTTTTCGGTAAGCTGACCCGCATCCTCGTATCCAACGTATCCGGGAGGCGCTCCTATAAGTCTTGAAACCGAATGCTTCTCCATAAATTCCGACATATCAAGTCTGATAAGTGTTTCGGGAAAATGGAAAAGATCCGCCGCAAGGGTCTTTACAAGCTCGGTCTTACCTACTCCCGTAGGGCCTGCGAAAATAAAGGATACAGGCTTTCTCTTATAAGATATTCCCGCTCTACTTCGCTTTATAGCCTTTGCGACCGCATTGACGGCCTCATCCTGACCGACTATTTTGTTTTTAAGTCTTTCTGCAAGTCTATCTATCTGCTCAAACTCGTTTTCGGTGATATCGGTTGCGGGAACCCCCGTCCAGACCTCGATGACCTCGGCTATCTCGGCTTCGGTAAGCTCAAGAGATTCGCATGCAAACTCAAGCTCACGCAAACGCTCGGAGAGCTTTATTTCCTTTGATTTTATCTGCGCTATCTCCTCATAGCATTTCTGTGCCGACTTATCGTCGGTAGGAGACTCGGACTCAAGCATCTCTCGCTTATCGCGAAGGGTAAGGAGCTCCTCACGTATCTCCTGCGTCTCGTTAAGCTCAGAGCTTGCAAGAGAAAGATGAGATGCCGCCTCGTCTATAAGATCTATCGCTTTATCGGGAAGATATCTATCGGTTATATATCTTTCCGACAAGGTTACGGCGCGCCAAAGAACGCTGTCGGGTATCTTTATTGCGTGGAAATCCTCGTAATAATGCTTGATACCCTCAAGCATTTTAACGCTCTCCTCTATCGAAGGCTCGTCAACCGTTACGGGTTGGAAACGACGCTCGAGAGCAGTGTCCTTTTCTATATGCTTGCGGTACTCGTTAAACGTAGTAGCTCCGAGTATTCTTATCTCTCCTCGAGAAAGTGCGGGCTTCAAGATATTTGCGGCGTTAACGCTTCCCTCGGAATCCCCCATACCGACGATATTATGCACCTCGTCGATAACAAGAATAACGTTGCCGGCCTCCTTTACCTCGTTTAAAAGCCCCAAAATTCTCGATTCAAACTGACCCCTGAATTGCGTTCCCGCAACGAGAGCCGTCATATCAACGAGATATATCTGCTTTCCCTTGAGCTTAAAGGGTACGTCGTTATCGGCTATCTTTTGCGCCAACGCTTCGGCAATAGCCGTTTTTCCGACACCCGGCTCACCTATAAGGCAAGGATTATTTTTTTGTCTGCGGCAAAGTATTTGAATAACTCTTGCGAGCTCGCGTTCTCTGCCTATAATTCTATCAAGCTTTCCGTCAGCCGCTCTTTTGGTAAGATTGCGACAATAGGTATCAAGATATTTATATTTTTTTGTTTTTTCAGTATTATGAGCTTTTTTAGTTCCCTTTGAAACGTTAGGCTCGGGATTTTGAGGAAGCTCACCGTTCTTTCCAAAAAGCTTTGGAAGATCGATGGCGGGAGCTCCACCCTCCTCGAGATCGTCATTCTCGGTAGGAATAAGACCCGCGTTCATATATTCGCCAAACTCATCCTCCATAGACTCGACCTGCTCTGCCGATATGCCAAACTGATTCATAACGTCGCCAAGCATATTATCGACGGGAACGCCGATCTCCTTAGCGCACTTTATGCAAAAGCCCTCGTTTGATTTATTTCCGTTTTCTATTTTCGTAACGAATACCACTGCCACTCTTTTGTGGCATCTTGAACACATTACCATAATTATTATTTCTTAACCTTTCGGGAGTTTTTGATAACATCCTTAAGCTTTCCGTGCTCTATTTTTTCTTTGGAAAGCTTGGAGTAAAATCCGATGTACGCGCCGAATGCAAATATTGCGATTATTGCCGCAGGCATAAACAACATCGTCTGCTGCAAAAGTGTAAGAGTGATGCCGCAAGCATATTTTATGATTACCGACACAACTATAGTTGCGTAGAAAAAGCATACCGACGCCTTGCCATACCACTTGCTGACAACGACGATGCTTCTGCGTCTTATAACTATAAAGCCTATAAGAAGCGTCAATATCTCCTTTGCAAAGCAAACAATAACGAACCAGACCGGAACAACACTTTCAATGCAAAGGCAAACGAGCGCCGTACATTGCATAAGCTTATCCGCAAAGGGATCGAGCACTTTTCCAAGATCGGTTATCCAGTTAAATTTTCTTGCCAAAAATCCGTCCACAACGTCGGTAGCGCCGGCAGTCAAAAAGACAACGAGCGCCCAAACCTTGCTTATCGGCGCAAAAAATACGGCAACGAATACGAATACTAAAATTATTCTTATGACAGATAGAACGTTAGGTATATTTTTCATCTCAACTTCTTCATTCTTGATTATATCTTAACCAAAAAACCAAGAACCTTCCTCCAAAAATCATAACAAATATTTCTTAAAATCAATCGAACACAAGATACTCGGCTCTTGCCTCGCCGCAAACGATGGCTGTATCCTCACCGTAAACAAGCATTGAGCCTTGATTTGACGGCAGATACTCACGCGTTTTATCGTCGGTATTGATTCTTATAACGCCCGACGAGGTCTGCAAAAACAAATATTTGCCAACGATATCGGCTTTTATTATATTTTCGCCTATTTGTTTATTATAAACGAGATCACCGCTTGAATTAAACGCGCAAACGGTTCTTACCGAGCCTGAGCTTACAACGGCTATCGCGCCGTTTTCGGAAACGTTAAACGCGGTGATGCCCGCCTCGTAAAAGCTCTCGCTCTTTATCTGCTTCATATTTCTATCGAATATTCTTATCGCGCCGTTAGTTACAACAGCAAGCCTTCCGCCGCCAATATAAGCGCAGGAAAGCGGAAATTCACCTTGAATAGAATGCTCGTGAAGCTTTTTTGCCGTATTTGAAGTACCTATGTCGTAAAACGTGATTATAGTTTCGCCCGTTCCAACACCAACATCATAAGCGATGGTAGCGAGTCTTCCCTCTTGCGAGCTCAAGGACATATCAAATACGTAATCACTTTGTGAAATATATCCTCTCTCCTTGATATTCTTGCCGTAAAGATATATTATCGTTTTTATATCCGCCTGACGCGTAGCCACGGCAAAGGAGCCGTCATCGGCGAACGCCGCATCGGTTATGGGATCCTCGAACTTCTGGTTGTAAACCTTTGAGAAGGAATTAAATACCGAGAAGGAAGAGCTTGCAGAATCGTAAACTATGAAATATTTATCGCTTGCAACGATGTTAGGCGAATAATATTCGTTATTATTTCTAAGACTTCTGCGTCCGCTGGTAGTAAATACCGAAACACTTGACGGAGAGGCGCTTACGACGCCTCCTCTGAAAAGCGCGAACTTCTGACGTTTATCAGAGTCATATGAAAGCACTTGATAATTCGAGGTCTCGCTGTCAACGGCGCTCGAAAAGTCCTTCAAAAGATAGAAGAAATTGTTAAAGGTTATCTCCTTATAATTCGTCATCAAGGAAAAAACAAGGAATAGAACAAGGACCACCCAGAGTATGCGCTCTATGACCTTATAAAAAGCCGATACCGACGCAAAATACACGTCTCCCGCTCCTCTGAAGTCCTCTTTGCTAAGAACGCGCTCCTTTTGAGGCTCGGGATCAAAAAATCCGCCTACCTTGCCAAATATCCTCTCACTTCTCTTGCCTTTAGCTTTCCCCTTTTTCGATTTGCCATCGTTTTGCGGATCTTCCTCGTTCAAGGAATCAAGATCGTCTTCGCGGATATCTTCCTCCGTTGGCGCGTGCTTGCCAAGCTTACCCTTTATTCCCTTTAAAAACTTTTTTGCGTTGAATTTTTGGTCCTTCACAAGCTTTCCTCCTTTCTTTTGAACTCTTATAAATTATCCTGTATCAGTAAACTACCTTGTTTAAGTAAAGCCCCTCCGCGGGCGCTGTAGAGCCTGCCGCCTTGCGGTCGCGCGCTTCTATAATGCCCTGCATGTCCTCCGGAGCTATTCTTCCGTACGCTACGTCAACGAGCGTACCCGTAAATATTCTGACCATATTGTAGAGAAATCCGTCGGCGCTGACCCTAAAGGTTATAAGCCCGTCCTTTTCCTCTATGCTTGCGTCATAAACCGTTCTTACGGTCTCCTTTATTTTTGAATCCGCCGCCATAAAGCTTGCAAAATCCTTTTTACCAACAAGCGCCTTTGCCGCTTCTTGCATACGCAAAACACCCTCAGCATCTATCTTTTTTGGGCAATGCCAGCATCTATCGTTAAGAAACGGATCTCTTGCGCCACCGTTCCATATAAGGTAAACGTATTCCTTATATCTTACGTCGTATCTCGGATGAAAGCTATCGTCGACCTCTTTCGCCGAAAGCACCGAAATATCTCTCGGCAATCTAACGTTAAGCGCCATGGCTATCTTGGACACGGGAATTGACGTATCAAGAAAGCTCTCGCCCTTTTTTGTTATTGCTACGTAAAACTCATTTGCATGCACGCCGCTATCGGTCCTGCTGCATCCGACTACGTCGCAATCATATCCGAAAAGGTCCTTCGCAGCCTCGTTGAGTCTTTGCTGAACCGTAATACCATTGGGTTGCACCTGATAACCGCAATACTCGGTTCCGACAAAGGCTATCCGCAATAATATCTTCATTTACTCACCTCTTACGCCGTATATCCTATGCCAAGCATATTAAACACGACGAGTCCTGCACCAAATGCTATTATCAAAACAAGCGGAATGAAATCAACTACGCGTATTTTTCTTACCGTCATTCTCGTTCTTCCCTCTCCGCCGTTATAGCATCTGCACTCCATTGCCGTTGCGAGATCGCCCGCACGATTGAATGCAGAAACGAAAAGCGGTATAAGCACGGGGATGAGTGCCTTTGCTCTTTGAATCAGTCCGCCGCTTGCAAAATCAGCGCCCCTTGCCTTTTGCGCCGTCATTATTCTCTCGGTCTCCTCAGTGAGCGTAGGAATAAAGCGCAATGCTATCGTCATCATCATCGCGAACGAATGGACCGGAACGTGCAGCTTTTTTAACGGCGACAACAGATCCTCAATTGCATTCGTAAGCGCTATTGGGGTCGTCGTATAAGTCAGGAGCATTCCCGTACCTATGATAAGCACTGATATTCTTATCATTATAAAGAGCGCCGAATAAAGCCCTTCGGCATATATAGCTATAAATTTCCACTCCCATATCAGCATTTCTCCCTTCGTCCAAAAGACGTTGAGAATTGCCGTGAAAAGCAAAACGAATAAGATACCCTTGAGCCCTTTGAAAATTATTCTGAGCGGTACTCTGCCGATTATTATGAGAATAACCGCCGAGAGCAACAAAAGAGCGTAGCTTATAAGATTTTTGCACATAAAGGAGCATATTATATATAACACCGTCAATATTATCTTTATCCTTGGATCAAGCTTGTGTAAAAGCGAGCTTGCGGGATAATACTGACCGAATGAAATACCGTTCATTTACTCTGTATCCTTTTGTGTTGATTTAGTCCTTATATAATTTTTCTATTTCGCAAAGCGCATCCTCAACGGTATACGCCGAGCAATTTATATCAAAGCCCTTTGCTTTAAGCGCTAAAAGAAGCTTCGTTATCTGCGGAATGTCAAGTCCGACCTCGAAAAGCTTATCCGAGTGCGAGAAGACCTCGTTACATTCTCCCGAAAGCAAAACCTTGCCCTCTGACATTACCACGAGATCGTCGCAGTATTTTGCCATATCCTCCATACTGTGGCTAACTATTACCACGGTCTTTCCACTCTTGCGCTGATATTCAACTATATTGCTGAATATCGCCGCGCGTCCGCGAGGGTCTAGCCCCGCAGCGGGCTCGTCAAGCACAAGAACATCGGGACGCATAGCAATAATACCGGCTATTGCCACTCTGCGCTTTTGACCGCCCGAAAGATCGAACGGAGATTTATCGAAAAGCGATTCGTCAAGATCCGAGAAAGCCGCCGCCTCTCTTACGCACTCGTCTATCTCTGCATCCTTAAGACCCATAT
>JAEIGA010020440.1_pt1 | contig 10097 bp, 13 predicted proteins | sample 9270691 | NCBI WGS metagenome assembly JAEIGA01 (sample SAMN17057246, study PRJNA624740) | gut metagenome | biome: biome; isolation source: fecal sample | host: Bos grunniens | place: China: Xizang | collected 2019
AGGATTTATGAATAACTCATCGCCAGTTTCCGGTGTAGTAAAGAAACCAGCACCTGTTGTCGGATAGTCATCAATGATTATGCGTTCTGCATTTGCTAATTCCATAGCAGTGTATACCGTCGCATCGGAAAGGTGCCCATCGTCTGCAATGGCGATAACCTCTTCTTCAATTCTTGTATCACCCGCTAAAATCGCATAACCTTGTTCGTCCTCAAAATTGGCCACATATAACAGGTTTTCACACTCCAGATTTTCGTTCACAGACCTTGTAATAGTAGAATTGTATTTTATAGGAGTAATTGAACTAACTGTGCGGGCTTTTACCGATCTGGTTTCATGGTCATCTCTCTCATCCATAAACGCCTCCAAATTTGCCAATGCACTGTCAACGGAGATTGCATATACATTCTCGGTCGGTGTTTCATTGCAGAGATTTAATTCGGGACTCAGTTCCTGCTCTTTTTGACATGATATCACGGATAGTGTTACCATAAGCACGGATAAAATCTTTTTCATAACTATATCATTATAAAATATTAGTGATTTTAAACTTTTGAATTACTCTTTTTTGTTTTCGATATAAGAGATATCAATTCATATTGTACATCATATGCATCTAATGGCGGATTATTCAGATGGGTAATCTTTACTTTTAGTGTGTAGAAATACCCAGACTCAAAAATAAATCCGTCGATAAATGTTGTGGGATATACTTTCCAATCATTTTCTCCCTGTATCCTGATTTTCATTCCATCTACTACACTTGGTTCTCCAAATGTAGTAATAGCTACTATTTCCGATGAAATCTCAATAATTCGCTCTTCTGACCAGTCTATATCATTACCGTTCTCAGTACAGGAAAGGAAACATATTGGAAATGATATGAATAGTAAAAACCTAAGTAAATGTTCCATATAGTCAATATTAGAAATTGTTTTCTATTCTTCCATTTGCAGGAGGGTTAGGATTTCCATTATTGAGTTGCGCTTGAATTTCAAGAATTTGTGCTCTTGTCAACCTGACATTATTTCCGTCATACATGACAGTATCCAATTCCGCATAGGTGTCTGAACGAGCTATATATGGAAGATAAAAGTAGTTAGGGAAACGACGATCTCCATCGCTTAATCCAATACGCTGACCATCAAATGTAGAACCGTCTTTTTTAGTCATAGTCGGTATGTTTGCATCTATTGCAAAATCATATGAAGAATATAGCATAATTGAAGAAAAATCGAAGCTTCCCATGTTGTAATAGTTGCTGGTAATTTTATCGAAATTACCTCTTGCACTTGGTTGAACATTGTTTAAGTTTATCGTTACATAATTATCTCTGTCATGTCTGCTTTGTTCATGATAAAGACCAATAGCGTGACCTATCTCGTGTGCTGCGATTCCCATTGTTTGGTATGGCGCTAAATGCAAAACTTGTTTGCCTCCAATTCTACCCACATAAGAGTTATTACCTGTTCCGTTACAGAAATAGATATATGGATAGTCTATATTATATGTTTCATCACGAGTAGGTTGTCCTGTTGCATTATAGAAACGGACATTTGTATTGGCTTCCCAATGTCTGAGGGCAGCTTGAATAATAGACTTGGTGTATGGTGCCAGCTGAGTCTCATTAGCATATCCTTCGGGAGCATATACAAAACGTACCATAGCCCATAAATTATAGTTCGGATATACAGCGCAAGATCTTGTGTCATTCTCCATATGAATACCACCTGTCATAGCAGGCAATTCAAGAGGTGCTAATTGAGGCTCCTCCATTGGCACAAATGGTGAACCTGTTTCAGCAAGACGCTCTAATTGCTCCTCGCTTAAAAGAATATCACTTTGCCATACATAGTTATCATCATTACGCGTTACTGTCGCTCCTGATGGCAATGTTATTAACTCACCTTCTTCGTATGCCACTTCGTTGACATTTGAAGGAGCCATGTCGTCTTCCAATTGTTCATTTGTACAAGAACAGAGGACTGTAAATAGCCCAATAATAAATGCTAATGTAAAATTTGTTTTCATACAGCTTGTTATTTAGTGTTAATAATTATTTTCTTGATTTATTTACTAAGGATTTACAAAACCTTCCGCATACACACATTCAGATTCAATTACAATGTAAAATCCTCCTTCACAGAATGTTGATGATAAGCATACAAGTGCTGGCTCATCTGTTTCAATGTGTTTTTCATCCATAATATTCCCCATTGTATCAACAATATATATATTGGTAGTTCCAATATTATATAGTTCACATTGTACTTCCTTTTTATGAGCATCAAAGACAGCATTGACCACATACGCTTCTAAACTTCGTTCAAACTCATAATTGTTTTTACTGGTCGTGTGTTTTATCACTGTCATTTGTACAGGAGCACTATCTGCAACCATAGAAGTCATTGCATAACTAACATTGACAAACAATGTCAATAAGACGAGCATAAAATACCTTTTCATATTTGTAGTTTTTTATTTGGTTTACACTGCAAAATTACTTCGGTATAGTTTCTTATCATAATTTATAGTTTCAGATTTCGTTTCGTAACTCGTTGATTTTCAAAGGGGGGGGGTAAATTATTTTGGCGCAGTGGACTCTAAAGTTTCATATTGGCATTTTTCGTACAATGTTTTTAGATAAATACTCAGATTGGTTTCATTTGAAGACAATCCAAATTTTGCACGAATATTGCTACTATTATTATAGTGATTTCTATTTTGAGTTATACTACCAGCTTCCTTACTATTTAACCCCAGTGTCAGCAGACAACAGTGATTTATTTCACTTCTTGTTAATCCTTGCAATCTCAAAATATTAATATATTTAGTATTGCCAATAATAAACGAATCAACAATGTCTGATAAATAATCTCTACGCATATATTCGGTTCCATCAAGCATGGTTTTGCTTGACTTATATAAATCCTTATCGGCGGTTATATATGATAAAATATGTTTCTCGATAGATTTATGACGTGAACAGATCAGATAATGGGTTGATTTGTCAATAACCCACAATGAACGCAGGATTTTAGATAAAATTTGCCATTCAAGCAATAGCTCATTAGAAATACTTTTGGTTCCCATAATACAATTATTTGGGAATAAAAGTATAAAAGCATAGTTTAATACAAAAAATTAGAGTTTCAGATTTGAAACTCTAATTAACTGAATATCAATGATGATATTTTTTGTTTTGGCGCAACGAGGATGAAAATTTCAGTTTGACGTATTATAAGGATATTAATAGCTTCCTTATGTATATACCAAGATTTGTATCGGATTCTACTAACCCTAATTTCTTACGCACATCGCTACTTATATTGAAGTGACTTCGCATTTTAATATAAGAACCGACTTCCTTTCCCTTTAAGCCTAATGCATACAAGCAGCAATACTCAATTTCTCGCTCTGAAAGATTATGTTCCTCCAGATATTTAATGAAATTAGGATGACTACCTGCAAATGCAAGGCGTGTTGATGACATAAATGAGTCTTTATTTGCCAGTAATTCGTCAAGTTCTTTATCTACTTTGCGGCTAATTTCACTATTATTTGTGATATATACAGTAAAGAATTTGTTCAATAATTCAATTCGTTTAGCAACAACACTTTGAATATTGCTATCCAGGTCATTGCTATGAGACAACAACTCAGAGAGGTTATCTTTCTCATATTCCATTTGTTCATACAGAAGTCTATATCGCTCTACTTCTTGCTCGGCATGTGCTTGTTGGATTGTCCTCAATTTCAATCTTCCTCTAATGTATACAATAAAAGCAATGAAAATCACTGCAAGGATAATTGTCAATAATATAATCTTGTTCTTTGAACTTCTTTCTTCGAGATTGCTTAATTCCAAAGCATGTCGTTCCTCAATAAATTGCGTATCCTGATCAAAAATAACTAAATTTACTGAATCGTTGAGTTGGTTAAAAGTTATATACGCATCAAGAGCATCTTTATGATTGCCAAGTTTATGGTGAATCTCTGAAAGTATTGCATAATATCGCATTTCAGAAACCATATTGGGGAAATTATCAATCTTATAGATTACTTCTAATGCTTTTCGATATTCCCCCAATGCGATATATGCATTTGACAGCGTACCATAATCCAATAAATCATTTGGAATTTCCGACTCGTATACGCTAACTACTTCTTTGATTTTATCGATTTCTTCAATATGAATTAAGTATGTGAGATACTCTGAGTAATAGTTTGCAATCAATGCTTTGGGAATAACATCTAAATGCTTCTCGCATTCAGTTAGATATTTTGCTGATTCTTGGTAATTCCCATTCTGTGTAAAAGCACTTACTGCCTTCAATATGCAGTTAATATAACTATTAATTTTATCTGTTCGGAGAAAATAATCTGCTGCCTTAAGGTTTACTTCGCACACTTTCTCCCACTTCATTAAAGCATAATATATATTGCCTTGAGCAACATACAATCTTGCCTTTGTCAATATGTCATCTGAGGTTTCTCCATTGTTTATTGCATTTACATAAGATTCCATCGCCAAAGCATCATTGCCCATGTTCTGATATATGCGACCTAGATAGTAGTATGTACGAAGTTTATCTGTTGCAGAGCCATTATCCTCATAATAGTCAATAGCAGGTTGCAGAACCTCAAAGTCCGTCTTATCAATGAAGTTCTTGTCTAATGCCATAGAGTAGAGCAAAGCGTATTTTGCCTTCTCTTCCTTGCCAGATAACTCTGAAAGGTCTATTTGTTCCAGTGTAACTAAAGCACTATCCGGCTTCTCTTCTATGTATGACTCCACTTGAGAAAGTGTTTCCCAATGCTTAGAATGGCCATTGCACGAAAATAAGAAAATCGCCAAGATGATTATTGATATATAATGCTTCATACACTTACAAATTTTAATTTTCTGCAAAGTTAAGCGATTTTTCTCAAAATCAGCCTTTCGTAGCGATGAAAGTGTGTTTTTACCAATTATTTAGATGTCTTATACCGTTCAGCTTCTTTATATATTTTTGTTATAAGTTCTGTATACTGCTGTCGCTTCTTGCTTAATTTCTTTCTGAATTTTATTAGTTGTTCATCGGTCTGTTCATCAAAAAACAGGTTGTTTTGACGCTGATATTGCAAATACTCTTGTTTCTTGCGTTCAGCAATTGTAATTTGTGCTTTGGCAGAGGTGAGTTTGGATAGCAAGGAGTTGAAATCTGTGTTTAATCCGGTACGCTTATCATAATAGGAGTAGTAAGTATGTATATTCTTCTTGGGGTATTGGCACAGGAGCTTGGCCTCTCGCCATCGGATTACCCAGCGATAACGCTCATGCAGTTCTCTCGGTAGGTCGTAATGATATAGCACTATGCGTTCACCATTCTTTTCCTTATATTCTATGGATATATATACCCATTTCTCAATTTTGAGTTTACGCTCTGCTTTTGCCAGTTCGCGGGCATATTCCCACCAGCTATCCATCTTCTCCTGTGCCATAATCTTCTTTTTACGCTGTTTGCACCTGCTTTGCCTGCCACGCTTGATGTGCGATAATAACATCTTGTCGCTCTTTCTCAAGCAGAACTTCCGTTTCTGGAGTGTAGCCAAGGAACTCGATGCAGCCTCCATTGTAGCCTGTGAGTTTGCAACGGATGCCGGCTTTCGTCAATTTATCCATTCGTTTTTGTGCGGTCTTGGCACTTGAATAGGATAATGGCCAAAAGTATTTGTCGCCACTATGTCCGTAGGAATCCTCTCCGAGTACCATTTTGCCTTGCAATCGCTGGCTGTTGTGGAAACTGAAGTAGGCACCGCTCAATGCCTGGCGTATTGCCTTGTGTGCAGCACCTTCGGGGTGCTTGAACACATCGGGTTTCTTGCCCTTACAATCTAATTTTGGCAGTTCTACCTTGTATGGCTTCTTGTAGGTGCCGACTCCTAATGTGAGGTAGAAGTTAGTGCAGAAGTAGTCGGTCATCGGATCGCTGTCATCAAAGTTGTACGACATCACAAAGTCGCAGACATTCTTCATCACCTCCTTGGCTCTATCGGTGAGCATCTGGTCTCCATCAATGTTATAATGGTTCACATCGTGGTGGAACACTACGCCCTTATCCTTCTTGAATGCCTCGAAGTCTGCTTTGATAAGGTAGATATGGATAGAGTTATAGTGGTGCCTTGATACCGAGAACTTATATTTAGGGTAAGTTTCTTTCATCCAGTTACGCACTAGCTCCACAATCTCAGGAGTGTGCTGTCCTTGATAGTTGCGACCTTTCCAACGATACTCGTTATATACGAAGTCGGCATACTCCTTTGCCGATGCTCCAGCGTAGTCATTCTCATAGCCTGAAGCATTTGCCGATACGGTGGTATCGTTCTTCCAAATCTCGTGGAGTCGTTCAAACTCCACATTGATTTGCTGCATCACCTCTGTGCTACCACCTTTGTCGGGGTGGTTCTCCAATGCCAATCGGCGATACTCCTTCTTGAGTTCCGCCAATGAATGTATATTCTTAAAGTAAGCCATAGTAGTAGATGTTAGTAGGTTAATACCATTGTAAAATACTCCATACACTCGGACTCAATGCCGAGGCCACTGCAAGAGAGTTCAATGTCGCTCTCTTGAAGGTCGTTTACCTCTTGCAGCTCTCTGAGGTGGCGTATCTCATCATTCAGATACTCCTTTGCAGTCGCTTCATCGCAGTTGCACGAGCCACATATTCTTTCGATGATTTCATTCTCAGCCATAGCAGTAAGTATTAAGATTGTGATTTGAAATAGAGTTCTCTCTGGGTATCATAGTCATGACCGTTCCACCATTCATTGCAAGCGTCAATAAAGGATTGTGAACCATCTTCCGAGGAGTAGTCGGCCTCGTGCAAGCCTGTTATGCTTTCCAATGTTATAAAGTCAAGGTCTTTCCACCAGTCTTGCATACGCTGCTTGTAGTCGCTCAATGTGCAGAAATTCTGACTCTGTTCACAGTCTGCACACCATTTGCTGTCCGTATCGTCATCATCTACATCACTTAGATACTCATTGGTATTGGCATTTACCCAAACCTGAATCTCAATTTTTCTTGAACCGCAAGCATCACAAACATATACATCTTCATCGTGTGGCTCCTCTCTTGTGGCCTTGCCGTCATAGAGTGCCACAGCACGATTGACAAGCAGTTCACGATTGTTGTCCGAGAGTTCGGCATAGAATCGTTCTGCCGCTCCGAGTATTGATTTACTTGCAAGGGAGTTCCATTTCTCCCAGAAGTGCTTATAAGCACCTCCGAAGGTGATTTTGCACTCTTCCTCGCTCCAAGCATTCCACATATAGTAGTGGAAGCTCGATACTGCATTTACAGGGTCTAATCTCATAGTCGTAATCATTAAGCGTTATTATCTCTGTCCTCTTCCAACTGCTGCCATACGGCATCGTACATCTGTTGTAGCCAGTCGATGTTTGATGCTCCAAGTTCAAACGGAGTATGGCAGGTAGCCTCAAAGTTTGCCTCCTTCTCGTGGGCTACTACCGTCATACTGTTGTCCGTCACTTGAATACCTGTTACCTTGCACTCAAACGGGTCAGCATTATTGTCAAACCATATCACCCATACGGGATCATCCTGCTCTTCAGGGAAGGTTATCTCTGTCAGCCCGTGCGAGTAGAGCAACTGCCTTATGGCATCTATGATGTCTTTGCGGAGTGTCTCTATCCTGTCGGAGAAATCCATCTTCAGACGCTTCGGCTTTTGCTTTTTCTCCAACTCTGTGTAGGATAGAATCTGAATATCGGGGTGCACATCGAACTCCCAATCCACCTCGTCATCATTGAGTGTGGTGTGGATGTTTCCACCCAGAACCAGCCCACAATCCCTTGTTACCATTGTGCGTGCTTCATTGCGGTCATCTGCCGCTACGGTGTAAGTACCCTCAAAGAGGTATCTTACCTTTACTTCAATCTTCTTCATACATTGATATTTTTATGGTTAATACTGATTAGTTTGTCGGAACGATACTTACCTGCTTCCCAAAGAAGGAGTCGCAGACACCATAGACATGCTTGATGGAGTAATCATATTTGGAGCGTTCATTGTCAAGTCGCAGACGGAAGCCGTAGCCGTCCTTGCGTGCCTTATCCAGTCGGATTCTGACATCGCTTTTGAGTTCCATCTCTATCAGACTGCCACCACCATACATCGAGCTGAACAGCCCGCAGGTGTTACCTTTGGGGATAATGACCTCCTTGATTTTGAAGTCGGCATCGTAGAGGTCTCTGAGGTTTACAAGCCCTATGTAGGTAAGTAGGTTAGCTCCACAGCAGGAGTTCTCCAACTCCTGGCAGAAGTCCTCGTAGGATACCTGCTCCTTGCCGTCACGATACTTCTTGTTCGGGAATCTGCCATATACGGTGTAGCCTTTCTCGGTCAATGCTTTCTTTACCTTTGCAGGGTTGAGGCGAAGAGTATCTATCATATCCCCGAAGTAACTCTCCTTGTATCGGAAGCCACCTTGCGACTCCAGCCAGCAGGAGTTGATGCAGTCGTAGTTGGATAGCATCTCCACCCGTACAGGAATATCTCTGGTGTTCTTGATAAGGTCGTTTACCGTTGTGGAGTCGTCACGCTCACGTATCTCATCCCTTATCTCATCATCGTGTTCCTCGAAGAAGGCTTCAACTTCGTCCTCTTCAAAGTCGTGGAAGTCTATGCAGTGGCTCTTCAGTCCTTTTATAATCTCTTGTGTCGCCTGTTCCTCTGCATCCTCGTACCAATCCTCGACCTTTGACCAAAGATCTTCGCAGTCCTGCTTTTCAAGGCACTGTTGCAAGAGGTCGCGGTTCTCGTTGAGGCTTTCTCGATAGTCTACCCATACGAGGGTATACTTCTCGTCCATTATGCTTTCTATGAACTCCATAGTGAGTGTTTTCTTTGTTTCGTTCATTTGTCGTTACCTGTGTACGGCAGGATTCGGTTTCCCGTACATATGTCTATAAATGCGAAGAGCGACCTTGTGGCCGCCCTTCGGTTATCTGTCACCGTTGAATATCTCTTCGTATCTCTCTTTCTCCATCTCCGTTTCACCCTTGAAACTGAAATGTGCCGTATATCGGTATCCTGTTCGGGGATTACCTCCGAACTTCTGGATTGCCATATCTATCTCCCAATCCACTTCGCCTATGCCGAGTGATATGCAGTCATAGTGCAGCAGGTGGTGAGCCAATCGCAGTGCAGAGTCGGTCTTTCTTTCGTGCCTCAGATGGTCGAAGGCTCGTATCGCTATCTCCCTGTTGGATACCTTGATTGTCGTTTCCATAATCATTGATGATTAGTTGAATACTCTCTCATCATTCTCTTTATCCTTTGCTGCAAGCACACAGAACGGCATATCCAATATGCGATGCGAGAAACACATGTCGGAGTTGTAGTCCGTGCGTTGCCACAGCGTGAACCTCTCATCGGCAAACGACCATCGGAAATATCCCGACAGTGAGCCGAACTGAGGGTTTACATTCCTTGCTAAGAGATACCTGTTCACATCCATAATATGCTTTGCAATGAGTATGATGTTGAGTATCTCCACAAATGCCAACTGCGAGTATGGGTCAATCGGCATTACCGGTCCTTTGAAACTGATTTCCATATATCCTTTATTTTAGTTATAGTTATCATCGAATATCTCATACTGAAGAGGAAGCATATCGCAGAAGTTGCCCGATATGCCTGTATATACCAAAGCATCATCGGATATGTCTGCAAGTTCCTCTTCGGTCTCCTGTATGGTGTTACCGTATATATCCTGATAGTGTGATACCATCATATGCGGATCATCGGTTGTGATGTCATATCCGAAGTGTTCGCTCCAAGTGACGAAATACTCCCTTTCGTTCTCATCGAGCCTTTCCATGGCATCGCGTATCTCGAAGAAGTTGGGACATATCCACTCTCGGTTTATCAGCCTGTCGGGTATGTTCTCCCATCTGGCATATCTGTACTCCGGATCCTCTTCTTCGGGAAAGAGGTCGGAGCAGGCACAGAGGAATTCTCCCATATCGCTGTAATCGGACATCTGCACCCAGTAGTCCTTGTACTCTTTCCCGTCTAAGATGTGCTG
>JAEIGA010020441.1_pt1 | contig 10097 bp, 8 predicted proteins | sample 9270691 | NCBI WGS metagenome assembly JAEIGA01 (sample SAMN17057246, study PRJNA624740) | gut metagenome | biome: biome; isolation source: fecal sample | host: Bos grunniens | place: China: Xizang | collected 2019
CCGGTGGCCACGTTCAGGGACACGGCCAGCAGGGCGTAGATGCCGATCTGCAGGATGACGGCTTTCTGGGCCCGGCTCACCCCGCCGCCGGTGACCAGCTTGTTGCCCAGGATGAGGAGCGTCGCGAGCAGGACGGCGTTGATGAGGTACTTGAGCCAGACGGGTATCTGCTTGTATCCGCGCAAGGTCTTATCCATAGCCACCTCACACCTTCTCCGCCACGCCCTTGCCCAAAAGGCCTGCGGGCTTGACGAGCAGCACCAGAATGAGGATAGCGAACACCACCGCGTCCGTCCAGGCGGAGAACCCGAGGGCGGTCACCAGCACCTCCGCGAACCCGATGGCAAAGCCGCCCACCACCGCGCCGGGGATGGAGCCGATGCCCCCCAGCACCGCCGCCACGAAGGCCTTGAGGCCCAGGAGCGAGCCCATGGTGGGATTCGCCACGGAGTAGCGGCAGCAATAGAGCACGGAGCCCACGCCGGCGAGGGCGGAGCCGATGGCGAAGGTGATGGAGATGACCCGGTTGATGTCGATGCCCATGAGCTGGGCCGCGCCGGTGTCCTCGGAAACGGCCCGCATGGCCTTGCCCATCCGGGTCTTCTGGATCAAAAGATGGAGCCCCACCATGGCCCCCACGGAGACCACGATGGTCACCAGGGTGGAAAGGCTCAGGTTCAGCCCGCCCAGCTCGATGGCCTTGGCGGGGATGATGGCGGTGCTGGGATAGGACCGGGTGTTGGCCGTGAAGAACAGCTGCACCAGGTTCTGTAAGAGCAGCGACACGCCGATGGCCGTGATGAGGAGCGAGATCCGGGGCGCGGACCTAAGGGGCCGGTAGGCCACCTTTTCGATGAGCACGCTGACCATCACGCAGCCCAAAATAGTAATAGCCACCGCCAGCGCGGGGTGGACCCCCGCGCCGATGGTGAGCAAAGCGATATAGGCACCGATCATGATCACGTCCCCGTGGGCGAAGTTCAGCAGGCGTATGATGCCGTACACCATGCTGTACCCCAAGGCCACCAGGGCGTAGATGCTGCCCAGCTGCAGACCGTTGATGCATTGGGATAGAAAGAGCATTTCTCTGTCCCTTCCTTACTTGTCAAGTATCGTCGTGAAATGTGGATCGTTTACAGCGTACAGGCGGGGCTGTTCGCCCCGCCCGCAGCTATCGTTTGCTTAATAGTTGCCCCAGTACTTGGCGGCGCCGCCGGTGATGTTGATGATGGCAGCGGTCTTCTCGGGGTTGTTGTACTCGTTGAAGGTCACGTGACCGGTGACGCAGTCCATATCGGTGGCCTTGAGGGCGTCGATGATGGCCTGGCGATACTCGTCGGAGCCGGCCTTGGCGCCGGAAGCCTCGGCCTTCTCGATGGCGGCGGCCATGATCATGGCGGCGTCATAGCCCTGGGCGGCGAACATGTCGGGATCGGTATCGTACTTGGCCTTGAAATTGGCCACGAAGGTCTGGACCTCCTCACGGGTGTCCTCGGTGGAATAACCGGAGCAGTAGTAGGCGCCCTCGAGCAGCGCGGCGTCGGTGACCACGCCCAGTACGGAATCCCAGCCGTCGGCACCCAGCATGGTGGCCTTCACGCCGGCGCTCTGGGCCTGCTGGGCCACCAGAGCGATCACGGAGTAGTAGTCGGGAACAAACAGCACGTCGGGAGCCTTGGCGGCGATGTTGGTGAGCTGGGACTGGAAGTCCACCGCGCCGTCGGCGTAGCTCTCTACGGCCACCACTTCGAGGCCCTGCTCCGCGGCGGTGGCCTCAAAGGCCTTGGTCAGGCCCACGGAGTAGTCGGAACCGGTGTTATAGAGGACCGCGGCGGTCTTGGCGCCCATCTGCTCCTTGGCGAAGGCGGCCATCTTGCTGCCCTGGAAAGGATCGATGAAGCAGGAACGGAACATGTTCTCGTAGACCGCGGCCACGGAGCCGTCCTCATTCAGCTGGCAGGTGACGTCCTCAGCGGTGGCGGAAGCAGTGATCATGGGGGTGAGGTCGGCCTGGCTCTCGGCCACCACGGCCTTGGTGGGACCGGTGGTCACGTCGCCGACGATGGCCACGACGCCCTGATCCATCAGGTAGTTATAGCCCGTAACGGCCTTGACCGGATCGCCCTCTTCGTCGTAGGTGACCAGCTCGACCTGCTTGCCGTTGATGCCGCCGTTGGCGTTCAGCTCTTCAAAATACATCATGACGCCGTTGTTCACAGCGTTGCCGTACTGAGCGACCGCGCCGGTCAGAGGGGCCAGGACGCCGACCTTGATGGTGTCGGACGCGGCGAAAGCGAACGAGGCGAGGCTCATGACCATGACGAGAGCCATGACGACGGCGACGACTTTGGATGCGAATTTCTTCATTGTGTGTATCCTCCTTGGGTTTTTTACATATAAAAAGGCGGTCCCTGTTCTTTCAGGGGCCGCCGTTGCTTTCTCGGTACGCGTTTACGCACGCACGAACGGCAGCCCCCCGCACAGCAGCAGGACGCGGATTCGTACAATGACGATGACGTGGATGAGCCTCATGGGTGCCGTTCTCCTTTCCTCGAAAAATAATATATATCTTTGAATGGGGGTATACTACCACCGTTCCCTGCTCCCGTCAAGGGCTTTCTTGCAATTTTACGTGCATTTTGCGAAAATTTCTCCTGTGAAGCGATGGAGCTCCTTCAAAAGTCTCTTAAAAATAGAAAACGGATGGGCCGTTCCCTCCGTTCTGCATGATCTCACCCTAACAGACGAACCGGAAGGGAGAAAGGTTCATTTCTGCGAAAAAAAGCGGAGGATACCCCTCCGCTTCGACAAGACACGATTCAGTTCTGGCTGCCGTTGAAGGTCTCCTTCACGGTCTTCTTGGCGTCCTCGTAGAGCTCGGCGCCCTTCTCCTTTACGTCCTCATAGAGCCCCGCGCCCTTCTCCTTGGCCTCGGCCACGACGCCGGGGGCCTTCTCCTTGAACTCGGCATAGGTCTCCTTGGCGGCCTTCTTGGCCTCGATGACGTAGTCCTTGTAGTCCACCTTCCCGTCGCCGTTCACATCCTGGACGCCGTCGGGGTTGTTCTCCTTCACCTTTTCGGTCACCTTCACGGCGGCCACGGTCCCGGCCACGGTGGTGCCGAAGCCCAGCAGTCTCTTCAAAAAGCCCATAGCAGTACCTCCTTGTGGTTTAGTTCAGTATATCCATTCTGCCCCGGGATTTCAAGTGAAATACTTGCGCCAGGGCAGAGCGTCCCTGAATTCGAATACCCGCTCATAGAGGGCCGTACACCGGCCGATCAAAAAGCCGTTCACCAGGGCACAGATCACGGTGCCCAGCTTCACCCCCTCGAACCGCCAGAGGCCGAAGAAAGCGAAGGACATGAGCACCGCCACGGCGCAGCTCACGCAGTCGTAGACCGTCTTTACCCGGTGGGTGGGCCGCCCAAGCTTCTGGGCGATCTCCTTCACCAGCAGCTCGTAGACCTCCGGGGCGATGTAGGTCTCGAAAAAGAAGGCGATGCTGGCCGCCCCCAGCAAAATGCCCAGCACGTACCACAGGCACCGAAGGGCGAAACCGTCCGCCGGCAAAGAGGCGGTGAGGGCCATCCACCCGTCCAGCAGGAACCCGTACGCGACGGCGGTGACGAAGGAGAAGAGGAAGTAGGGCCGGTACTTCTTCACCGTCAGGATGGTGAACAGCAGCAGCACCGCCTGCAGCGTATACTCCGCCATGCCGAAGGTGAAGAAGGGCAGCACCGGGTTCACCTTGAGATACAGCAGATAGGCCGGGGCCACCACCATAGACACGCCGAAGTCCGCCCGGGTCATGAGGGCCACGCTGAGGCTCAGGCCCGCCATGGCCACCGCGTAGGCCCATTCCGTATAGAACACCCGTTTCTTCATGGCTTCCCTCCCGCTTTTTGACAGTATATCATAGGTCCACCCATTGTCAAACGGGAAAAAGGGGAGTAAACTATGAAAAACTGTATCGAGGTGAACATATGGGCAGCACATTCTTCTTTTCCTGGGAGCCGGCGCTGATGGTCTGGCTCCAGAGCCACCTGGGGAGCTTCGGCATCACGCTGGCCACCATCTTCTCCATGTTTGGGGAGGAGATGGCCACCATTCTGGTCCTGGGCTTCTGCTACTGGGGCGTGAACAAGGAGCTGGGCAAGTTCATCGGCCGCAACGCCTGTGTGGCCATGGTGGCGAACCCCATGATCAAAAACGTGTTCCTGCGGCTCAGGCCCTACATGGTCTGCCCCGAGGTCAAGTGCCTGAAGCCCGTGGAGCCCAGCGCGGACATCATGGACGTAGCCGCCCAGGGGTACTCCTTCCCCAGCGGCCACTCCTCCGGGTCCGTGGCCAACTATACTTCCGTGGCCGCTTTTCTGAAAAAGAAATGGGCGTGGGCCATCGGCATTTTGATCCCCCTGCTGGTGGGCCTCAGCCGGTTCTGCGTGGGTGTCCACTTCCCCACGGACGTGCTCTTCGGGTGGGCTCTGGGCCTCTTCGTGGTGCTGGTGGTGCCCTTCTTCCAGAAGAAATTCGAAAAGCGGTGGGTGTTCTACCTCATCCTGCTCCTTCTGATGCTGCCCGGCTGGTTCTACTGCAAGACCAACGACTATTTCAATGGCTTCGGCATGACGGTTGGCTTCTTCGCGGGGGACCTGTTCGAGGAAAAGTTCGTGAAGTTCAAGAACACCAAATACTGGTGGAAGATCATCCTGCGGGTCCTGGGGGGCGGCGCCATCTATTTCGGCCTCAACACCCTGCTCAAGATGCCCTTCTCCTCCAGCTTCCTCTCCTCCGGCCCCACCCTTGCCTATCTCGTCCGGTCCGCCCGCTATGCCATCATCCTCTTCGTGGTGGTGGCCATCTACCCCATGGCGTTCGACAGGATCGGAAAGAAGAAGGGATGATCTGCACCGGCGGTGCATGATACTGAAAAAGCGCCTCGCGGGGAGGCGCTTTTTTCATGCTGTGGGCAACGGCCCCATATGGACGGTCTTATCCTCATACCATCCGTCGCCGTAGGAGCGGAGGGTGGTATAGTCGTACATGAATTGCTGCCGGAGCAGGGCGTAGCGGGGCACGTAGGCTCCGGTCTCGTCCTCCCGCCAGCCGTCGCCGGTAGGGTTATGGACGGTCCGGTTCACCACGCAGTTCGGCACCAGCTCATGGAATTTCTCGAACTGCTCCTCCGGGATGCCGTCGTTCCGGGAGATCCAGAGCCGCTCCAGCTTGGTGAGACCGTAGAGGGGCGTGATGTCCGTGATGGCGTTGAAGCACACGTCGAGGTGCTTGAGCTCGGTGCAGGCGGCCAGCGGGGAGAGGTCGTGCAGGTTGCAGGAGTAGCACTCGAAGAACTCCAGCTTGGGACAGGCCTCGATGCCCTTGATGTTGGACATGGGGTTGTACATGATGCACACTTCGAGATCCGGCATGTAGGGCACGAACCCGTCCATGTGGTGGATCTTGTTGTGCCCGAGATCCAGGTACTTGATCTCCCGGCAATACTTCAGGTCCTTGCAGTCGGTGTCGGTGAGGGTCCGGGAGCCGCCGGCGGAGAACTTGATCATCCAGGCGTCGGTCCGCACGGAGTAGCCGCCCACCTTCACCCGCCAGACCAGCTTGGGCTGGGGGAACTCGTCCCTAAGGGCGGCCATGGTCTCGTTGTCGATGCTGCAGTTCTCCATGTCCACCCGCTTCACGTTCCTGAGGTAGGGCAGCAGCTCCTTGAGGTCGTTCACCTTCTTCTTCAGATTCTTCTTGTTGAAGGAGACCACCTCGTCCGCCAGGGAGAAGGAGACGCCGAAATACTTGGTGGTGTAGTTCACCAGCATCCCCTCCCGAAAGGTCTGCAGCTGGTCCGCCTCGTCCAGCGTCCACTTGCTGCTCCCCTTCTGGGGGTCCAGGTTTACCTTCCTGATGTTGGGGAGCACGGTCAGCACCCCCTTGATGGCCCCCAGGTCGGAGGCGGGCAGGTCGGAGAAGTCCACCTCCTCATCTTCGCTGCTGATGGTCCGGCCCTTGAAGGCAACGCTGTAGCGCACGGGGATGGTCCCCGCCCCCTCCAACAGGTACGCCGCCTGCTCGGGGGTCACGGCCCCGGTGACCACGATGCCCTCGAGGTCACGAAGATACCCGATCTCCCGGGCCAGGGCGTCCCAGTCCGTGATGCTGTCCGCCGCCAGCTCCAAAGTCTTCGTGTCCGCGTCCAGCCGGCTGCCCTGGATGGTCACGTCGTAGAGGAACGTCACCTCCGGCTTTGCCTCTCTCAGGGCGGCCGCCGCTTCGTTCCCAAGGCCGCTGTTTCTCAGGTCCACCGTTTGGATATGGGGCAGATCGTTCAAAGCCGCCGTCACCGCCTCCGCCGTATCTATGTCGGCGGGCACCATGAGCTCTGCGGCGTCGCTGTCCACCCGGACACTCCCCAGAGGCACGCTCCAGAGGACGGGGTAGGTCACGGTCTCGCTGAACGCCTTGAGCAGGGCGCAGTCCCCACAGGCCCGGCCGTCCAGCAGCGTCAGCGCGGGAAGCTCCCGGATGAGGGCCAGGTCCGCCTCCGTCACGCCGGTCAGGGTGAGCTCCGTCACGCTCCGGTCCACCGGCCCCGTGGAAAGCTGCAGCCGGGGGTCCTCCGTAGGCGCTTCGGTGGGGATCGCCGTGGGTACGGCGGTGGGAGCCGCGGTGAGCACGGCGGTAGGCGCCTGGACGGCCTCAGCGGCGGCCGCGGGTACCCCGTCCCTGTCCCCGCCCGTCAGGAGGAACAGAAGCAGCAGGCCCAACAGCGCCAGCGCGAGGCCCAGCAGCAGGCTCACGAGAATGATCCGTTTTTTATTCATAGGCATCCCTTCCGTATGCGAAACTTTTCTGTTTATCAGTATACCAAACCCTGTCGAGCCACGGCGTTAACAATTCGTAAAAAACCAAAGGGCTGCGGCCTCAGCTTTCCGCATATATCGGGGTGACAATCCGCGAGGGATGTGGTATCATATTAAATTACAGAGATTCAGGGAAAGGAGGCCAAAGGCATGTTCCGTGGTCGTTCTATTGGCCGGGCCGCGGCCCTCGCCATACTGGTGACGCTGCTCTTTTGGGGCTGTCATCCCGCTGTCCCGGTGACAGCGGCCGCCGCGGACACCCCTTCTCCCGAGCCCACCGTTACGGCGGCGCCCACGCCCTCCCCGTCCCCCACGTCCACCGCCGTGGCCCTGACCGTGCCCCCCGTGACGCCTGCACCTACGGCCGAGCCTACGCCTTCACCCACCCCTGCGCCCACGGCGGTGCCCACGGCCACCCCGGCGCCCACGCCCGCGGGCCTCTGCGGGGGCCGGTACCCGGACAAGTTCACCGAGGAAGAGGTGCTGACCGAGACCTCCTACCAAAGCCAGGACCTGGCCATCTTCCTCTCTAAAGTCTACGACGACAGCTCCTTCTCCTCCTTCGTCACCTACTTCGTGGCGGATATCTACGTCCAGGACATCACCCTCCTCAGGACCGCGCCCGCCGGGCAGGACTTTACCTCCCCCCTGGCCGGGGCCGTGAAGAAGATCGCCCAGGAGCACAACGCCCTCTTCGCCGCCTCCGGGGACTACTACGCCCACAGCATGCAAGCCCTGATCATCCGCAACGGCGTCTCCTACAACGACAGGCCCTCCACCCGGTTCGAGTCCTGCGTGCTGTTTCGGGACGGGACCATGGCCTTCTACGCCCCGGACGCTCTGGACGTGCCCGCCCTCCTGGCCGCCGGAGCCTGGCAGGGCTGGACCTTCGGCCCCTCCCTCCTCGACGAGGACGGCCGGCCCCTCACGAAGATGCCCTCCACGTACATCGGCGTCAACGAACTGAACCCCCGGTGCATGCTGGGGTACTATGAGCCGGGTCACTACTGCCTGGTGGTGGCGGACGGCCGCCAGCCCAGCAAGCGGTACTCCAACGGGCTGACGCTCCTGGAACTCTCCCAGCTGGCCTATGACCTGGGCTGCGCCAAGGCCTACAACCTGGACGGGGGCCAGTCCGCACAGTTCTACTGGCAGGGGAAGATCTACAACCATCCCACCGGCGGCGGCCGCAGCATCTCCGACATCCTCTACTTTGCCGCGCCCTGAAAAATGGTTGCTATCCGGCGATACATCTGCTATCATATATGCAGAAAGATTTGCGAACGCGGCGAAGGCGCCGTTCTTTGCGGAAAGGGGCATGGATGAAACGGTTAGGCGTGTTGCTGCTGGCCCTGTTGCTGCTGGTGGGTGCGTACCTGTATGGGCCAAGGCTGCTGCATATGGTCAAGGCGGACCTGGGGGACTTCTCCGGCAGCTACGATTATGGCGATTCCGGCTCCTCCTCCTGGGACAGCAGTTCCTGGGACAGCGGCTCCTCCTGGGGCAGCAGCTCATGGGACAGCGGCTCCAACTCCAGCTGGGGCAACAGCTCCTGGGACAGCGACGATGACGACTTTTTCTTCTTCCTGCCCATCGGCTCCTCCTCATCCAATGAGGGCGGCGGCATGAGCAGCGCCATGTTCTACCTGATCCTGGCCATCATCCTCATCCTGATCTTCGCCCGGAAGAGCCAGCCCCACACAACCACGCCTCATGCGGGCGCGGCGGCAGGCGCGGCCCGGACCCCGGACAGCAAGCTGACGCCGATCAGCGAATATGCGAAGCTGGATCCCCACTTCTCCGCCAGCGATCTTCGGGAGAAGCTCAGCAACGTCTACGTCCAGATGCAGAACGGCTGCACCGCCCGGGACATCGAGGCCATCCGGCCTTACTTCACCGACGCCCTCTACCAGCAGTTCGACCGGCAGATCAAAAACCTGATCGCCACGAAGCGGATCAACCGGGTGGAGCGGATCAGCGTCCTCGACGTGAACCTCCGGGGCTTCTTCCAGGAGGGGGACGAGGACCATCTGGTGGCGGAGCTCAAGACCCGGATCACGGACTACACCGTGGACGAGACCACGGGCAAGGTGGTCTCCGGCAGCAGCACCGCCGAGAAGTTCATGACCTACGAGTGGGACCTCTCTCGCCCCACCGGCACCCTGACGGAGCAGGCGGGCGAGGCCACCGTAAGGCACTGCCCCAACTGCGGCGCACCCCTCAGCATCAACGAGAGCGCCAAGTGCCCCTACTGTGACATGGTCATCACCTTCAAGGACCACGACTGGACCATCTACGCCGTCAAGGGCATCGCCCAGCGGACGGTGCAGGCATAACAATACATAGAAAAGGAGCGAAACGAAACTATGGGTCTTATTCAAGCATTGGGCGCCACGCTGACCACCGTACTGGCGGATCAGTGGCGGGAGTATTTCTACTGTGAGTCCCTGCCGGAGAACGTGCTCATGCGCAAGGGCGTCAAGCGCGTCAGCGGCAAGAGCAGCAACACCAAGGGGAGCGACAACATCATCTCCAACGGCTCCATCATCGCCGTCAACGACGGGCAGTGCATGATGATCGTGGACCAGGGCGGCATCGTGGAGTTCACGGCCCAGCCCGGCGAGTTCGTGTGGGACAAGTCCACCGAGCCCTCCATCTTCTACGGTTCCCTTGGCGATAATCTGAAGAAGACCTGGGAAGTCCTCAAGAAGCGGTTCACCCTGGGCGGCGACACCGGCAAGGACCAGCGGATCTACTACTTCAACATCAAGGAGATCATCGGCAACAAGTACGGCACCGCCAACCCCGTGGGCTTTAGGGTCTACTATCCCAACATCAACCTGGACACCGAGATCGGCATCCGCTGCTTCGGCGAGTACTCCTACAAGCTCACCGACCCCATGCTGTTCTATAAGAATGTGGCGGCCAACGTCAGCGGCGACTACACCCGGGATCGGATCGACAGCCAGCTCAAGAGCGAGTTTTTGACCGCCCTCCAGCCCGCCTTCGCACGGATCTCCGACATGGGCATCCGCTACTCCGCCCTGCCCGGCCACACCATGGAGCTCGCTGAGTCCATGAACGAGGTCCTCTCCCCCAAGTGGGCGGAGCTAAGAGGTATCTCCATCGTGTCCGTGGGCGTCAGCTCCGTGAACGCCAACCCCGAGGACGAGGAGCGGATCAAGAAGCTGCAGAACGCCGCGGCCAGCACCTACGGCACCATGGC
>JAEIGA010020442.1_pt1 | contig 10097 bp, 5 predicted proteins | sample 9270691 | NCBI WGS metagenome assembly JAEIGA01 (sample SAMN17057246, study PRJNA624740) | gut metagenome | biome: biome; isolation source: fecal sample | host: Bos grunniens | place: China: Xizang | collected 2019
CAGACCTCTATTGACATGATTTGTACCTCTGAGGTGGGTGTGTCCATGAGTATCGACAACACCAAGCACCTTAACGAGATTGTGCACGACCTGAAGAAGTACGGTACCGTCACCATCGACCACAACATGTGCATCATCTGCGTAGTGGGCGACATGGATTGGGAGAACATCGGCTTCGAAGCTCGTGCCATGGATGCCATGCGCGACATCCCCGTACGTATGATCTCATTTGGCGGTAGCAACTACAACATCTCGTTCCTCATCAAGGAGAGCGACAAGAAGCGTGCGCTACAAGCATTGCAGGACAAACTTTTTAACAATTAGGAAGTACTTCCTAACTAAAGACATGATCAAAGGAACCTTCCCCATCGAGCGTTTCAAGGATATTGACACGCCCTTTTACTACTACGATACCAAGGTGTTGCGCGAGACCCTCGACACCATTCGTGAGGAGCTGCGCCACAATCCCGAGTATGAGGTACACTATGCCATCAAGGCCAATGCCAACCCCAAAGTGCTACGCATCATCAGCGCAGCAGGCTTCGGTGCCGACTGCGTGAGCGGAGGCGAGGTACGTGCAGCCATTGAGGCAGGTTTTCCCGCCCATAAGGTGGTGTTTGCCGGAGTAGGCAAGAGCGACCGCGAGATCAACCTCGCCCTCGACTATGGCATCCACTGCTTCAACGTAGAGTCTGAAGCCGAGCTACTCATCATCAACGAACTCGCCGGACTCAAAGGCAAAGTGGCTCGCATCGCCCTGCGCATCAACCCCAACGTAGGAGCGCACACCCATAGCAACATCACGACAGGACTTGCCGAGAACAAGTTTGGCATCAACCTCGAGCAGATTGAGAGAGTCATCGAGCAGGCCCTCGCCCTACCCCACATCGACTTCGAGGGCATACACTTCCACATCGGGTCGCAGATACTCGACATGATAGACTTCGTTGCATTGTGTAACCGTGTAAATGAGCTCACCGAGCTCTTCGAACGCCGCAAGTACCCCATCCGCAGCATCAACGTGGGCGGAGGCCTCGGCATCGACTACGGCCACCCCAACCACAAGTACATCCCCGACTTCCACAGCTACTTCGAGGTGTTCCGCAAGCACATGCACCTTCGTGCTGGCCAGACGCTCCACTTCGAGCTGGGCCGCAGCATAGTGGGCCAGTGCGGTAGCCTCATCTCGCGCGTGCTGTATATCAAGGAGGGCACCTGCAAGCGCTTTGCCATCATCGATGGCAGCATGACCGAGCTCATACGCCCCGCCCTATACCAGGCCTATCACCGCATCGAGAACATCACGTCCGACGAGCCCGAGATGACCTACGATGTCGTGGGACCTGTGTGTGAGAGTTCCGACGTCTTCGGCAAGGCCGTAGACCTCAATGCTACCCGACGTGGCGACTTCATCGCCATCCGCTCGGCTGGCGCCTATGGCGAGATCATGGCATCGCAATACAACTGCCACGAGCTCCCCAAAGGCTACTTGAGCGAGGAGCTCTGCTGAGCAGCGTCACATTGTGGGACGTGGAAGCTGTGTGTGGAGCTATACACTATAGACGTGCTACGGAGATGCTCACACGTCCATGCCCATGATAAAATCATTCATGAAGTAACCGTTGCCGATGGGGAAATCTCCTTCGGCAACTTTTTTCATCCCCATCTTGAGATAGAAGTTGAGCGCCTTGTTGTGACGGTTCACGTTGAGCCGCATCTGACAAGGCTCGGGATGGAGTTCCTTGATAGAGACGATGGCATGCTCAAATAGTCGCAATCCCCATTGCATGCCTTGGAAGTGAGGGAGCACATAGATTTTCTGCAAGTGAAACACATCCTCCCCCTCCTGCTGGATAGAGAGATAGCCCACTGTCTCACCCTCCTGATAGGCGATGTAATAGATGTGTCCCTCCTCGACCATCTGCTTGCGGAGGTTCTCTGCCGAATACATCCACTCCATCATGTAGGCTATCTGCTCTTGCGATAGTATATCCCTATATGTAGCGGGAAACACCACCTCGGCCATAGCCCTTATCGCGGGGATATCGGCAAGTGTAGCTCTAGCAATGTGTGTCATGATAACAGACTTCTTATTGTTTGGTTATCCCAGTCCCCCACCCTTCTTGAAATGCTTGCACAAGGCTTGCAGTCCACACGCCTCGCATTTCGGCTTGCGAGCGATGCAGGTGTATCGGCCGTGCAAGATGAGCCAATGATGAGCTATGGGAATCAGTTCGTCGGGGATATATCGTGTGAGCTCCTTCTCCACACTATATGGCGTAGTGCATCGCTGAGGCACCAGGCCGATGCGATGGCTTACACGAAACACATGCGTGTCGACCGCAAAGGCCGCCTTGCCCCACACGACAGACTGGATGACGTTAGCCGTCTTGCGTCCCACACCAGGCAAGCGCACCAGCTCCTCCAGCGTGTCGGGCACCTCGCCCCCAAAGTCGCTCACCAGCATCTTGGCCATGCCCACGAGGTGGCGTGCCTTGTTGTTGGGATACGACACACTCTTGACATATTCGAAGATGACCTCAGGCGTGGCCAACGCCATGGCCTCGGCCGTGGGATAGTCGTGCATGAGACGCGGAGTCACCATATTGACCCGCTTGTCGGTACATTGAGCCGAGAGGATGACAGCCACCAGCAAACCAAACGGAGAGTCATAGTCCAGCTCCGTCTCTGCCACCGGCATGGCCACCTTGAAGTAGTCGACCACCTTCTCGTATAGTTCCTTCTTGCGCATTCTCTTAGTATCAATAGACAACGGCCAACAGATGCCATCCAGAGGGGTGCCAACTGTTGGCCGCAGATCTAGAACCAACTAAACTCGAAATATCTTCCTTGCAACTTATCAGTTTGCCGCCTCGAATTCCTTGAGGAAGCGCACGTCGTTCTCGGAGAACATGCGGAGGTCCTTCACCTGGTACTTGAGGTTGGTGATGCGCTCTATACCCATACCGAGAGCATAGCCTGAGTACACCTTGCTATCGATACCGTTGAGCTCAAGCACGTTGGGGTCTACCATACCGCAACCGAGGATCTCTACCCAACCGGTACCCTTACAGAAGGGACAGCCCTTGCCGCCACAGATGTTACAGCTGATGTCCATCTCGGCCGAAGGCTCGGTGAAGGGGAAGTATGAGGGGCGCAGACGTATCTTGGTCTCCTCGCCGAACATCTCCTTGGCGAAGAGCAGGAGTGCCTGCTTGAGGTCGGTGAACGACACGTTCTTGTCCACATAGAGAGCCTCCACCTGATGGAAGAAGCAGTGAGCGCGGTAGCTGATGGCCTCGTTGCGGTATACGCGTCCGGGGCAGATGATGCGGATGGGAGGCTGGGCATTCTCCATCACGCGGCTCTGCACCGATGAGGTGTGGGTGCGGAGGATGATGTCGGGGTGTGCCTCGATGAAGAAGGTATCCTGCATGTCGCGTGCGGGGTGGTCCTCAGCAAAGTTCATTGATGAGAACACGTGCCAGTCGTCCTCCACCTCGGGACCATCGGCCAGGGCAAAGCCCATGCGAGCAAAGATGTCGATGATCTCGTTCTTCACGATAGAGAGCGGATGGCGTGTGCCCAGCTCCATGGGATAGGCAGTGCGTGTGAGGTCCATCTCTGCTGCACCACTATCATTGGTCTCGAAAGCCTCTTTCAGTTCGGCAATACGTTCAGTAGCGCGAGTCTTGAGGGCATTGAGCTGCATGCCCACCTCTTTCTTCTGCTCTGCAGGCACATTACGGAAGTCGGCCATCAGGTCATTGATAGCGCCCTTCTTGCTCAGATATTTGATGCGCAGTGCTTCGAGCTCCTCTGCGCTATTTGCGGTGAGGTTTTCCACCTCAGCCATCAGTGCTTGTATCTTGCTTATCATAATAGATATATTATTTTCAAAATTAGCTACAAAATTAGTGCAAGCCGAGCGAAAAAGCAAGTTTACTTGCATTTTTCCGAGGCGAAGCCTAATTAAAGACTATGAAATAGGCTAAAATTAGTACAAGGCGAGCGAAATACCAAATTTATTTGGGTATTTCCGAGCCGACGTCTAATTTCAAGCTGTGCAACAGATTAAAATTAGTGCAACTGACGCATGAGCGAGTGAGAGTCAAGCTTGCTTGTGCTCTTTCAACGAGCGAAAAGGAAGAAAACGAAGTTAAGCCGAGCGAAAAAGCAAGTTTACTTGCATTTTTCCGCCGACGCGGTATGAGAGCGTCGGTTGCGACGACGGAAACTTTAGTTTCCCAAAGGAGTGCGAGCAATGGAACAATCCTTCTGCAAGGCCTTCGAGGTACGCCTACGTCTATTCCTCGAAAACCTTGCAGAAGGCTTATGAAGGTTCGACATCTCTCGAGCCTGTAAGGTTATAGTATCGGGATATTCGAGGTCAGGGGATTACGAAAAACCAATACTGAAAATGTGTAGAAAAAAGCGGTGAGCCTAATCTGGCCCACCGCAAATCTCTGCATTAAGGTTCCGAGCTAATCCCACAGGTTGCCCCAGCCGCCTCGACGGCCATTTGAGAGACCTGGGATCTCGTCACCCACTGTGCCATCTCCAGTGCCGGTCTCACCTATTTCTGTTGACGTTGTTGTCATCAACGATTCATATTCCACCTCGATAGCCTCGATGGCAGGCTTCACATATTGCTTTTTCATATTTATGACAGTTTCTTGTTGGTTAATATACAATCTTCTTTCCCTTCACGATGTAGACACCGCCTTTGACGGGATTCTCTACACGACGACCATAGAGGTCATAGATGAATTCTGAATTCGGAGTTGTGATTTCTGAGTTCTCAATGTCTGTTGTTTCTCCATCATCGAAGCGATAGCTGATAGACTTGGCCGCTGTCGTAGTAAGCCAGCTGGTAGGTATCTGCAAGTAGGCACGTCCGGCCTTTTGTGTTGAGCCATCGGCAAACTGATAGAACAGAGGTTCGCCATCGGGGGCAGCATATTTGTAGTTTGTATAGAGGCCATCAGTTCCGTTCACGATGACATCTTCCAACGTACCTACAAGCATGTTCAGTGTATTGAAACTGGTGCTCTCCAATGTAGGTACCACATAGTCGCCTGGCTCGCCCTTGACGAAGAGTCCCATGCCAGCCTTAGCCGTCATTACGCGAGTGAGCGTCACAACTCCTGTCTCCGAATCATATCCTGTGGCTGCATACGCCTTCAAGCCCTCCACCTCGCTGAAGTCGAGAGCATACGGTGAGCAGTAGGTGCCGCTGCCGTACTGGCCTATGGTGAGGGTGATGTTCTCGGGAGCAGGGATGGCTTGGATGTTGGTAAAGTTTTTCCAATCGCTTGCTGCCTGGTAGGCTGAGATAGATGCTCGGGGGACATAGAGAGGGATTGACTTGTTTACTCCATCGAATGTGTTGTAATTTATTGTGGGGGGATTAACCGCTTCACAGATGATGGAGGTCAGGCCGCTGCAACCAGAGAAGGCTACGCTTGAAATTGTTGTCACGCCCTCGGGGATGGTGATGGCGGTGAGGCTGCTGCATTTATAAAAAGCACTCGCTCCAATGCTCGTCACGCCCTCGGGGATGGTGATAGAGGTGAGACTCTCACAATCATAGAAAGCAGAGTATCCAATCGAAGTCAGTTTTGATTTCTCAGGAATGATGACTGAAGCAAGGCTGCTGCAACCTCGGAAAGCACCACTGCCAATGATTGTCACGCCCTCGGGGATGGTGATAGAGGTGAGACTCTCACAATCAGAAAATGTATAGTCACTAATACTCGTTATACTCTCGGGGATAATAAAGGATGTGAGATTATAGCACTTATCGAAAGCATAGTTCCCAATCGAAGTCAGTTTTGATTTCTCAGGAATGACGACTGAAGCAAGGCTGCCGAAACCAGAAAATGCATACTCACCGATTGATATTAAGCTCTCAGGTATGGTGATAGAAGCGAGGTTACGACAATTATAGAACGCATAATTCCCTATCGAAGTTACACTCTCGGGGATTACCGTGAACTTACAGCCCGTAATCAGACTATTGCTGCTAGTCTCAATAATAGCATTACAATTATCACGTGAATCGTATACGACATTACCCTCTTCTACGAGAATCTCTCCAATACCATAGCAGCCACTGAATGCACACTCACCAATCGAAGTCACACTCGCGGGAATGTAAACGGAGGCTAGACTAACGCAATCCTGAAATGCACGGTTCCCAATGGAGGCTACACCCTCAGACACAGAGAGGGAAGTGAGACTAACGCAATTAGAGAATGCATACTCCCCAACCGAAGTCACACTCCAAGGGATGTTGGCATACATAAGCCTACTGCAATTATAAAATGCATACTCCCCTATCGAGGTTACATAATTGATAATGGGGATGTAAACTTCTGTGATACAATCGCAGTTATAGAATGCGTAATCTTTTATCGAACCCACACCATCGGGAATGATAAGTTCCGTTACGAGTTCTCCGTTCAAATATAGGTTCCCGGCTACATGGAGCGGATTTGAAGTAAATCTACCAAACGTAATTAAGCACCACGCCTCGATGCTACTGATGTGTACCTCTCTGAGTCTGCAACCCAAAAACGCATCGGTCTCAATTAAAGTTACGCTCTCAGGGATGTAAATAGGCCCTAGTCTGGAAGCATAGAAAGCTTCTCTTCCAATCCTAGTCAACTGAGAATTTGAGGGGATAGTAATTGAAAGGCTATCGCAATTAGCGAATGCACCCTGTCCAATGCTTGTCACACTCGCAGGGAGAGTAATGAAGGATTTTCCACTAGCACAGAAAGTGTAGTTTCCAATGCTTGTCACACGATACGTTTTCCCATTATACGTTACTACGTCGGGGATGGTTATATTTTCGTTATAGTAGCCATCATCTTCATTATCAGAAGATGTCACCTCCACAGTGAGATCCGTAGAGGAAGTGATGTTGTAATAAATGCCACCCACCTCAAAGTTGTGGGCATTTGCCGTGACGCTGCACAACAGCACTGCCATTGTAGCCAGCCAATGTTTAATGTGTTTCATTGTTGTTTTGAACTTATAAGTTAATAATTTAATTGGTTGTCTCAACTCTCTGCCTATAAGTTCTCCTGATTCGGCGGCGGTGTTACACCCACATATAAAAGAAAAGCGTGAGAACCTGTACCTGTTACTCGTCTCACGATGTAAAGGCCTTCGCATTGCCCTGTTTGTCGAAACGAGCAACGCAGACCCCACGCCGATATGCATATATAGACCTAATTGCCATACTCCCCACCACTCACTGGCAGTAATAGCATAGCAAATCTGGATATAATAGACATATCCCGTGGCATCTACCGCTGCTTTGTTCTTGACAAACAGTTTAGAAGTTGCGAAGTTCTTACATCGTCAAAACCAAAGCGCCAAGTAAACGCCTTTCCACAATGTCATCCCCATCCTACCTCCTTAACTTAGTAAGGTATCGGCGTGAAGATGTGGCAAAGGTACAACAAGCCGAGCGGAGAACAAAATAATTTCATATATTTTTTATTCCAAGGCGCAGTGTATCCTTCAGTGCGTAGCACTAAAGGTTGTAAATAATTATGAATTACCGATTCTGGATTAAGTATTTATTTAGTATGTGGCCCGTTTGTGTGTATATTTAGGCAAAGATTTAGGCAAAGTTTGCACGTATAACACCTATGATAATCAGCGCATAAGGCATATATTTAGGCAAAGCGGCAATTGGTGTAATATTTTTGCGTTTTCTGCAACTTGAAAAAAGCCTTTGTAGATTTTTCTTCGTCTAGGGCTAGACGAAAATTTTTGTAGGGCTAGAAAAAATCTCATCTAGGGCTAGAAAAAAACTCGTCTAGGGCTAGACGGGAAATGGTCTATTAAGAGACAGGAATTTTTCTCTTAAGAGACGAGGATTTTTCTCTTTAGTGATCTCTCGAAATGAGTAAAGAGATTTTCTGAAACGGATATAGGCAATTTCTGAAACGGACAAAGAGATTTTTTCTATCGGAAGGCTCCAATAAAATTATCAGACAAAGGCAATTTTCGAGGCGGACAAAGGGAGTTTTAGCAGGGCAGCGTAAGATTCAACTATTTTATAATGCGCCTTCCCTGATGTTCCTTTTTTATTTTGGACACGAATTGCCATAAATTGCCCATGAAACGTGTTCGCCGCCCGCAGGGGCCAAAGGCAATTTTCATGAATATTTAGGTAGCAAGCTGCTGTTCGTGCCATTGGTTGAAAGGCTGCCAGTAGGCAGATAATCCATGAAAACATGGCAATGGCAGGGGTTTGCCTAAATCACAACGTTACCGACTGATTATCACATGCATTACAGACGAAAACTTTGCCTAAAATTTTGCCTAATCTTTACCTAATTTTTACCTAATCTGTTGCCGTTTCGTGAGCAAAGAGAAAGAGACGAAGCTCACCGTCGTGTGGCGGGCTTCGTCTCTTTTTACTCAGGACGATCAGCGCATCCTAAAAGTTGCTCGTGCGGCAACGACAATGTCACTTCATTGAGGGCTTACTTGAAGCTGATGGCAAAGCCTCCGGCACGGGCCATGTCGAGGGTGAGCGTGTCGGCTGCGGTCACCTGCTTGCGGGTGATGGTGTAGGCCTGCGGATTGGTGGCATAGTCGGCATCGGGCGCATCGGCATAGATGGTGGCCTCGTAGGTGCGGCCCTCGTCAAGGAAACTGAGGGGCACCTCGACGGTGCGCTTCTGCTCGTCGGTGACTCCACCCACAAACCACTGTCCGCTCTCCTTGGCTTGGCGGGCTATCACGAGGTAGTCGCCGGGCTCGGCCAGAAGGTACTCGGAGCGCTGCCAGTCGACCGCCACGTCCTTGATGAACTGGAAGGCATCCATGCGCTTCTCATAGTGCTCGGGGAAGTCGGCCGCCATCTGCAGGGGCGAGTAGAGGGTGACATAGAGGGCGAGCTGGTTGGCAAGGGTGGAGTTGACCTTGGAGTTGTTGTTGCCACCCGTGACGGGGCCAAGGTCCATCTCGAAGATGCCGGGGGTGTAATCCATGGGGCCACCATTGAGACGGGTGAAGGGAAGGATGGTGACGAGGTTGGGCTTGGAGCCACCAAACGACTGGTACTCGGTGCCGCGGGCGCTCTCGTTGCCGATGAGGTTGGGATAGGTGCGGCACAGACCTGTGGGGCGAACGGCCTCGTGGGCATTGACACAGATGTGATGCTTGGCTGCCTCGGTGACGGCATAGAGGTAGTGGTTGACCATCCACTGGCCGTAGTGGTACTCGCCACGGGGGATGATGTCGCCCACGTAGCCGCTCTTCACAGAGGTGTAGCCGTAGCGGTTCATCAGCTCATAGGCCTCCTCCATGTGACGCTCATAGTTGCGCACCGATGAGGAGGTCTCGTGGTGCATCATGAGGCGCACGCCCTTCTTGTGGGCATAGGCATTGAGCCCCTCGATGTCGAAGTCGGGATAGGGGGTGACGAAGTCGAAGACATAGTCCTTGGAGTTGCCTGCCCAGTCTTCCCAACCTTCGTTCCAGCCCTCCACGAGCACTTGGTCGAAGCCATGCTCGGCAGCAAAGTCAATGTAGCGCTTCACATTGGCCGTATTGGCACAATGCTTTGGGCTGGGAGTAGCTGAAGCATAGTCGGTCTGCCCCAACTTCACCGTGGGGTAGTCCTCGGTGTAGGCCCAGCTGCCCTTGCCCGAGATCATCTCCCACCACACGCCGACATACTTGACGGGCTTGATCCACGACACATCATCGTAGGCACATGGCTCGTTAAGGTTGAGCACCAAACGTGAGGCCAACTGCTTGCGGGCATCGTCGGTGACCTGTATAGTGCGCCAGGGGGTGTGGCAAGGTGTCTGCATGTAGCCCTTCCAGCCCGTAGCGTCGGGGGTGAGGTGCGACACGAAGGTATTGGTCACGGGGTTGAGCTCGAGATGCATACAGGGATAGTCCACGAGAGCAGCCTCGTGCAGATTGATGTAGAGGCCCTCGTCGGTCTTCATCTGCAGAGAGGTCTGCACGCCAGTCATGGAGAAGGGAGTCTGCGACGAGTTGGGTGTAATGGCCTTGGTCATCAACGAGGCAATCTCGGAAAGGCGTGACTCTACGTAGTC
>JAEIGA010020443.1_pt1 | contig 10097 bp, 9 predicted proteins | sample 9270691 | NCBI WGS metagenome assembly JAEIGA01 (sample SAMN17057246, study PRJNA624740) | gut metagenome | biome: biome; isolation source: fecal sample | host: Bos grunniens | place: China: Xizang | collected 2019
ACAGGTGTTAGCGGTGCAAACGGCAACGGTCAGCGTCGCCCCACAGGTGTTAGCGGTGCAAACGGCAACGGTCAGCGCCGACCCTCTTCGGTCAATAGTAAGAAAGAACGTGAGAATAAGACATACGATCGCCCGAGCAGTACACGTAATACCGATGTCGACCGTTCGTCGACACGCCGTAGCTCTTCAAGTTCTTTCGGTGGCAGTTCGCGCGGCAGTTCGCGCGGCAGCATGGGTGGAGTGTCTCGCGGTGGTGGCTCACGTGGTGGCAGAAGATAAATTTCAAGGTAATAATTGTTAAGATATTTATGTTATGAAGAAATATATAGTTCTATTGTTCTTGTCGGTAAGCTTAGGACTTAGTGCGCAGAGTACATACGAGGCTGTGAGGCTGTTCGATTCGGAACTGTCGGGTACAGCACGCTTTGTGGGAATGGGAGGTGCCATGAGTGCTCTCGGTGGTGACCTCTCTGTAATGAGTACCAATCCTGCAGGAACAGCGGTATATAGAACCGGTGATGTTTCGCTCTCGGCTAATGTCTCATTCCTTGATATAAGTTCAAAGTATAACGGAAATAGTGTCGAGAGCAGCAAGACTAATGTGACTGTCGATAATATAGGAATGGTGTTTGTAAATAATATAGATGACGGCGCACTGAAATTCGTGAATTTCGGAATAAACTACAAACAGCGTAAAAACCTGTCACGCGAGTTCTCCATGATGGGTTTCAGCAACGGCTTTTCACAGATGTTCCAAATGAGGGACATGTACGATGCTGCTCCTTTCGATGTCAATAACATGTATTATACCGATTATACAAGTCTTCAGCACTCTTGGCTTGCACTTTTGGCTGCAGATGGACTTCTGCTTACAAAATATGATGACAATGATGTGGACCTATCGGTCTTTCCTGATGATATGCACAGTCAGATATATGACTCAGAAGAGAGTGGAGGAATTGATGAGATTGATATTAACTTCTCGTTGAACATTGACGACTGGCTCTATCTGGGTGCTACACTGTCTACACACCATGTTGATTATGGCAGATACTCATATTATGGTGAGGATGATTCGTATGGCGAGATATATACACTGCAGAACTGGTATGATACAAGAGGAGAGGGCTTTGATTTTAAACTCGGATTGATATGGCGTCCTATCTATGAGTCGTCGTTGAAACTGGCTTTTGCTGTTCATTCTCCCACTTGGTATAATCTTACCGATTGTATGTCATCTGCTATTTCGGGTCTCACAGACGAATATGGAGTTCCCTATTTTATGGATACGCAAAGTGCCGATGCATATGGCGATAACTATTACTTGGACTATAAACTCACTACACCGTGGCGTTTCAATGTAGCCGGCTCGTATATATTGGGCGGTTCGGTCGCTTTGGATGCAGAATATGAGTATGCCGATTATTCAACTGCCAATATTAAGGTGGGCAACGGTATCAGATCAATGGGTATGGATTCTGAGTTTGACAGCAATATGAGAGCTGTCCACACATTCCGTGCAGGTGCCGAGTGGATGCTCGACAAGAACCTTAGTCTGCGTTGCGGATATAATCATATTACAGCACCCTTTAAGAAGGACGCTGCAAAATTCATGCTTTCGAGTGTGGATACCAACACCGAGTATTTGAACCGCTTCGATACAAATACTTTTACAATGGGTATCGGCTATCGTAAGGGAATGTTCTACATAGATGCGGCATATATGCTTTCGATGCAGAGCTGCGATTTCTATCCTTATTACGATGCGGAGTTTGAGGATATTGCCCCCTCTGCCAAGGTTGACGAGATGAAAAACAAGTTTGTGGTTAGTGCTGGTCTGCGATTCTGATGTGCAGGGTTATTTCTTGAACAGGTTTATTCCTGCATAGATATTTATTGTACCGAAACTGTTGATTATTGAGAGCTCGCGCTTGCGATATGAGTAGGTGTGCGAAATTACCGATGCACCTATAAAATATCGCGAGTTGTTGTAGAGCAGGGCTGCCCGTGTGATGAAATCAAAATTGATATTCTCGAGAAGATCTTTTTCGGTCTCGAATCGCAATGAGGTACCTTTATATCCGATGCCCGGAGTGAGCGAAATGTTTGCAAGATAATTCTTTCCTATTACCCAATTGTATGTATAACCGAAGTTTATGCTAAAGTCCTTGTATTCAGCATAGTGGAATTTGAGGCTTTCAGACATGGCACTTTGTATATGCGGGTCGAAGAACGTGTGGTCCATTCTGAACGATTGTTCCGAGTAGTTTATGCCAAGAATGAATGACCCGCTGCTGATGCGCTGTGTCGTTGTCTGACTGTAGGCTGCAGGGTATGAAAAGCGTTTGTTATTGAATATATAGTAGACGTTGATGCCTTTCTGTGCTATGGAAATTCCATCGAAACGGTTGCTGTGGCTTGTTATCTCTTTTCCGTCGGAATAGGTAAATCCGTCGATTTTGCTTAGCCTGAATCCGTCGCTACGCTTGCGGTAAAAGAGGTCTACACCAATTTTTGAGGTATAGAAGCTGAAGTTCCAATCGGTCTTGGCCCTGTTCTCGCTTATGTCGAAAGCCCAGCCTAAGAATATCCACTTCCAGCCGATGTATAATCCTATCTTGTCGCTGTTTTCAGGGGTTAATGTGATGCTTTGCCTGCTTTGTGGTGCAGCGAAGCGGTAATATTCATAACTGTTGGTGTATTGAGCCATCAATGTCAGCTTGTATCTGTTCGGGACAACGTACAGCGAGTCTTTCTGGTCAAGGTATTTGTCTATAAGGTGGCTTGTCTTGTCAATACTGTGCTGAGTGAAGCCTACAATCTTTTCGGGGTACTCGAAATACCATTTATGATTGTCCTGTGCAGTGACATTTATTGTAAAAGTGATAAATGCCACCAATAAGAGTGCTGTTCTATATATGTAACCGGTCCATTGCATACACTCTGATAAACATGCAGATGTGGCAATTTGTTGCCTAAATTATTTTGCCTAATATTTTATCCATTACCCAGTTCGTTGGGGTGGCACTGATGCTGTTGCATGTGCATATAGTGTTCTGCTGCAGGTGCTCTACTACATTCTTTATTAGTGGCAACTGAACGTATGTGGGATTGGGAATTTTATATTCTGTTGTTCCGTTGCATCCTCGCAGTACTATAGGTTCGAATGTGAATACCGAGAACCTCAGTGTTCCGTTGCTGCCGAAAATCTCAATCTTGTCCTCTTTAGCAAGTTCGTTTGCCACGAAGCACCATGAGCCTGAGCCGGGAATGCCTGTCTCGAACTTGAAACATGCGCTCACGGTGTCTTCGGCCTTATAGAGTCCGCCTCTGTTCGATGTATAACCCTCGGCTTCGAGTATACATCCGAACATATCCTGCAACAGGTCTAACTGGTGCGCTGCAAGGTCGTAGAAATATCCGCCACCGGCTATGTCGGGCTGTACGCGCCATGGCAGGTTGTCGCGGTTATAGTCGAGGTCGCGAGGAGGTACGGCAAAGCGAATCTGTATATTCAAAACCTTGCCTAACGAGGGTATAAGCTCTTTTACTTTATTGAAATATGGCAGGTATCTGCGATAGTAAGCAACAAAGCAGGGCACACCTGTTTCGCGCGATATCCTGTTTATTCGTGCGCAGTCTTCGTAATTGGCTGCAAGGGGCTTCTCAACATATACAGGCTTGCCCGATTTCATGGCCATTATGGCATATGTGGCATGCGATGATGGTGGTGTCGCTATATATATTGCATTTACATCCGGGTCATCTATCAGTTCTTGGGCATCGGTGTACCAACGGGGAATGTTGAACTGGCGGGCATACTCCCTTGTGCTCTCTTTGTTACGTCCCATGACAGCAACGACCTCGGAGCCCTTTATGAGGCTGAAGGCAGGGCCGCTCTTTTTCTTTGTCACTTCGCCGCAGCCAATGAATCCCCATTTGATATTTATGTTCATAATGCTTTAGTTTAGTTGTAGAAGTTCCACGACAGGCCGAACCATAGTGCTTTGGGACTCATGGGGTAGTGCGGAGCAAGGAAATATCTTCTGTTTCCGCTTCCCTCGTTCATATGGTAGTACATAACATAGAAACGTGTCTCCTTAAGCAGGAAGTTGGCATATACGCTCACAACAGGATAGTCTCCTATGGATATCTTATCGTTCTTGTTCTGTTGTATGAACTGACCCAATGCTGCCGAATAGTCGGGAGCATAGTACGAGGTGAAATAGCGTACATCTCCACCAAGTTCTGTGTTCAGCACTTTTGCTATTCTGAACTTGAAATAGAGGTTGGCATACATGTTGAACTCGGGGAGTGGTATAACCTCGTCGTCGCTGCTTTTCTGATATGTGAATTCAGTGTCAAGATATATTGGACCTACCTTAAAATCCTGATTCAGGGTAGCCGATACAATTTGTATATTCTTGCTTTCTTGTGCTACAGTGAGACTGCTAAGGAAATTCTTGCTGCCCGGCTGTTGTATCGACCTGTTGGCAATGTAGGTGTAGTTCTTTATGTTCTCTATTCCTGCTTTAAGCCTTGTCTTCCACTTTGTCAATTCAAGACCACCTTCTATGCGTGTCCTGAACTCTTTGTCAAGATTGTTGTAATCCCACCAGTAGTTTTCGGAGTGGAAGTGACGATAGTAGAACGAAGGACGATTGTTCTTTATATGCGCCTTTCCTGTGAACTTTATATCCTGATTAAGAAAATTGAACTTGAGTTCTCCTTTACCTTCGAGCAGGAATGCTCCCAAATCGTCACCCGAAACGGCTGTCTCTCCTCTCAGTCTGTATTTGAAATGATTGTTACGGTTGCTCTCTATCATACCGCCAACCATAACAGTGTGTTCGCTGTAACGTTTTCTTGTCTCCTTGGTACCTATTGTATCGGGCATTCTGTAGTTGCTGTATTTGTATGATATATAGGCCGATATGTCGGCGATAGCCCATTTGTTGAATCCTTCGCGCAATGACAATGCCAATGTGTTCTTTATGCTCCAATAGTCGTTGTAGTCGAGTGAGTCGTGACGAAGATAGTTATCGGCATAGTAGTTCTTGGGCTTTGTGTGGCTTATGAACTCGTGATTGTTCGACTCAAAGTCGGCTGTGTGGGTAATGCGTGCAACGGGAATGAAACGTAGCTCCATATCCTCTTCCGATACGTTGCCGCTGCTTGCAGCCAGACTGTCAGAAATCTGCGCAAGACGTATTGAGTCGCTCTCGGTCATTGACGCAGTGTTGCGGTATTTGTCCATCATCTGCTGTACTTCGGAAACCAAACTATCGCTGCTTATGCCTTTAAGCATCTTCTTATGAAAGCCGAAGTTGTAGTTATGGGTAAAATAGGCTGTGTACACCTCGTTCCTGTTCCATGTGCGGTCGAAATGAACGGGGATATCTGTTGTTCCGAAATTACTGTTCGCGCCGTCGGTCTTCTCGGGGTTGGTAATATATTCATCGTCTGTTATACCGCCATTCTCGGCCATCTTCATGTGGTAGCGGCTTGCCAGCAGGTGATAGTTGTACTTGTCGCTACGATAATATGAGAAGAGTGAGAAATTCATGAGGGCTGTCGACTGGTTGTCGTATCGTCCTCTGCCGTAGATGTAGTCGAAAAGAAAGCCTGCACCGAACTTCTTGCCTGCATTTGTTGCAAAGTAAGCTCTTATACGGTCGTCACCCGTCACCTTGTCGCCCGATTCATTGTAGCTGATGTTGGTGTATGGTGATTTTGTATCGGTAAAGAACAATTCGTTGGGTTTTACGATGAAGTAGTCATAGGGCTGCAGAAAATCGAATGTGGTGCTGCTTGTACGGTTGAAGAATATTCTCGATTCGCGTGGAGCGCCCATGTTGCCCAGAAAGTTATACTCTCCATTCATTCCTTCGGTAAGATGCCAATTCTGGTATAGGTGTGGCAGGGTGTCAGCGTTGACCGGTATTGCGTCGCCTGTCAGTTCGTCGATATGCCATTGGTGTATCTCCTTGGGTACATTCAGATGTTCCGATTTTGTGGTGTCTTTGGCAAAAGGGTTGAATACCTCGCCACTGCCAAAACCGGTCTGAAACTTATTGCCGGTTGTGGTGTTGCCGTCATGGGTTCGCAGTGCTTGTGAGTACAGAGCGAGATTTACTGCAAACAGTAATATGTATGTTATTGTTCTTTTCATCTAATCAGTATACGAAACGTAATATAAACTCAACAACTTTAATCGACAGGGTGGTGAATCCTGCGTAGAAGAAGGCTTCACGGCTGTCTGGGATAAAATATAACAGAAGTGTGGCTACTACTCCTATGAGAAACAATATGTTAAGGAAAAATCTTATCTTGTCTGTTATCTTCATATTCTTATCTGTTTGATTTTAATGTATTCTCAAGTTCATTGAAAATGGAGTCTTTCAAGTCGATGGTCTTCGTGCGGAACTTTCCGGGGTGTTTCTTTAATTTGCCATTCTTGAGCGAGTTCTCGTCTGTTATAATCTCTTCGGCAGTGTAACGCATTCCTCCATCCGGGTTCTCTTCGTCGTACCAATATGTTATACGCGAGATTGCTATTTCGCATCTGTTGTCGCTGTAGTAGACTGTCAGGTAGTAATATATCCTGCTTCTGTCGAGAACGAAGAACCTGTTCTTGAATGTGATGTATTCTTCAATCCTTGCTTCGAACTGTGTTCCGGTGTCGGTGACTGTTTTTGCTGATATTATCTTTGAAGGCTCGAAACGGCGGTTGTACCAGCCCTTTACCATCTCTTTTATCTCTTCTGCTCCAAGCCCTTGTGCGTCGATGCTTTTACGGAATACAATACGGTTGTTCTCTTTTGTGACGGCACCGGTAGAGTATTTTGCATTTATGGGAGCATTGTTCTTTGGCTTGAACAGTTGCGCTTCGGCATTGGTAGACAAAAACAGCAACACTATAAATGATAAAAGCAGTCTCATCTCTTAAACTATTATATGTTATAATATCTTTGCGAAGATAATATAAAAGTGTCAAGTAAACAAACCTATGGCGGTTTGAAAATTTATTTTCAAAAGTTGTAGGACTTTGTGCCCGCTTTATCTTCTTTTATTGTTCAAAAAGGGTGTTGTAATTGTGCGCGGAACTTTTTTTTTGTATCTTCGCAAGATTAATGGATGGTTTAACTTGATTGTACGCTATGAAAGCAAAGAAAAATACCCTTAAAATTATTCTGATAAATCTGCTTGCAATGTTGGCGGTGCTTGTTGCGGTGCCACTTATTGTGCTTGCATGGCTCGATAGCTATACCCTGCACGGAAAGACTGTGGATGTTCCCGATGTGTGCGGTATGCAGCTCGAGGACGCAGCAGAGACTCTGAACCGCTCGGCTCTCGACTTCGAGGTGGTCGATTATAAGTATGTCAAGAATGCCGAAGAGGATGAAATTCTTGAGCAGCGTCCTTTGCCTGCATCAAAAGTGAAGGCCGGACGAAAGATTGCCATTGTAATGAACTCGGGTAAAGAACCTACGAAAGTTATTCCCGATGTTATCGACAACTGCTCGTTGCGTGAGGCGCAAGCCCGTTTGCGCGCATCGGGCTTTAAATTGGGTGAAAATATTGTTGTTGCAGGCGAGAAGGATTGGGTCTATTCAGTGCTCTACAATGGTGATACTCTTGAAAATGGTGCATCTGTCCCTGTAGGCTCTACCATCTCAATTATCATTGGAGGTGGCGACGAGGTGGTTGACGATGAGCCTATTATTGATGATTCATGGTTCGAATGATATGATTGGAGAGGATTCTTACGAACTTTACGAGGACAGCGATATAGACCTTGACGAACTTGTAGAGAGTGGCGAGGTGAAGATGCGCGAGATTCATCTTGTCGCCGACAAGGGGCAGTCTCCGGTGCGTATCGACAAATTCCTTATAGACCATCTGGCAAACACTTCGCGCAACAAAATACAGCAGGCTGCCGATGCTGGCTCAATAGCTGTCAATGGCAAGGTTGTAAAGAGCAACTATAAGGTGAAGCCGCTCGACGAGATTGTAATAACGATGAATCGTCCCGAGTATGACAGTACAATCGTTCCCGAGGATATTCCGCTTGATATTGTTTATGAGGATGACGAGTTGATGGTGGTAAACAAGCCGGCAGGTCTTGTGGTACATCCCGGTTGCGGAAATACGCACGGAACGCTTATAAACGCTGTCGCATGGCATCTGAAAGATAATCCGGATTTTGATGCAAATGACCCTCAGGTGGGTCTGGTACATCGTATTGATAAGAATACTTCGGGATTGCTGGTTGTTGCCAAAACGGCTTATGCCAAGGCTTTTCTGGGTCAGCAGTTCTTCAATAAGACAACACGCCGAACATATAACGCCCTTGTTTGGGGCGCCTTGAAAGATGATACGGGCACTATTGTCGGAAATATCACCCGTAATCCGCGTAACAGGCTGCAGATGGCTGTGTCGTCTGATGATTCGGTTGGAAAGCATGCCGTAACCCACTATCGTGTGCTCGAACGTATGTCTTACGTCTCTTTGGTGGAGTGTAATCTTGAAACAGGACGTACACATCAGATTCGCGTACACATGAAACACATTGGTCACATCCTGTTCAATGACGATGTGTATGGTGGCGACGAGATTCTGCGCGGTACGCAGTTTAATAAATATAGTCAGTTTGTGAAGAATTGCTTTAAGTTGTGTCCCCGTCAGGCGTTGCATGCGCGCACTCTTGGTTTTGTGCATCCTGTGACTAAGGAGATGATGTACTTTGAGTCGGAATTGCCCGAAGATTTTGAGAAACTGCTGTCGGCTTGGCGCAACTACTCAAGTGCCAGCGCAAACTATCAGGGCTGACAGATTTAGCAATTGCCCTATTTGATGAGTATGCTCCTCAGCTGCTCCTTGCTGCCGTTGAAGATGTTGATGTCGACATTCTCTTCTATTCCCATGACATCTCCGCGGTCGGAGCATTGCCACATGAGCCATTCGATGTTTTCGTCGAGCCTGCTTACATAGTAGTGTGCAATCCACATCTGGAATTTGTCAAAGTATGGCTCACTAAGGTATTTCTCCTTATATTTCTTGTACGAGTATATTATGGGTTTTACACCGTAGTGACTCTCTATCTTTGAGATGAATATCTTGAGTTCCTTTATGAACTGATCCTTGTTCTTCGGTCTCTCTTCGACATCTATTACCGGGGGCAGATCGTCTTTTTCGAGTTTCACTGTCTTTATGAACATGTCGGCTTGCTTGCTGCCGCTTGAGTGCAGGCTGAAGTAGTGATATGCGCCTCGGATAAATCCATGCTCCTTGGCTTTTTTGAAATTCTCTTCAAACCGGGTATCTGTGAAGTCGCTACCTTCGGTTGCTTTCATGTATATGAATTCGAGTGGCTTCTCTTCTTCTCGTCCTTTTTTGAGCAACTCCCAGTTGATGTCGCCTTGGTGACGTGATATGTCGATGCCGTATACCGAATATCCTGTTGGCATGCAGATGCTGTAGTGCTTCTCTCCGTAGCATGGACGGAAACGGTAGAAGTAGGGACGGAACAGGGTGTAGTATGCCACAGAAAGGATAAAGCATGACAAAAGTGCTCCGCAAATATAGAATACCCAGTCGGGGATTTCGCGTTTCTTGTTTTTGCGGGGCGATGATGAACGGCGGGCAGAAGCTTTCTTCTTCTGTCCGCCGTCTGTGGTTTTCTTTATCTTGGCAACAGCCATTCAGATAATATTATTTCTGTTGCTCCAATGCAAGAGTTACAGTTGTCTGGTCGCATACCTCAGAAGGTCCGAAGTACTGGATGGGGCCGGGGTATACATAGCATGTCTCCTTAGCCCACTGCTCTCTGTTGGCTGCAAATGCCTTGAAGGGAGCACCGTTGAGGTCTACAAGTGCCTTCTGGATAACGGGCTTCATCTCGCCATGACGACGCTCCATGTTCATCATCATTGTGATAGGTATACCGCCTGCAACCCATTCTGCAGCAGGAGCTGTTGTGTTACGAACTGATGACATGTAGCCGGTCTTGCCTGCAGCGATGAGCTGAGAAGCGTTGTAACCGAGTGCATAGCAGTAGTCTGCATCGTAGTTAGAAGGTGCAGCGCAACGTCCCT
>JAEIGA010020444.1_pt1 | contig 10096 bp, 8 predicted proteins | sample 9270691 | NCBI WGS metagenome assembly JAEIGA01 (sample SAMN17057246, study PRJNA624740) | gut metagenome | biome: biome; isolation source: fecal sample | host: Bos grunniens | place: China: Xizang | collected 2019
GTCGCTATGCGACAGCTCCCCTAAAACAGGGGAGCAATATTCCCTTTCTGCTAAAGAAAGCAAGTTTTCACCTTTAACTATGCCATTGAAAGTTCCCGCAGGTTTACCTGCACTACAAGCAGTTATAGACGAGGGTAACGCGGTAGATATTCTAAAGGAATCTACCGCGGAGACCCTTCGCATAGCACTGCTCAACATAATGCCCATGAAAGAGACCACCGAGGCCGATTTCATACGCCTGCTTGCCTCGAGCGACAAGGAGATTGAACTCACATTGCTCAAGCTCGATACCCACACGCCCAAGCATGCAAGCCCTGAGCATATGGCACGCTACTACACAGCATTCAGCCAGGTGCGCGACAGCCATTTCGACGGTCTTATAATTACAGGCGCACCCATTGAAAAGATAGAGTATGAGAAGGTCACCTACTGGCCGGAACTCTGCACAATCTTCAACTGGGCAAGGGAGCATGTGACATCGACCCTTTACATCTGCTGGGCAGCACAGGCCGGATTGTACCAGAAGTTCGGCATACAGAAGCACCTGTTGCCAAAGAAGATGTTCGGCATATTCCCCCACTCCATTGCAAGGCCGGAACTGCCACTGTTCCGCGGTTTTGAGAGCACAATATATGTGCCACACAGCCGCCACACCGAACTGTGGCGCGAGGATATCGTTGCCGAGGAGCGCATTGAGCTGCTATCGGAGTCGGAGTTGTCGGGAGTGTACATTATGCAGGAGAAAGGCACACGCGACTTCTTCATTACAGGACACTCGGAATATGCACTATACACACTTGATGGAGAGTACAAGCGCGATGTTGCAAAGGGGTTACCGATAGAGTTGCCGCTCAACTACTACCGCGACAACAACCCAAGTAACGAGCCTGTCAACCATTGGCAAGCTACCGCCAGACTGTTGTTCGGCAACTGGCTGAAGTATTATTGCAAATAAACCAAAAGAACAGAACATATGAGTAAGATTCTTTCACAGGACCACACCATCACCTGCTACGAGGCAGATGCCAACCAGCTTATGCGCCCGACAGCAATGCTTGACCTTATGCAGGAGGCAGCCAATGTCAATGCCTCGACATTGGGATTCGGATATGATGAGATGATAAACAGCAACACAGCATGGGTGCTTTCACGTACACATGTAAAGTTCATAGACACACCTAAATGGCGTCAGGAGGTCAACCTCAAGACCTGGCATAAGGGTGTATCAAAGCTCTTCCATCTCCGCGACTTTATCCTGAGTGACAAGGAGGGCAACCCCATGGTTCTTGCCACAACATCATGGCTCATCATTGACATGAACACACGCCGTCTTGTACGCAACAGCGACCTTGCCTTGAGCGACACCGCAATGGATGCAATAGAAGCTCCTGCCGACAAGGTTGTGATTCCTGTTGACATTGAGCCCGAGCTTGTAAGGAAGCACCCTGTCACATGGTCCGAGGTTGACACGAACGGACACGTGAACAATGTAAAATATGTAGTCTGGGCCATTGATGCCGTAAAGGCCGAAGACGTCCAGGAACGACCTTTAAAGGAACTCCTCATCAACTACGATGCCGAGGTCATGCCGGGCGACGTTGTAAAGATTTCACGCGTGCGACAGGAGACCGAAGATGGCGTTGTGTATTACATTACCGGCAAGGTGGATGACAAACAGAATTTCGCGGTAAAACTCGTATTCTAAGAACCGTGAGACCGGCGACACGCAAAACAACACTCCTTTGGGCATATTTGATAAAACAGATATGCCCAATACTTATATTTTCTTTTTTCACGGGGATATCACAGGCCAATGCCGAAGGCGGCAGAGTGCCACGCATAGACATTGATATAGAAAAAGGATACACTGTCACCAGCCGCAACTACTACCTCAACGCCGAGTTGAAGATAACAGGCTATGGCATGTACAATGATTTCACTCATGCAGTACAAATCAAGGGACGAGGCAACAATTCATGGAACTATAAAAAGAAATCGTATAGGCTCAAGTTCTCTGAAAAAGTGAAGCTCTTTGGCCTGACAAAAGGTAAAAGTTGGGTATTGCTTGCCAATCCACAGCATGGTTCACTGATGGTAAATGCCATTGCAATGAAGATTGGGCAACTGGCCAATGCGCCATACACCAACCACGCAATACCGGTAGAGCTGTATATCAATGGAGAATATCAAGGAAGCTACATCTTCACCGAAAAGATTGGCCTTGGCAACAACAGCGTTGACATTGATGAAGAGCTCGCGTATATGCTTGAGCTCGACAGTTATTATGACGAGGATTTCAAGTTCCGTTCAGCACACAGCAACCTGCCTGTAAACATCAAGGAGCCCGACTTATTGGAGTTTGAAAGCGGCAAAGTAAGTTCTTCGTTATTGCAATCGTTCCTGAACGACAACTGCCGTAACAGCATTCCCGCGCAGAACATGCCAAACACTTCGCTGACAGCGACCGTAATTTCAAACTACAACGCGAAGAATATTATATTCAATATCATAGAGGAACAGTTCAACAGACTCGACAGCATTGTGTGCAATAATGGCGATTTGAGCCAAGTGCTTGATCTTGATGCTGCAGCACGTTACTTCCTTGTAAATGATCTGGTCCTGAACAGAGAACTGCTACATCCCAAAAGTGTCTTTCTTTGGAAATCCGACATCACCTCCGATGACTCAAAATTCGTTTTGGGCCCGATATGGGATTTCGACTATACCTTTGGATATTCAAACAATACATACTTTATCCATGGTGCACATGATGCGTTCATAATCAACAACAACAAACCGGGCTACGAATTCTTCACAGCACTTATGGAGAACAGGGAATTCCAAAGATATTATTACAAGGTGTGGTGCGAGTTTGTCGAAAAGGGCTGCATTGAAGAGGTCATGCAATATATAGCCGATTATTACGGTTTCGTGCAGGATTCATACATGCACAATGCACAGAAATGGGGTGACAACACCGATTACGCAGGCCTTGTTCCCCAAATGCAGCAATGGATAAAAAACAGACATGACTACATAGTCAGTAACCTGACTGTTCATGACATTAGCGACCTGATTGAAAATAACACAGAGAGTGCTGGCAACAGCTACCGTAATGGCATATATACAATCTATGGTAAACGTGTCACAAACAGCGAGAACCTGCAACAAGGTCTCTACATCATCAATGGCAAAAAGGTATTTATCAAACGAAAATAACAAATCCATTACCATGAAAAAGACAATAATTCTTCTCATAACAATGATTGCACTATCCGTTTCAACGTCAGATGCACAGGATAAAGGCGACAGATATATCGGTGGCAACCTTAAGTTTGCCATCTCATCATCCGGTTCAAACGGCTACATGAACACCGGTACATATTTCAGCATAGCTCCGGAGTTCGGTTTTTTCGTGGCCGACAGGGTGAAAGTTAGTGCAGAAATCAGCTACGAAGTATCTTCCAAGGCCCACGCCATTGCTTTGACACCCAGTATAGCTTACTATCAGCCAATCATTGACAAACTTTATTATACGCCACAACTCAACATTGGAGGTGGTGTCGGAATATATTCGGGTTACGAAGCCGGCATATTTACTTTGTCGTTAAACCTGGCCGCTTTTGAATACAAACCCACGGAAAAAGTAGGCATTTCTACTTGTCTTGTCAACCTCAACTACAACCTTATCGACAAGACAAACAGCATCAACTTCAACGTCCTCTATTCACCATCGATAGGGTTCCACTACTATTTCTAAAAGACAACAATCACCACACGAAAGGCAAAAGGCGGTATTTCACCTTGCTGCAATAGGTCTCATAACCATCAAGCCCATCCCGCAGCACCTTCTCCTCGTTCTTTATCCTTTTGACAATGAGCGGGATATATGTGAGCATTATCACAAACGACGGCAGGGAGCCAAGCACAAGCGGCATGGAGAGAAACAGCAGGATTGTCGCCGAATACATGGGATGGCGCACAATGCCATAAAGCCCTGTATCGATGACCTTTTGTCCCTCCTGCACCTCAATGGTACGCGAGAGGTAGGCATTCTCACGCAATACCTCGGCATACATGGCATACGACAGGAGGAACAGCGCAGCCGCGCCCCACACAGCCCATGAGGGCATTACCATCCACGAGTACCTGTAGTTGAACCCGGCAACCACAAACGCGGCAATGAACATAATGCCACTCATTGCCACAACACTCTTCTGCTCCGCCTCCTTCTCTTTGGCGTTGAGCCTTTTCCTGAGCAGCTGGGGCGAATATATTGCCATCACCACGCCGGCAATGAGCATAGGCACAAAAAGCAACGCGAGAAGAAACCAGCCGTTGAAGAATTGCATTGTTCCGGCCGGTAAAAAAATCAACAGCTCAACAAGCACAAGCCCCATAAGGAGCTTGATGCCTGCGGATACCATAAGTTTCATTCTGTTTTTCATAGACAACATTACCTATCAATGCCATTTGGCTACAGTTATCTGATGTTTGGTTCAAACGGCAAACGGGCCTGAATGCGGTCGCAGTTGCGGATATTGCGGATGAACTCGACACAATCATAATAACTGCCGAATGTCTCGCGTGCCATCGTCTCCATGTAATCCTCCTGCTCCATATCCATAAGTTTCTCAATGAAATCTTTACTCTCCGGATATGACTTCACGCAAAAATGTGCAAGTTCGGCCTTCTGTGCAGCAATCTCAATAGCCTTGTCAAGGTCGCCAAGTTCATCAACAAGGCCAATCTCCTTTGCCTTGCTGCCTGTCCATACGCGGCCCTCGGCAATCTTTGCAATATCATCGACTGTGACACCACGTCCATCGGCACAACGTTTCAGGAACAGGTCATATCCGTTGTTGATATACTCTTGCAGGACAGCCTTCTCCTCGGGACGGAATGAGCGTGACATCTCACCGAAATCGGCCATGCGGTTAGTCTTGACCACGTCAAAATCAAGCCCAACCTTATCCTTCAACAGTTTCTCCGCTGTAGGGAACATGCCGAAGATTCCTATTGAACCTGTGAGCGTAGTCTTGTTGGCAACAATACAATCGGCGGCACACGAAATGTAGTAACCGCCCGATGCAGCATAGTCACCCATTGAAACCACAACCGGTTTGGCAGCCTTGAGGAGTGTCACCTCGCGCCATATCTGTTCCGAGCCATAGGCACTGCCGCCCGGAGAGTTCACACGAAGAACAACAGCCTTCACATTGTCGTCCTCACGCAACTTGCGCAAATCCTTGATGACCTCATCGGAGTCTATACCCATCAAAGATGAGAAAGAGCCGTCAATCTCTCCGAACGCATAGTACACAGCCACCTCGTTGGGACCCCAATTTTTCACCCGTTTTGACTTCAACCATGTTTTCATGGTCTCCATGGTGACAAGATTCAGTTCATCATTGCCGGCAACAGATGTGAGGTTCTTGAGATAGTCCAACACCCCGTCCTTGTAGAGCAACGTATCGGCCATACCGCATGCCACGTACTCCTCGGCCTGACGGTAATCCATAAACCTGTCGGCATACTCATCGAGCTTCTCCTTGGGCACATTACGTGATACCGAGACAGCAGTGAGCATCTCATCCCATGTAGAATCAAGCAACTCCATCAGCTGTTCGCGGTTTGCAGCACTCATCTCTGTTGCCATGAACGGTTCCACTGCCGACTTATAGGTTCCCACCTTGAAAATCTGCATCTCGACACCGACCTTTTCAAGCAAATCCTTGTAAAAGATGGGGCTTGATGCAAGACCGTGCCAAGCAATGCTTCCCTGCGGATTAAGGATTACCTTATCGGCAACTGTAGCCAGGTAATAGAGCCCCTGAGAGTACTGGTCGCCATAGGCAACAACGAACTTTCCGCTCTCCTTGAAAGACTCCAGTTCGCCACGTATCTCCTCAAGTGAAGCCGACGAGATTTCAATAACGCCTATCTGCAGATAAATTCCTTCTATGTTATTGTTTCTCTTTGCCTCTTTGATGGCAGCAATGATTTCATCGAGACCATAGCTATTGACTTCGCTATCCATTAACAATGCGAGAGGATTCTCCTCGACACGCTCTTCTATCGTTCCATTCAAGTCAAGGAACAGTACCGAGTTCTTTTCAATATTACACTCCTCGTTCATTAATGATACAACAATGCCGGAAATAATACCCACCAGCGCAACAATGAAAACGAAAAAAGCAATCGACACGCCAAGCATGCAAGCAAAAGTCGTTTTAAAAAAATCCTTCATAATATCCAGTTTAACCGTGACACACTCACAATAATTTTACAAGTTCCTCATTTGTAATGCCAAGCATCCGTGCCTTGGCCTTGAACTGTGGCAATTCATTGGCTATGAACTCACGCCTGACACTCTCCTTGATGAGTTCAACAGCACCCTCCTTGACGAAATAGCCAAGACCACGCTTGTTGTAGATAATCTCCTGCGCCTCGAGCAACTGGTAGGAGCGGACAATAGTGTTTGGGTTCACGCCCACTATTGCGCCCATCTCGCGCACGGACGGGATACGTTCCTCCTCGCGCCACTCACCGCGCAGAATGTTCTCCTGCATAAGATCCACATTCTGCAGATATATTGGCTTGTGTTCGCTATACTCCATAATAGACGCTATTTAATAGTTGACTTTCTTTATTCTTGAATATGTCACCCACAGGAACAATGCTATAAGAAGAATACATACACTTCTGTATATTAGCAATATGCGTTTCAGCAGTACCATATCGGTCATCGTATCAAGTCTTTCAAAGAATCCCTCGCCAAAACCAGGAATAGCCTCTATAAGAATTGAAAGAAGTACAATAATGGTAAACATAGCAGCCATATTGAAAAGGACAGCCTTCAATATCTTCTTATTACGGAATATTGTATTGAACATCAACGAATAGGATATTATGAAGGCAAAATAGAGGATATTGTCAAATGCCGCAAACGGCCTGAGCAGCATATTTCCATTATAGCTAATCTGCGCCATTTCACCAAAGAACGGATTATAGAAATCAATCTCTGTGAATGAGCCTATTCCCACTTTCGAAATCAGCCACAGCAGCAAGTCGGCACAGGTTAGTACCGCATACGACAGGACGGGAACTGCAACTGCACACAATAGAATCATCGAGAGCATTTTCTCAAGAGTACTTGCCGGTATCATGGCATATATATACCCCTTTTTCCTATTGTTCATGTTCTGGTAGATGATAAACGGGCTCAAGGCAATCGCCAGTTTGAAGAGGAAAGCCACAAGCCATTCCCTGCTATAAGAGACTAATGCACCGCCTGCAGTAAGCGACATCATCCACTCTCCCGCAATAACGCTTGCAAAAATAAGGAGTATCTTCAAGAAGTTGGGCAAATAGTTCGCCGCCTCATATTGTACCAGTTTCCAAAAACGGTCTATATCAAATCTTTCATTCATAATCATTTACTTTTTTGAGTTGATGTAATTGAACAGCAATTCTATGTTTATACGGCTCTCCTCGCCATTCACATTCTTCCTGATAGAACAGCAACCGCCAAGGCCGGCCTCAATGAAGAGGGCATCATCGGGAATTGTATTTGAAACCTCAAAGAGGTACTCGTTCTGAATGTCGGCAACGCTCATGTCAAGCAGCACCGCACGTTTGTCAAGAATCATTATATGATCGAGCAGATTCTCAACATCCTTCACCTGGTGTGTAGAGATAATGATAGTGCGCTTTTCATCCATAACCCTTGCCACAATCTTGCGGAATTCGAGTTTGCTTGGAATGTCAAGACCGTTGGTAGGCTCATCAAGCAGCAGATACTCAGTGTTCATTGCAAATGCAATGCAGAGTATTGCCCTCTTGCGTTGACCGAGTGACAAGGTTGTGAACTTGCGGTTGATATCAATTTCAAAATCCCTCAGCAGTGTATTCAACAGCTCCTCGTCATAGTTGGGATAGAACGATGAGATACCCTTCGCATAATTTTTTATTGTGAGCGCCGGGCCTTCAAAATCCTCGGGAATATAGAATATTCGCGACAGGAACCCCGGTTTACGGTCAGCCGGAGAATATCCATCAATATCTATACTACCCTCCTTTGTTGTAAGCAGGCCGCACAACAGTTTGAAGAGTGTACTTTTTCCCACTCCATTAGCTCCGAGCAGACCATAGACCCTACCTTGCTTGAATGTGGTACTTATGCAATCCAAGACCTTTTCTTTTGAATAGGCGAATGACAAATCCTTTACTTCTATCATAGTGTATTAGTTTATTAGTACACTGCAAATATAAAACACATTTTTAATACTTTCCAAGAAAAAAGTTACATTTTTTACAAAAAAATCATATCTTCGCACTGGAAGAACTTACATAATATGAAAAAAATACTCACAGGGCTTGCAAGCCTTTTATTAATATGCGCGTGCGCGCATAACGAGAGTGTGGAGAGAGACTACACCCTACTGCCTGTTCCAGTGGAGATACAGACATCCGACGGTGATTTCACCATCACCAATGGGACAAGGCTATACATCAACGCACCTGCCGGTGACAAAGATGCCATTACCAATGCATTTGCGGCATGGAGCGGAATGTTGGAAACAACGGAGAACAATGCAACAGCCAACTGCATTGCAATGGAAGTATGCGACAATGTAGAGGGTGTGACATCGCCCGAAGGCTATGCAATAGCAGTCACCAAAGAGAATATCAGCGTAAAGGCCACATCGGCAGCCGGTCTTTTCTATGCAGCACAGACATTGCAGCAGCTTGCCGACGGCGGTAACGCCATCCCCGTCTGCACCATAACCGATGAACCGCAGTTCGCCTACCGCGGTCTCATGCTCGATGTGAGCCGTCACTTCTTTGGCAAGGAGTTCATCAAGAAGCAGATTGATGCCATGGCACACTTCAAGATGAACCGCCTACACCTGCACCTCACCGACGCTGCAGGCTGGCGCATCGAGATAAAGAGATACCCACGCCTCACCGAGTTCGCTGCATGGCGTTCACCCGCCATCTGGAAGGAGTGGTGGTTCGGCGACCGCAAGTATGTCGAGGAAGGCAGCGAGGGAGCATACGGCGGCTACTACACACAGGAGGATATAAAAGAGCTTGTTGCATACGCAGCCGAGCGCTACATAACCATCATCCCCGAGATTGAGATGCCTGCGCACAGCGAGGAGGTACTCACTGCATACCCCGAACTGTCGTGCACACACGAGCCATACAAGCAGGCCGACTTCTGCGTTGGCAACGAAAAGACATTCGAATTCCTTGAGAATGTCTTGAGCGAGGTCATCGAACTTTTCCCAAGCGAATACATACACATTGGTGGTGACGAGGCCGGCAAGGCATCATGGCCACACTGCCCATTGTGCCAGAAACGCATGAAGGAAGAAGGTCTCAAGGATGTCAACGAACTGCAGAGCTATCTTATACAGCGCATCGAGAAGTTCGTGAACAGCAAGGGCCGACAGATTATCGGTTGGGACGAAATCCTTGACGGCGGCCTAGCCCCCAATGCTACCGTAATGTCATGGCGCGGAACCGAAGGTGGCATTGCTGCCGTTGAGAGCGGTCACAAGGCAATCATGACACCGGGCGGATACTGTTACCTCGACTCATACCAGGACGCACCGCACACACAGCCAATGGCATTCGGTCCATACATGCCGCTTGAAAAGGTCTATTCATACAACCCACGCGCAGAGATTGACAGCGCAAAGGCACACCTTATATACGGTATTCAAGGCAATCTTTGGGTAGAATATATTCCAACCGAGGAACTTGTGGAGTACATGATTTATCCACGCATACTTGCCATTGCCGAGATTGGATGGAGCAACCCTGCCGAGCGAGACTATGCAGCGTTCAAGGAGCGTGCAATAAAAGCCACAAACGACTTGCGCAGCAAAGGCTACAATGCCTTTGACCTTGCCAACGAGGTGGGCCAGCGCAAGGAGGCACAGACCCCTGTTGAGCACCTTGCCATCAACGGAACCATAACATACGCCGAGGGAGCGCCCTACAGCGACAGCTACAAGGCCGGTGGCGACAAGGCACTCATTGACGGTGTGTGCGGCGGCTGGACATATACTGACAAGAAGTGGCA
>JAEIGA010020445.1_pt1 | contig 10096 bp, 10 predicted proteins | sample 9270691 | NCBI WGS metagenome assembly JAEIGA01 (sample SAMN17057246, study PRJNA624740) | gut metagenome | biome: biome; isolation source: fecal sample | host: Bos grunniens | place: China: Xizang | collected 2019
TGCTTTTCGCTCGCTTAATCGTACCTTTGGGAATACACCCCGACGGTACTCACGATGACTGTCGTCTTCCTCCTCCTTACAAGGCATAGCATGCGAGCATACTCTGCTCTTGTTTAACATTATGTTGACTTTGCTACCACTCGGTATAGTTTAAGCAAGCTTAACTCTGCTCTCGCTTAGTCGCAAAGTTCGTTCGTCAGTTCGGAAAAATCAAATTTCATTTGCTTTTTCGCTCGCTTAATCGTACCTTTGAACTGCCTTCTTAGGTACTCACGCTCGGAAAAACCAAAATACTTTTGCTTTTTCGCTCGCTTAATCGTACCTTTGTACCCGGAATAACACATTATATATAATATACATGGCAAAAGAACTGGATTTCCTTACAAAAAGAAGTGAGGACTACTCTAAATGGTACAATGAACTGGTAGTTAAGGCCGATCTGGCAGAACAGAGCGACGTGCGCGGATGTATGGTGATAAAACCCTATGGATATGCTATCTGGGAAAAGATGCAACGTGTGCTGGACGACAAGTTCAAGGAGACTGGTGTACAGAATGCTTACTTCCCCCTGCTGATACCAAAAAGCTTCCTGTCCAGAGAGGCAGAGCACGTGGAAGGTTTCGCCAAGGAGTGTGCCGTTGTAACACACTACCGCCTGAAGACAAATGAAACAAAGGACGGTGTGGTGGTTGACCCTTCTGCAAAACTGGAAGAAGAACTGATTATCCGTCCTACATCGGAAACAATCATCTGGAATACCTTCAAGAACTGGATACAGTCCTACCGCGACCTGCCTCTGCTGGTGAACCAGTGGTGCAACGTGATGCGCTGGGAAATGCGTACCCGCCTGTTCCTGCGTACTGCCGAGTTCCTGTGGCAGGAGGGACACACCGCTCATGCCACAAGAGAGGAGGCTGAGGAACGCGCACGCCAGATGCTGAAGGTGTATGCCGACTTTGCAGAGAACTACATGGCTGTGCCCGTGGTACAGGGCGTGAAGAGCGAAACTGAACGCTTTGCCGGTGCTCTGGACACATACACCATAGAGGCAATGATGCAGGACGGCAAGGCCCTGCAGAGCGGCACAAGCCACTTCCTGGGCCAGAACTTCGGCAAGGCCTTTGATGTGCAGTTCCTGAACAAGGAGAACAAGCCCGAGTACGCATGGGCTACCAGTTGGGGCGTGAGCACACGACTGATGGGTGCCTTGATCATGACACACTCGGACGACAACGGCCTGGTACTGCCTCCCGCACTGGCTCCCATACAGGTGGTGATAATTCCCATAGGCAAACCTGCACAGATGGAGCAGCTGGATGCCAAGGCTACAGAGATAATGAACAACCTGAAGGCCATGGGCGTGAGCGTGAAGTACGACAATGCCGACAACAAGCGTCCTGGATTCAAGTTTGCCGACTACGAACTGAAGGGTGTGCCCGTGCGTCTGGTACTGGGAGCACGCGACCTGGAACAGGGTATGGTGGAGGTTATGCGCCGCGACACCCTGGAGAAGGAGAACATCGCTGTAGAGGGCATAGAGCAGTACATCAAGGTCCTCTTGGACGAAATACAGCAGAACATCTTCAAGAAGGCTAAGGATGCGCGCGATGCACGCATCTACGAGTGCGACAGCTATGAGGAGTTCAAGGAGCGTGTGAAGGACGGCGGCTTCTTCCTGTGCCACTGGGACGGCACTGCAGAAACTGAGGCCAAGATTAAGGAGGAGACTCAGGCTACCATCCGATGCGTTCCATTCGGTGTGGAACAGACTCCAGGAGTGGACATGGTAAGCGGAAAGCCTTCCGTGGCACGAGTGCTGATAGCAAGAGCGTATTAAATGAAAAGCAACGAAGGAGGTTTCTGGACCATAACACTGTTTGCCGCCAACGAGATTCCATCGGCGGTGGTGACCTTCGTGGCTTTAATCATGTTCCTGCAAATGAACATAGGGGTGGCATTGTCCACCCTTTTTGCTGCAATACTGCTGCTGCCATGGGTGGCACAGCCTTTTATGAGGAGATTACTGCCTGGAATGGGAGGCGACAGATGGTGGCTGCACCTGATAGAAATAATACTGGCAGGGACCATGGCACTGTTTGCACTGACACTGAGAAACGGCATGTGGTGGACAATGCTGATGCTTGCATGGATAAGCACCCTGAGTGCCTGGCACGACATAATGGCAAAGCACTACTTCATGCGCAGAACCATGATGGCACAAGAGACACACCACCTGGTGCTGAGGGCCCTGTCGTCGCAAATGGCAACAGTTCTGACATACGGACTTATGATTATGGCGGTGGGGGTGCTGCAGATATACTTCAGACAACGGTCGCAGACGTACTCATGGGCATTGGGGTATTATATCCTGGCAGGCGCTTATCTGCTGATGACACTGATGAACATGCTGCTGCTGAGAAATGCCGGCAATACAGAAATCACCACTACACGGCAATGGCCATGGCAACAGAAGAGATGGAAGGAACACTTGATAATGCTGTTGCTGATGCTGATGCCACAGGGACTGATGTTCTACAGCCGGACGGTGTTCCTTCTGGCGCAACCACAAGAGGGCGGTCTGGGGTGCACCTTGCAGGAAGTGGGATTTGCACATGGCACAATAGGAGTAATAGCCTTTCTGACCGGGGTGGCACTTGGAAAGGGCATTCTGAACAAATGGGGAGAGAACCGCACAAAATGGCCTCTGACAATATGCCTGGGACTGTCGCCCGCCGTGTACCTGACAATGACACATTGCAAACCAGAAGGAGTGTGGATGCTATCGGCATACACCCTAATGGCGCAACTGCTTTTCGGCATAGGACTGAACGCCTGCAGAAGATATATCGAAAACCTCTCGGGAGAGAGATACAGGAACTCCGTGAACCCTCTTTACATTCCGGCAATAAGCCTGTGCATAGTGTTGCCAATGGCCTTGAGCGGCTTTCTGCTGGAGAGGTTGGACTTCAAACTTTTCTTCATGCTGGATACCCTATGCGCACCGATAACATGGGTGGCAATACTGTGCCTGACAAATATGCACAAGATACTGCAACATAAGGATGACATGCGGCTAAAGGACAAAAGCCAAGGGTAAGGGGGATGAAAGAATATGATCATCGATGAGAATTTAGACAAGGACACACTGCCCTTGCAAAAACAGGAAGAGGGGGAACAAAGGTTTCCTGCTTGGCACAAATAATAAAACAAATGAAATTGAAAAGGAACACCACACACCCTGCATCATGGGTCCCTTCGCTATACTTTGCAGAAGCCTTGCCGTACATGATGGTAATGGCTCTGTCCACAGTGATGTATACAAACATGGGACTGTCAAATACAGAAATAGCGCTATATACCTCATGGCTGTACCTGCCATGGGTGATAAAACCGCTGTGGAGCCCGATAGTGGACAGTCTGAAGACAAAACGCTGGTGGATACTGGTGATGCAGATACTGGTGGGAGCCGCCCTGGCAGGAGTGGCACTGACGCTACAAACCGAGATGTGGATGCAGCTTTCGCTGGCATTCTTCTGGCTGATGGCATTCAGCAGCGCTACACACGACATTGCTGCAGACGGTTTCTATATCATAGGACTGACAGAGAAGGAACAGGCTTTCTATGTGGGTTGGCGCTCCACCTTCTACAGAATAGGAACCATCTTCTGCCAGGGGGGACTGGTCTTCCTTGCAGGCATACTGCAGCAGCAGTGCCCTGCTGACATGGCATGGGGCATGACCATGGGGCTGGGCGGACTGATTATGCTGGCACTGGCCATGTGGCACGCCGCAGCACTGCCCAAAGGGAGGGAGAAAACAGATGAGGACATGGAAGGGTGCGACGATGAGCAGAGAAAGGGCTTCATGAACACGATGACAGACATTGCCCTTTCTTTCTGGAAAACACTGATCGTATTCTTCCGTAAAAGGGGAGTATGGCCTGCCTTGCTCTTCATGCTGCTGTTCAGGTTCCCTGAGGCTCAACTGGCAAAGATGGCACAACCCTTCATGCTGAGAAGTACGGAAGAGGGAGGCCTGGCTCTGGCAACAGAAACCGTAGGCGTGGCTTACGGCACTATAGGTGTAATAGGTCTGCTGCTGGGCGGCATACTGGGCGGCTGGCTTGTGAGCCGCAACGGCCTGAAGAAATGGTGGTGGCCAATGATTGCTGCTATTTCCCTGCCAGACGCTGTTTACATATACCTGGCCACCGTACAACCAACATCGCTGTGGATAATAAACTCGTGCGTGGCAGTGGAGCAGCTGGGATATGGATTCGGATTCACTGCATACATGCTGTTCCTGGTTTACTTCTCAAAGGGCGAACGCAGTACCAGCGTGTTTAGCATCTGTACTGCATTCCAGGCCTTGGGCATGATGCTGCCTGGCATGGTTGCCGGATATCTGGCAGACCAGTGGGGATTTGCCAACTTCTTCTGGTGGGTGATGGCATGCTGCCTGGTGACTGTGGCTGTGAGTGCATTGGTGAAACTGGAATCGTCAACAGGACAAGATTAGTGAATCATTCCTCGTTATACAGTAACAACGAACTCCCCTCAAAAAAACAACAACTAAACTATACATAGAAATGTACATTCTCCTTGATATTGGCAACACACGACTGAAGGCATCTACAGCAGACTGCAACAGTATATATCCCAACGAGAACTGGCTTGACTATACAGACATAGCAGAGGGAATACTTGTTAGCAACGTTGCTGGCAGCGATGCCTTGCCAAAAGAAGTTGCAGGGAACCTAAAATGCAAGTTCCTGACATGGCAGTCTCCAGAGACCAAAGGGTGGCTGAAGGACATACCAGCCGGACTGGGAGCAGACCGCGTGGCTGCCGACATAGGAGCACGTAGCATGAGGCCTGGGCACACCTTATTAATAATAGATGCAGGAACTTGCCTCACCTTTGACGTAATAGGAAGGGATGGAACCGTATTGGGAGGGGCTATTTCGCCTGGAATAAACCTGAGACTAAGGGCCATGCACGAGCACACCGCTGCCCTACCCTTACTGGATGCAGAGGGAGAACATCCTGTGCTGGGCTACGACACTCCAACTTCCATGAGAGGCGGTGCCGTAAACGGGGTAAGATGGGAAATAGAGGGATATATACGCACCATGCTGAAACAATATCCCGACCTGCATGTCTTCATGACGGGTGGGGACAGCATGGAGTTTACAGAAGATCTGCAGGATATCATTACTAAAGACCCGCTATTGGTACAAAAGGGACTGCTGGCTGCCTTTACGACATAATCCCCGCCACTACAGAATTTCTATCCAATTGTAATTTCTGCCTGTGTTGATGGTTTCGCGGCGGGCAGAATAAAACAGAGGAGAGGTCATTGTGTCCACTCCGGCTGTATATATATCCTTTACTCCGCACTGTTCAAGAATCCAGCGGTTGGCGTCCCAAAGGTCAATATGCCACTTGCCTGAAGGCCAACGGCGTGCTATCCTTTCCATGGGAAATCCTTGGACAAGGAATCTTTCATAGACCTCTTCGCCGACTTCAAAAGACTCCAAGGAGATGCCTGGGCCGATAATGGCAGAAAGGTCTTCACCTCTGGATTGCATGGCAATGATGGTCTTCCTGACTATATACTGCACCGTGCCCTTCCATCCTGCATGTATGGCAGCCACAGAATGCCTATGGTGATCGTAAAGCAAAACCGGGATACAGTCTGCTGTCTTGACCGCTATGCAAAGGCCTGGGACATCGGTAAAGATGGCATCGGTGTCGTCCGGGCGACCTGCTTCAGAGACATACTGCACATGGTCGGAATGGGTCTGACGTGGCAGGGACAATGGAGTGCCGGTTCCATAGGCACGAGCCTCATCCAATTCTGAGCCCTTACCTGTGGAACCGGCATGTAACCAGACAGGGGTATCATACTTCAGCATAGAACCATGGGGATATGATACAACCTGGCTGCATCGGTCTTTGAAATATTGTACTATTCCTCTACACTTGTCTTTATCTCCTTTATACCTCCAGTATGCTGGAAGAAGGTGACCTGAGTGTCGGTGTTTTTGTCGAACAGGACATTGGACAAAATCTCCTCGCAACCAAACTGGGCAATGGGAACTTCAAGTTCAGTAAAGGTGTGCTCTGCATTGAACACCTTGACCATCGTGCGAAGGGGGACGTTGTAGTATACTGCACGCTGAAGCTTGCCCTTCTTGTTGAAAACGGCAGGGTCAAAGGTTGTCTCGGGCAGTTCTGCATTGCGCTTCAGACTGATATAGTATGGAGCACCAGACATGTCGTCGGAATCCACCAGACCATTCCACTTAGAGAAACGGAACAAAAGAAGCTTGTCTGTCTCCTCGGCAGGAACAATGTCGATAACGTAGAACATCTCGCTGACCTCCTTGCTGCCGACGAAGGTACTGCTGAGAGCACGGTGCTGACGCTCGAGACTCTCAAGCATGAGCTTGAGCTGAAGACCGTCCTTGGGAGTATTGTCGGCTTCGCCACGAATAAGGGCATCGTGACTTTCACGAATGTCGTAGAGCTCCTGAGCCACCAATTGCGCCATCTTGGCAGAAGAACCTGCCTGAAGCATCTCACGAGTCATGTATTTGCGAGCCTCATTGGGATGGATGCCTTCCTCCAGTATACGGGATTGAGGAAGAGGAGGCAAAACGGTCTCCTCTACGGCAGTGTTTATGCCCAACAATATGCCGTCGCTTGTAAGACTTACCAGCGGTGCAATAGTGCGCTTGTTCAACTTCAGACTATAGGCCTTGTTCTTGTCGGGAACTCCATAGGGCATGAGCTTGACGTCCTTGACCTCCCAAGTTGTGGAGGGCTGAACCGGAACGTCCTGCATACGCATATACTTGAAAGCATACATATGAAATTCTCCTGGAGTTACCACAGTCTTCTCCACCGTAACAACCATACGCAGAGCTGTACGGGGAAGGAAGTAACTTACACCTTCCAAAGTTGAACCTGGAACGAATTTCTCGATCTGCGTCTGAGCATGGGCAGAACCTGCTAAAAGAAATAACGAGAGCAGGAGCATAGCGCGAACTGCTTCATAAAATCTCTGTCTCATAAACGGTTTGTTATTCGTTTTTGTTTGATTTCGTTACAAAGATACAAAAATTATTAAAACAATATAACCTAATAAAGCACAACTTTGGATTTTTTTACTACCTTTGTGTATCTTATATATTCAAAACTGTAGAATTATGAGCACTATCCAGGTACTGGACAAAGAATTTACACCAAGCATTCCTGCCAGAGACATTCTCGAAAAGGTGAAAACTGTGGCCCAACAGATAAACGCAGACTATGAGGGAGAAGCACCTCTGTTTCTGGTGGTACTGAACGGGGCATTTGTCTTTGCCGCCGACCTCCTGCGCGAAATATGCCTGCCTGCCGAAGTATCTTTCGTCAAACTGGCATCATACGAGGGGACTTCCTCCACTGGCACGGTGAGAGAGGTAATAGGCCTGAACACCGACATCACAGGGCGCCCTGTAATCATAGTGGAAGATATTGTGGAAAGCGGAATTACAATGGCACACATGATAGAGACCCTGAAAAGGCAAAACCCCAAAAGCATAGACATATGCACCTTGCTTCTGAAGCCAGAGAAACTGGAAGTGAAACTGGATGTTCGATACGTGGCCATGGAGATTCCCAACGACTTCATTCTCGGATATGGACTGGATTACAACGGGTTGGGACGAGGTTTGAAAGACATCTACACACTCAAACCATAAAACAACACAAACTCAAAATTAACGCCAACACTATTAAAACTTAATTATATATGAAGAACATTATCATCTTTGGTGCTCCCGGCTCAGGCAAGGGCACATATAGCGACGAAATTGTTGCCAAGTACAACATGGGGCACATCAGTACTGGCGACGTACTTCGCGAACAGATTAAGGCCGGAACAGAACTGGGCAAGACTGCACAGGGCTACATAGACAACGGACAACTGCTGCCCGACGAACTGATGATTGACATTCTGGCTGATGCCTATGACAAGTTCCCTGCTGGCAAGGGTGTCATTTTTGACGGTTTCCCCCGCACCATCCCACAGGCAGAGGCATTGAAAAAGATGCTGGCCGAACGTGGACATGACATGGGAATGATGATAGAGCTGGTAGTGGAAGAGGACGTGCTGATGGCACGCCTGCTGAACCGCGCCAAAGAACAGGGTCGCGCAGACGACAATGAGGAGACCATCAAGAAGCGCTTTGCAGTATACCACTCACAGACAGCACCTCTGTCCGAGTGGTTCGCCAAGGAAGGCATCCGCAATACCTTTGCCTGGGCAGAACTGGGCAGCAAGGAGGCAATGCTGGAAGCCATCTTCAACACAATAGAAAAACAGGCATAACAGCTGATGGAAAGTAATTTTGTAGACTATGTGAAAATAGTGTGCCGTTCTGGCAAAGGCGGACGCGGCTCCATGCACATGCATAGAGCAAAATATGCTCCTAACGGCGGACCTGACGGCGGCAACGGCGGACGTGGCGGCCATGTGATCCTGCGTGGCAACCATAACTACTGGACACTGTTGCACCTGAGGTACGACCGGCATATCTTTGCAACTCATGGTGAAAACGGGGGCAAAAACAAGTCTACCGGTGCCAACGGTGAGGACAGATACATTGACGTGCCATGCGGAACTGTAGTCTACAATGCAGAAACAGGCGAGTATATCTGCGATGTCAAGGAAGACGGACAGGAGGTGATCCTTCTAAAAGGTGGCAGGGGAGGTCTGGGCAACTGGAACTTCGCCACTTCCACAAATCAGGCGCCACGCTATGCACAACCGGGTGAACCGATGCAGGAGATGACAGTTATCATGGAACTGAAACTGCTGGCCGATGTGGGTCTGGTTGGGTTCCCCAATGCAGGAAAGAGCACTCTGTTGTCCAGTCTGTCCAGTGCAAAGCCCAAGATAGCAGACTACCCCTTCACAACCATGGAACCCTCACTGGGCATAGTGCCATACAGAAACGGACAGTCCTTTGTAATGGCAGACATTCCAGGCATTATAGAGGGCGCCAGTGAAGGTCGCGGCTTAGGCCTTAGGTTCCTGCGACACATCGAGCGCAACTCCCTGTTGCTATTCATGGTTCCTGGAGATACGGACGATATAAGGAAAGAATATGAAATCCTGCTGAACGAGGTTGCAACATTCAACCCCGAACTGATGGACAAACAGCGTATATTGGCCGTAACCAAAACCGACCTTCTGGACGAGGAACTGCAACAGATGCTTTCAGAAGACTTGCCAACAGACCTGCCTGTGGTATTCATTTCGGCAGTTACCCAAAAGGGCATAATGGAACTGAAGGACCTGCTTTGGAAGGCGCTCAACGCCGAAAGCAACAAGATTGCTGCAATAACCCACGAGGAAAGCATTGTACACCGCAACAAAGACGTCTCCATGCTGCAACGCGAAATGCAGATAGAGGGCGAGGATGACGAAATAGAATTCCTGGACGAAGACGAGTACGAAATCGAGGATTGGGAAGAGGAAGACTGGGAATAAACAGGGCACAGAAGCCTTCTGCTTCATGTGATACATTAAACCCAAATCGGTCATTAGACTAATTGGTGTTGAAATAAAAGAGGACGCGCGTGTGCGCGTCCTCTTTATTATATATAAGCCTGTTCTATATGCAAGATTAGAGCTTGTCGTTAGAACCAAGAACGTTCATGATCTTGTGAACGTACATCTTCTTCATGTTCTCGCGAGCGGGCTTCAGATACTGACGGGGATCGAAATGACCGGGGTTCTCTGCGAAGTGCTTGCGGATAGCAGCAGTCATAGCCAGACGTGAGTCAGAGTCGATGTTGATCTTGCATACTGCGCTCTCAGAAGCCTTGCGGAGCTGCTCCTCGGGAATACCTACTGCATCGGGCAACTTGCCACCGAACTGGTTGATGGTGTCAACCTCGTCCTGAGGAACTGAAGAAGAACCGTGGAGAACAATGGGGAAACCAGGCAACTGCTTCTCGATCTCTGCCAGGATGTCGAATGCCAATGGAGGAGGAACGAGCTTGCCAGTCTGAGGATCTACAGTGCACTGCTCACGAGTGAA
>JAEIGA010020446.1_pt1 | contig 10096 bp, 6 predicted proteins | sample 9270691 | NCBI WGS metagenome assembly JAEIGA01 (sample SAMN17057246, study PRJNA624740) | gut metagenome | biome: biome; isolation source: fecal sample | host: Bos grunniens | place: China: Xizang | collected 2019
GATACCGCTGTTGCTATCGCCAAGGAACTGGGCATCATCGAGGATGCTTCTCAGGCCATCACCGGCGCTGAGCTGGACAATATCTCCGACGAAGAGATCTGTGAATTCGTCAAGAAGTTCGGTGTGTACGCCCGCGTGCAGCCTGAGCATAAGACCCGCATCGTTACCGCCTGGAAGGCCAACGGCGCTATCACCGCTATGACCGGCGACGGCGTTAATGACGCTCCTTCCATCAAGTCTGCCGACATCGGCGTGGGCATGGGCATCACCGGTACCGATGTCACCAAGAATGTGGCTGACATGGTCCTGGCTGACGACAACTTTGCCACCATCGTTGCCGCCGTTGGCGAAGGCCGCCGGATCTATGACAACATCCGTAAGGCTATCCAGTTCCTGCTGGCTTCCAATATGTCCGAGGTTCTGGGTGTCTTTGGCGCTTCTTTGCTGGGCTTCACCTTGCTGAACCCCGTGCATCTGCTGTTCATCAATCTGGTCACTGACTGCTTCCCCGCACTGGCGCTGGGCATGGAAAAAGCAGAACCCGACACTATGAACCGTCCTCCCCGCAACTCTAAGGACGGCATCTTCGCAGGTGGTCTGTTCTTCGACATCGCTTACCAGGGCATCCTGGTCACTGCTCTGACCGTGATTGCCTACCTGATCGGTGCCGCAATGGATCCCGAGATCGGTTCCTTCGCTGCTCTGCGTGCTGCCGGTGAATCCGGCCACGGCATGACTATGGCATTCCTCACCATGTCCATGTGTGAGATTTTCCACTCCTTCAACCTGCGCTCTCAGAGAAAGTCCATCTTCACTCTGAAGGGTCAGAATGTGGTGCTGTGGGCTGCCATGATCGGCTCCCTGCTGCTGACCACTGCAGTGCTGGAAGTTCCCTTCGTCGCAAATGCCTTCGGTTTCACCACCATCGGTTGGGACGAGTACGGCATTGCCATGGGCCTGGCTATCCTGGTCATCCCTATCGTGGAGATCGTCAAGCTGATCCAGCGTTTGATCGCCAAGAAGTAATTCGAAACAGTATTTTGGGCAGTTGCCGTTTTACGCGGCAGCTGCCCTTTTTCTTTCGCCGGAATTTGAAAAAAGGTCTTTTCAACATGGCGAAAATATTGTAAACTAAACACATATTTATTGTCCGGGCCATAGAATACACCGAGGTGGTGCTTTTATGCTGTGGTGCGTGATTATCGGAACCCTGGCGGCCTTTGGAACGTTGTCGGCTTTGTGGGTTTTGGCAGGCCTTTTGCTGCCTCAAATGAGCAACGGGTTAACGGTCTGCCTGTGTAAACCAGAGCATGCTGACCGAAATCGGAGACGCTTCCGATGGTTGCGTGAATTGGGCCTGCTACAAGGTAGGGTCATAATCATTTGGGATGAAGCAGACCGGATTCAAAAATGGGAACAGGAGTTGGAACACATTGGTGCAGCAGGAATTGGAGATCCTCCAGGGCACCATCGCAGCGGTGGTGTATCAAAATTATGATAATGGCTATGCGGTGCTGCGCCTCAAATGCGGCGATGGGCAAGTCGTGACCGTTGTGGGCACGATCCCCATGCCAGCCTGCGGTGAAGGCTTGATGGTTACGGGCAAATGGACCAGCCATGCCAGCTATGGCCGCCAGTTTGAAGCGGAATTTTTGGAGCGACTGCTTCCTCAGGGCAGTATGGCGATCCAGAGTTATTTGTCCAGCCGAGTCATCAAGGGTATCGGCCCTAAGACAGCTGCCCGGATCGTGGAAAAATTCGGAGACCGCACTCTGGATATCCTGGAGCGGGAACCGGAGCGTTTGGCAGAGATCAGCGGTATTACCTCCGCAAAAGCCAGGGCCATCGGTGAAGAATTCCGCCTGCGGATCGGCATGCGTCAGCTTATGGAGTTTTTTGCCGCTCATCAGTTGCCTGCAGAGTTGGCGGTTCGGGTGTACAAAGTTTATGGCGAACAGACTATGGACCTGTTGTACGACGATCCTTACCTATTAATGGATGATGAATTCGAGGCCCCCTTTGGTGCTGTAGATCGCTTTGCCATTGATTTGGGAATTGCCGGTGATGACCGTCGCAGGATTGAGGCGGGCATCATTTTTGAACTGAGATACAATATGACGGCGGGGCACAGCTTCCTTCCGGAAGAAAAGTTGGTGCATGCTACTGCTGAGCTTCTGAGCGTAGAAGCGGAGGCGGTTGCTGCCAGTATCGGAGGTATGCTGGAAGGCCAGCGCCTGGTGAAGGATCATCTGGCAGGAATCGATATTCTGTACTTGCCGGAGCTTCACGAAGCAGAAACAGAATGTACTCGCCGCCTTTTGGAAGCCGCTGCCACCAACATTCCGGCGCCTTCTGGCTTGGAAAGAATGATCCACCGTGCGGCGGATGATTGTGGCCTGACCTATTCCGAGGAACAGGAAAGCGCTATCCGTGCCGCTGCCATGAGCGGTGTATTGCTGATCACCGGCGGCCCAGGTACCGGCAAGACCACTATTTTGAATGCTGTGCTGTCCGTTTTTCATCAGATGGGTTTGCGCTGCGTACTGGCGGCCCCTACAGGCCGCGCTGCCAAGAGACTTTCTGAGGTGACGGGTGCGGATGCCTCCACCATTCACCGCCTTCTGGAGGCCACTATCGACGTGAACACGGGGCGGATGGTTTTCGCCCGGGATGCCGCCAACCCTCTGAAGACAGATGTGGTCATCGTTGACGAAATGTCCATGGTGGATGTATTGCTTTTGCATAATCTGTTGGATGCCATACCTTCCGGGAAACGGCTGATTCTGGTGGGCGACCCGGATCAGTTGCCACCGGTTGGCCCGGGATATCCTTTCGGCGATATGCTTCGTAGCGATGTGCTGCCTACGGTACGGCTGCACACCATCTTCCGCCAGGCTCAGCAGAGTCTTATAGTTATGAACGCTCACCGGGTCAATAACGGCCAGATGCCGGAATTGCGGAATGTAAAATCCGATTGCTTCTTTATCCGCAGTCAGTCGGAGGAGAATCTTGCCCAAACGGTGCAGGATCTTTGCAGCACAAGATTGCCTAAGAATATGGGCATTTTGCCGGATCAGATTCAGGTCCTGACTCCTACCCGAAAGGGTGGGGTAGGTACCTGGAACTTGAATGCCCGGCTTCAAAAGGCCCTCAATCCACCGCACCCCGGTAAAAAAGAGCGCCAATGGGGAGATTTTTCGTTCCGAGAAGGCGATCGGGTGATGCAAATCCGCAATAACTATGATATAATGTGGAAAAAGACCGATGCCAGCGCTGTGGGAACCGGTGTGTTCAACGGAGATATCGGTACAATCCTGGAAATTGATCACAATATGGAAACCGTATCCGTTCAGTTCGATGACCGGATTGTGGACTACGAGTTTTCCCAATTGGGAGAACTGGAACCGGCCTATGCCATGACGGTCCATAAGAGCCAGGGCAGCGAGTATCGTGCGGTGGTGCTGTGCGCCTGGAATAGCTCCCCCTATCTTCTCAGCAGAAGCGTTCTTTACACCGCAATCACCCGTGCCAGAGAGCTGCTGGTGATTGTGGGCCGGGAAGAAGTAGTGGCAGCTATGACAGAGAATGCAAAGAAAAACCGCCGTTATTCGGGCCTGAAATTGCGTTTGCAGGGGAAGGATACATAATGTTTTTCAGCTTCTTGGCCTCTTTGCTTTTTCCGGAAAAGTGTGTTCTTTGCAGAAAAATCCTGCAAAAGGGAGAGGTGGATCTATGTCACCGGTGCCGTATTGATTCACCGGAATGTCCAATCTCAAAAATCAAGTATCCGTTTCTGGACAAATGGACTGCCTTGTGGTATTATGAAGGAAATGTACGCGGAAGTCTTCTGCGCTACAAGTTTTCCGGTCGGCGGGCTTATGCCGCATCCTATGGCCGTATGCTTGCTATGAAGCTGCTGCGGGAGAATCGGATAGATGTAGATATCATCACCTGGATTCCTATCAGCGACAAAAGAAAGCGGAAACGTGGCTTTGACCAGGTGGAACTTCTGGCGGAGAAGATGTCCGAGGAATTGAGTATTCCTGTAATACCCCTCTTACGGAAGTTGCGGGACAATCCGCCGCAATCCGGTATCACTGGTGAAGCCCAACGCAGAGCCAATGTTCTGGGTGTGTACGAAGCAATCCATACAAACGAAATAATAGGGAAGCGGATCTTGCTTCTCGACGATATTTTGACTACGGGCGCAACAGCGGGGGAGGCAGCCAGAGTGCTACTGACCGCAGGCGCTGAGCGGGTCGACCTGGCGGCTGTTGCGGCTGCAGGACCGAAAAAACACAAGCAGTAGGTGACGAAAATGCGTTTATTTTCCAATGACCTGGGCGTTGACCTGGGTACTTCCAATGTACGGATCTACGCCGAGGGCGTGGGTGTCGTGGTTCGTGAGCCCTCGGTGGTGGCGGTGGACAAGAACACAGGCCGCATCCTGCAGGTAGGCTCAGAAGCCAGAAATATGCTGGGCAGAACTCCCGGTAATGTGGTTGCCATGCACCCGCTGAAGGATGGTGTTATTTCCGACCATGTTATGACGGTGCGTATGCTGCAGGTGCTCTTCCGTCGGGCAGCTCCCAACGCTCTGTTCTCCGCCAAGCCCAGAGTGGTCATTTGTGTTCCGAGTGGTGTTACGGAAGTCGAGGAGCGGACAGTTATCAATGCCGCTATCGAAGCCGGTGCCCGCCGCGTGTATCTGATTGAGTCGCCTCTGGCTTCCGCATTGGGTGCAAATTTGGACATTCGCCAGCCCAACGGCCATATGCTGGTCGATATTGGCGGCGGTGTTACCAATGTGGCGGTGCTGACCATGAACGGCGTTGCCCGTTCCACTTCCATCGAAGTGGCTGGCAACAGCTTTGACGAAGCTATTGGCCGCTATGTCCGCCGCCGTCACGGTGTGGTCATCGGCCAGTCCATGGCAGAAGATATCAAGATCAAAATCGGCTGCGTGGATCATCGTCAGGAGGAGGTCTCCTGTACTGTCCAGGGCCGGGATGCCAAGAGCGGAATGCCCCGGGAACTGACGCTGACCTCTACGGAACTGTTCGATGTCCTGCGCCGCCCGGCTCGGCAGATCGCGGACGAGGTCATGTCCGTTCTGGAAGACACCTCTCCGGAACTGGTCAGCGATATTGCTCAGAATGGTATTACGTTAACCGGAGGTGGCAGCCAGCTCTGGGGTATGGCTCGTATGATCGAAGGTCGTACCGGTATTCGATGCACCTTGGCAGACGACCCGGATTCCTGTGTTGTCTATGGCTGCGGCAAGAGCCTTTCCTGGATCAACCATATGCAGGAGGGACCCATTAATATTGCAAAGAAGCGCATCATGCGCGGCTAAAGAATCGTCCCTCACCGAAAAGGCGAGGGACGTATTTTTTATTTGACAAAAATTTAGGTGTTGCCGCCGTAAAGCCGATGGCGAACAGCGCTCATCCGCACTGCATTAAATTTTTAGAGCCTCTATCATAACAAAAAAAGAAGCAGATGCACATGCATCTGCTTCTTTTTATGGAGCGGGTGACGAGGCTCGAACTCGCTACCTCCACCTTGGCAAGGTGGCGCTCTACCGGATGAGCTACACCCGCGGAACAAAAAGCATTATAGCAGATATTCCGCGAATGTCAATACCCTTTTTGAAAATATTTACTTTTTTATGGAATGGGTTCAATGGGGATGGTTGGCTCCGGCGCAGTGCAGGCGGGATAGGAAGAGTAGTCCCAAACATAGCCTGCCATATCCGGATCTAAAAGCCTTTGGAAGACTCCGGCTTCGTTGCTACGCAGAAGATCCACATGATAGTAACCTTCTCCGTTGCCCACGATGTTCCAGTAGTAGGAAACACCGTTATGTGTACCGGATACCACATAGCATTCCAGACCTGCCTGGCGGCACATGGCAGAATATACAGTCGCAAAGGCGCGACTGTCACCTACACCGTGGAGCAGGAGACTGTAGGCGGGAGTAATGGAGGTTTCGATTGTGTAATCGAATCGCTCCATGATAAACGAATACAACTGTGAGAACTTTTCATCGGCCCGGTTCGCACCGCTGACATAAAGGGAAGCAGAAGAAAACATATTTCGAACACGTCTTTGCATCTCTTTCAGGGAATCCCGGCTGGTTTGGTAATTAAATTTCAACTCCAGAACCCGGGAGGTTCCCACATCAGGGTAAACGTTGATGCTGACTTGAGGTTGTTCGATGACATGCTGAGGATGTTCATATGCGTATCGCTCGATGACCTGCAGAATATCCATGGAAATATAATTCTGAATGTACAGAACGGTGGTGACCTCAAAAGTATTCAGAGAATCTTTGATTTTCTGGAGGGCTTCTTCCATATTGTTGACCATATGGATGTTCCGAATCTCTCCCTGATCGTGCAGATAATTAATTTCCACATCCAATGCGGCGACACCGCCTCTGGTACCCTGTGTGATAGAGAAAGAATCCACCGCGTAAGAGGTCAGCGGATCGCTGGCCTTCATGGCGGTAATGGCACGGTCGATATCCTTGGAGAGTTTTTCGGCCGGGTATTCAGGAACATAAATCAAACCCGTAGTTCTACCGGCAACCACCATATTGGATAGCGCATTGCGCAATGTGGTGTAGGAGCTGGCCGTCACATTTTCTGAATAGTCATCGTCAGACTGGATTTTGTGAGGCCGCACAGAAACAAATTCGCCGTCCAGAAGGGAATTACAGCCACAAAGCAGCAAACAGACCGTAACTGCCAGGGCTATCAGACGTTTGGACATAGGCTTCCTCCTTTACAGGGAATTCTTACTATGACGGGCAAAACCGTCGCCCAGAACCTGGTGGGCTTCCATAACGATGATGAAAGCTTCAGGATCAATCTGGGTGACCATATCTTTCAGCTCCGCAACCTGCTGTCGCTTTACAGCGGCCAGAACAACCTTGGTTTCTTCCTTGTGGTAGCTTCCCTGACCATAGAGGTAGGTGGCACCACGGCCCAGTTTGTCACCGATATCGATAGCGACCTGCTCATAGGCTTTGGTGATGATCAGCGCGACTTTGGAATAGTCAAAGCGATAAACCACGGCATCCAGCACCTGAGTGGTCACAAACACGCTGACACCGGTGTACAATGCCTTGGACACATCCTTGAAAACAAGGCCTGTCAGCGCAACAACAGCCAGGTCGAAGACCATGGAGATCTGTCCGATGGGTACATTGCGGTACTTGAGCTTCAGTAGCCGAACCAAAATGTCGGAGCCGCCGGTGGAGGTGCCGGAAATAAACACCATACCAAGCCCTAAGCCGCAGACTACACCACCATACAGTGCTCCAATCAGCGGGTCCGGAGCGGGGAAGGGAATCAGTGAAAAGGCATCGATGAGCACAGAGCTGAGCAGCATACCAATCAAAGAGCCGGCAAAGAACCGCTTACCGATTTTAATTCCTCCCAGCAAAAACAGCGGCAGATTGATAATCACAGAAACCGTGCCCACAGATCCAATGTGGAAAAATTCCACAATGACCAGAGCAAGACCGGAAATACCACCGGCATTCAAGTCAATGGGTAACAGGAACAGGGAAAAGCCCAGGGAGAAGATGGCGCTGCCGACAATGGTGGCAACAATCCAACCGTATTTGTTCCACAGACTTTTCATGGGAATACCTCCTGATGATCAAACTTCAAAGGTGATTTGTTTATCCGGTGCATCTTCCGGCTTGAGAATCGCGCCGGCAGAGGGGATGGTACGGGTGCGGTAGCGACTGGCATTGACAATACCGCAGCCTTCTGCAGGAACAGCATGGGTCACCATCGCCTTTTTCTTCAGGGAGACTACACTGACACCCTGGGTATTACGGGTGGTCTTGGGCAGCAGCTGGGCTGTGGAGAAGATAACACAGCGGCTGTCAGTGGTATAGACAGCAAACTGCTGATCCTCCGTCAAGACAAAGGCGGCCTTAAGATTACTCTTATCGCAGTAAGCGCCGGTAAGCTTCTTGCGGTTTGTCTTGGTCTCATAGGCGGAAAGAGGAACCTTGGCGGCCTTGCCGTTCTCAAAGAAGAAGAGTACGAAGCCCTTGTAATCGCCCGGCAGCAGAACCTGCAGTACTGCTTCGCCGGAATCCATACCCAGCTTTTGGGGCAGATAGTCGCCCAGCTGAGATGCCTTGCCATCCTCAAAATCGGAAAGCCGTGACTTGTAGCACTGGAACTTGTCGGTAAAGACAAGGATTTCTGCCCGGTTAGAAGTTTCTACAGAGAAACTGAGACTGTCGCCTTCTTTGAACTTCTGCTCGCCGGACATTCGCAAGGACTGCTGTGTAATCTTCTTGAGATAGCCTTCCTTGGACACGAAGAGAGTCACCGGGTAATCGGGAATCACTTCTTCCTCTTCTTCGGGTTGGATCTCGTCGATGTTGTAGATGATACGGGTCTTCCGTTCCATACCATACTTGTCAGAAACGGCCTGAAGCTCCTTGATGATCACATTTTTCAGCTTACGTCCGCTACCCAGAGTATCCTTCAGGTCGGCAATCTCTTTTTCCAGATCGTCGATAGCCTTGGTCTGCTTGAGGATGTATTCCTTGTTGATGTTTCGCAGTTTGATCTCCGCAACGAAATTTGCCTGGATTTCATCGATACCGAAGCCAATCATCAGGTTGGGGATGACTTCGCTGTCCAGTTCGGTTTCCCGGATGATCCGGATAGCCTTGTCGATGTCCAGCAGGATCCTGGCAAGACCCTTCAAAAGATGCAGTCGGGCTTCTTTTTTCTGGATCTGGAAGAATAGCCGGCGTTTAATGCAATCCGTGCGCCAAGCAGTCCACTCTTCCAGAATTTCGCCGACACCCAGTACACGGGGCATACCGGCAATGAGAATATTAAAATTGCAGGCGAAGCTGTCCTGCAGAGGTGTCAGTCGATACAACTTCTGCATTAGCTTTTCCGGATCAACGCCACGCTTTAAGTCAATGGTCAGCTTTAAACCACCCAGATCCGTTTCGTCACGCATATCCGCGATTTCTTTGATCTTGCCGGCCTTGATGAGGTCGGCAACCTTGTCCATGATCACTTCTGTGGAGGTGGAGTAGGGGATCTCGGTGATCTCAATGAGATTGCCTTCTTTCAGATACTGCCACTTTGCCCGCAGTTTGAAACTGCCGCGGCCGGTGGAATAGATTTCCCGGGTGGTGGCATCGTCATACAACAGTTCCGCACCGGTGGAGAAATCGGGGCCGGGGAGGGTAGAGAGAATGTCATGCTCCGGGTTCTTCAGCAGGGCGATAGTGGTCTCGCATACTTCTTTCAGGTTGAAAGAACAGATGTTGGAGGCCATGCCGACAGCAATGCCCTGGTTGGGAGAAACCAAAATATTGGGGAAAGTGGTGGGAAGCAGAGTGGGCTCCTTCATGGTGGCATCGTAGTTGTCCACCATGTCCACTGTGTCGGAGTCAATGTCCCGGAACAGTTCGTTGCAGATACCATCCAGCTTGGCTTCGGTGTAACGGGAGGCGGCATAAGCCATATCCCGGGAGTAGACCTTACCGAAGTTACCCTTGGAATCCACAAAAGGATGCAAGAGGGTCTCATTGCCCTTAGCAAGGCGGACCATGGTCTCATAAATGGCGGCATCGCCGTGGGGATTTAAACGCATAGTTTGGCCCACGATGTTGGCAGACTTGGTGCGCGCCTTGTTCAAAAGACCCATTTCGTACATGGTATACAGAAGTTTCCGGTGAGAGGGCTTGAAACCGTCGATCTCCGGAATGGCCCGGGAAACGATGACCGACATAGCGTAGGGCATATAGTTCAGTTCCAGGGTTTCGGAAATAGCCTGCTCCGTGGTAGAACCCACCAGGCCCATAATACCGCTGGTATCCACCTTTTTCTTGGTTTGTTGTTCGTCCTTCTTCTTACGTGCCATAATGCACTCCTTAGTCTTTTAGGAAATATCTGCCAGATCCAAATACTTTGCGCCGTTTTCTGCGATGAAGTTCTTTCGTTCGTTCAACGCATCACCCAGCAGAACGTCAAAGTAGTATGCAGTCCGCTCGGCATCTTCCGGCATGACCTTGATCAGCCGCCGGGTCTCGGGATTCA
>JAEIGA010020447.1_pt1 | contig 10096 bp, 10 predicted proteins | sample 9270691 | NCBI WGS metagenome assembly JAEIGA01 (sample SAMN17057246, study PRJNA624740) | gut metagenome | biome: biome; isolation source: fecal sample | host: Bos grunniens | place: China: Xizang | collected 2019
ATATTCACTTTCTATTCTTTCAAAGTATTTATATTGCTTTCGTATAGTTTATAACACTGTTGAGTTTCGCCAGAAGTAAGTAAAATTGCTGCGTAGTTACATAAAGACATATAAAACTCTTCATTGAAAATCGGGAAAATCTCTCTAAAGAACTTATAGCTTTCCTGTAAATCTGCTATGCTTCTTTTAGAGTTGTGTACGCAATTTGCTTTTCTTTTTAGAATATTATATAAAACCAAATAGGATTTATCATTATCTTTTCGCTTGATAATAAAATTTTTAATATCGTTGTATAACCTTTGAGAATTTATTTTATTAGTTTTATAATACTGTTGATCATTTGAGTAGATTGATAATAGCGCCATTTTTGACAACAAAATTGTTTCTTCAAACGCATTTTCATTGCTTATAATATCTTCAAAATATTTATTCGCATGTTTTTTAAAATTTTCACTACGCTTCCAATAACACAAGCCGAGCAAATAGTTGACTTCAGTTACGATGTAGTCAGGTAAAGTTGGAGATATTTTTTCTAATATTATAGTTGCTTCTTCGTATTTTGATAAATTATAAGCGTTATACGCATCTACAATTTCTTTTAATATAGCTTTACTTTCAATGTTTTGTATTTTCTTTATCCATTCACAAACTTCGCTCGTTTCTTTTGAACGTAATAGTCTTATTACAATCCTAAAAATAAGTATATCTGAATATTCACTTTCTATTCTTTCAAAGTATTTATATTGCTTGTGAAGATCTAATGGGTACAATTCTCGGTAACACAAAGCTAACTTTTCATAGTAATATTTTGACTCGTGAACACAGGAAGCTTTTATAATCTGTTTTAAAACTATTAAAACAAAAGAATATACATCGTAACTCTCTTGAAGTATCTTTTGGGATGTTACCTGTTTGAGTAGAGGTAATAAGCTTGAATCAAGTACTAATTCCTCTTGTAAATGTCTATGGATTACTTTTATTTCTTCTTTTGTAAAAACATCTTCAAAAAAGGATAAAAATTCCAATAAATTATATGCTTCTATATTATTGGTTTTTGTGTATAGTATTTTATTTTCAGCAATTTCCTCTACACTCGAAAAATTATCCATAGTACCACACGATTCACTAAAGATTTTGTGAATTTCCAAGATTGGTTTTATAGAATAGTCTGTTAACTCAATAAGTTTTTTTATATCATCTTTTTTTATAAAGTCAGAAAACTCAGAAATCAAGTCTTCCTCTTGGCATTCTAAATAAACATCTTGATAAGCCTTATTTTTAAGTCGTGTCTGTATGATTTCAAAATCATCGTCATCAACTATTAGTAAAATTCGAATGTTTAAAAAAAATAATTTATTAAAAATAAAATCAAGCAAGATTTCAGTTGTGTTTTTATTAATTTGAATAGAAAAAAGCAAATTTGTGTTTTTGCTTAAATCTTTGAATTCCTGAATGATTTTTTCCTCAACATCACTAAAATCACTAGTTAAAAAACTTTTTAATGTTCTATATACACTAATTATCGTACCACTTAATTGAAGATTATCACCATAACCTAAACTCAAATCCAAATATGTTTTATTATTTTTATAAATAAGCATTTGTGTATATAGTTCATTTATGTTATTTACGTCTGTAATAATAGGGTAATTTTCATAATTTGTTTCTATAGTTTTAATAATATGCTTTTTCCCTAATCCATGTTTACCGCTTAACACAGTTATTTTGTTTGTATCTATACTCTCTGTTAATGCATAACTTGTTTTAAGTTGATAATTTAATAATCTATTTCCCACCATAATCACCAATTAAATATAATTATTAGTTATCCTTTAAATTTATTTATGTTCACTCGACAAAGCAAAACAAATCCGTCATAATATTTCTAAAAAACGGAGGTTTTGCTCATGAGTTTACAAACTGAAATTGATAATTATATTGTCATTTGCGAGAATCTAAAAGGTTTGAGCAAACTGACAATAAAGGCATATAAAATTGATTTAAAGCAATTTTATGAATATGCCGGAAAGTTAGATTGGCTTTCAAAAGAATGTATAACAACTTATATTGATAAGTTGTATAAGTCATACAGTCCCAAAAGTGCCAAACGAAAAATTGCTTGTTTAAAAGCATTTTATCGATATTTGGAAATGGAAGAAATTATAGAATACAGTCCATTTCACAAAATTAAAATCAAATACAAAGAACCAATTTTATTGCCAAAAACAATAGCAATAAATGATGTTCAAACGATTTTGATTTACGCATACCAAAACAAAGATGATAGCAAAACAAAAAAACAATATGAAACAAGGTTGAGAGATTTATTAATTCTCGAATTGCTATTTTCAACAGGTATGCGAGTCTCTGAAATTTCACATTTAGAAACAAATGCTATAAATTTATTGAACGGTACAATACGAATTTTCGGTAAGGGTTCCAAAGAACGAATAATGTGCCTTACAAATGATTCAATAATTAACTTGTTAAATGAATATATTGAAATGTATCCTAACAATCAACAATATTTGTTCACTAATCGGTTAGGAAACAGGTTGTCCGAACAATCAATAAGAAATATGATAAACAATTACGCTTGTGTAGCTGGTGTAACGCAACATATAACGCCACACATGTTCCGTCACACCTTTGCTACAGCTTTGCATGATGAAGATGTAGATATCAGATACATTCAGCAGTTGTTGGGCCATAGTTCCATCTCAACTACCCAAATCTACACACACATCAGTACAAACAAAATATATAAACTTCTCGAAGAAAAGCATCCGAGGAACAAAATAGATATCTAATTTTAATACCTTCTGTACACAATTTGTATAGGAGGTTTTTGCTTTTAAAGGATAATTCTTTATTATCCAATATTATACATTTGAAGATTTACAATAGAAGGTGCCCTTATGAAGATTTTTATCAGTTGGTCCAAGAATAAAAGTAGATTATTGGCAGCAGAAACAAAAAGGTTTCTAGAAAATACATTAGGCAACTCTGTAGAATATTTCTTTTCTCCAGAAATGTATAAAGGGACCAGGGTTGATCATGAAATTCACGAGAATCTATTACATAGCAATAAGTGTATAGTATGTATCACTTCTGAAAACTACAAAAATCCTTGGTTATTATACGAAGCAGGTGTTGTATTTGGTGCGAACTATTCAAAAACAAATGGCGGTATAGTAATTCCACTTTTGTTTGAACCGATACCCGATTGGTCTTCTTGGGTTGATAAGCCTCTCAATCAGTACGTTCCCATACAATTACAAGCCTCTAACGGAGAATTCAGTTGTGGTAGACAAAACTTTAAGGAATTTCTTGGCGAAATTGCCAAAGAAAACAACCTGTCTCTCAAATCCTTTAGCAAAAATTGGAAAGCTTACGAAACTGCAATTAAAGAGATTTTGAAGAGCGAACAGCTTATTCCCGATACCTGCAGATATCTGATTGACCAAATTTTAGAGAAAGATGATGGTATATTCTCAATTGTAAGTCCTGAAATCACAAAAAATCGTGTTGTTTTCCATCGTGGATTTGCAACGACTACTTTGACCAAAATACTATTAGATACTGTAGTGGAGTATCAAGGTAAGCGGCTTTGGTTCTATGGTCGTAGAAACAAACGACTATTGACGAGCGAGAATGATTGGTTTTTTAAGTTTCTATCTGACGAAGGATTAGATAATGGAGTCGATTTTCGATGCTTATTTCCTTACCCTGGAACGGATGCGACAATTATGGCAACCAGTAAAGAGAAAGAGCGAAGTTTCCTTACTGATTTGCACACATGTTTAGAAAAGGCAATTAGATTAAAAAAGAGATATCAATTGCCCATTGAAAACATGTTTAGGCTATATAGAAGCAGAAGAACAGATTCCATCATAGTAAGTGACAATGCCTTGCTACATAGAAGTATTGTTTGTGATGGAGATGGGTATCCTCTGCCGTACACCAATTCTGAGTTTGAAATAATGGGAATTTCCGAAAATGAAACAGCTACTTCTAAGAGCAATGTGTATGTTGATAATTTTATAAAAGTATGGGAAAACTCAGTGCCATTAACAGAGGAACTATATCACTCCCTTTATCCGGATTCCTAACAATCAAAAGAATGAATTATTTGCATTATTTTGTCTACCACAGCGTCTTGACTCATATCCGCCGTGTCTATACTGTAGACCCTGTTGGTTTCTTTGCTTAATTCCAATGTTTCGTGATGAAGCAAATAGTTTTTACTACTTCGAATTTTACTGATCTTTTCTTGGGCTAAGCTTATTCCATTAGCATTTTCTCGTTCAATGCATCGACGAATCCTTCTTTGGATATGCTCATTCTCATCTGAGAGGTATAGATTGATAAAAATAACGTTATGTTCAAATCCCTCAATGGGTTTATTATTGTGGAAGAATGTGCTGGGAACAATACTGGATCCCTCGATAATTGTTGGGATTTTACGCTTTTGTTGTCTATCAACGATCTCTTTGATAAACGGAATTAACAGTTTGGATTGTTGTTTTGCCTCTGGCAGATCTTTTTCCGACAACGAGCTGAAGAGTGCTGCGTAATGTTCCTGTACAACCTCTTTATTTAGATACTCTCCATCTTCAAGAGACCGAAAAACCGATCTAATAATCATCCTAATGATGTCCAATTCACTTACTCTTCGAAACTCAGGGGCAGATTTCAAAATATTGTATGCTGTTGTTGTTTTGCCTACGCACGGTACACCAGACAGCATTAGAATGCAATCACTTGGAATATGTATATTCATTTTACTCTCCTTTACCGATAGTCCGTAGCATGCGGTTCTATCCTATTTCAGGATAATAAAGAATTATCCTTCACTCGTTTTATTTCAAATTTCGACAAATTTTGCAAAGTATGTAAAAAATAAAAATAGTTTACTACTACTCTTTGCAAAATTGGGTTTGATGATACTATTCCGAATAAGCTTTAACAGACATTTAGATTTTCTCCTCATTTATATATGACAAAAAATAGCAAAAGCTACACAAAAATTTTTGCGAAAAAGGAGTTTCTATGTTTTTCACAAAAATATGTATATGAAATTAGCAGTTATTACAACTATTTTTGATGTTAATAAATTGAATCAAGAAATAATTTTTCCATCTGCAATTTCAATAATTCGATCACATTTATTTGCAATGTCTCTATCGTGGGTTATTATAACAACGGTTTTTCCTTTGTCACTAAAACCTTTTAAAAGATTAAAAATATCAGTTCCTGTTTTTGTATCAAGAGAACCTGTTGGTTCATCAGCGAGAATAATATTGGGATTATTTACAATTGCACGTGCAATTGCAATTCGCTGTTTTTCACCACCAGAAAGATTGGTAATATCTTTATTTATATAATTTTCAAGATTAACACTTTTAAGAGCTTCTCTAACTTTATTTTTACGATTACGTTTATTATGCTTTGATAATATTAAAGGAACCTCAACATTTTCAAAAACTGTAAAATCTTGAATCAGAGCGAAATCCTGAAAGACTATGCCAATTTCTTTATTTCGAATTTCTGCTTTTGATTTATCATTTAAAGTGGATATATCTATTTCATCAATGAAATATTCTGCTCCCTCATCAAAATCATCAATACAAGCAATAATGTGAAGCAAAGTGGTTTTACCAGCTCCGGATTTACCTATTATTGCTACGAGTTCACCATTTTCTATAGTTAAATCAACATTTTTTAGTGCTTGGAATTCACTGGGTTTATCTTTTTGAAATGTTTTGTTTGCATTTTTTATTTTTATCATAATAATCTCCGTTAAGAATTTTCTCTTTTTAAACCTATCAGTTTTTGTTTCTTAAATAATCTTATTGGTATTATTGGTACAACTAATAACAAAATTATACTCAATAATACTGGAATAATATAATTGATTGGTGAAATTGTAAGAAAATACCCTACAAAAGCATTAAAGTATTTTGCTACAAAAAGAACACCCCATATTACAAAAATTGGTATTATACATAAAATTGCAATATAGCAATAAATAATTTTGTAGATATCTTTTTTTGAACAACCTAAAATCCCATAAAGTGATAAAGTCTTAATCTGTTGCAAAATATTTATTGTTGAAACAGATAAAATGCCACAAACTGAAACTGCTAAAAGGAAAATGAAAGTAGGCAAATGTGATTTTATAATACTCAGATTATCTGATTTTGTAATTTCTTTTATTTCGCTTGCAGTTAATACAACTCCATGGTTTTTTAAAAATTCGAAATTTTGATTAATCTGCTGTTGAGAAATAGAGTCACTGAATAGAATCATCGAGGTTTTGTTTAAAGGATGTTTTAGTGAAGTGCCTATTAATTTTTCATAATCTTCTAGACATCCTACACAAGTAAAGCTATTTTCAATCTTATTATATTCATTCATAATATGGGAAATATTTGCAGAAGATAGTATTGAACCTGCGGTAGTTGTTTCAAGTATATAAGCTGGTTTTTGATATATTCCTGTAACTTTAATTTTTACATTTGTTGTATTTCCCTCAAAATCTATAATTTCGCCATTGTAATATGTTCCTGGTGCCAAATCGGTATTGTTAGTTAACACACGAATAACATTCTCTTCATAATTACTATCAGTAAAAATATCACCTTTTAGTAATTCTTGCGATGTTTTTTCAAGAAATGCAGATGATTGTAGTTGCATTGATACCTGTGCATTTTCTACATTCAAACCCACATAATCATTTTGCATAATTGCTTCGACACCAACAAGACAATCCTCAAGAAAAACATCACTGTTATTTATTACAATATTTCCATTATCATCTATAGAAATATTTCTTTCTGCTATTGAATAATAACAAAAATTTGAATCTAATAAATTTTCCATAAATTTAGAAGAACCGGTTGTCAGTGTTAATGTAGAAATTGCAGTTTCTATTACAAAAAAGCTAGCCACTAATTGAATTGTAACAATTATATGTAGCAGTGGTTTGTTGTATATCAACCGTTGAGCTAAATTTAAAATATACATAATATTAACTCCTGTTATATATAAGTTCCTTTATTGTTTTTGAAGAAAAACTTATTGCCGTAGAAATAATTGGAATGATTATAATAACCAAACTCCATATTATTGAAAAAAGTAAATCTAAGAAAGAAAATCTATTTTGAGGAAAGAGAACATCCAACATCAAACTATTGAATAATAATGTACCAAAGAGTATAGCAAATAAACCATAGATAATACTTTCTATTACGAGTTCAATATGCATTCTTTTATAAGTTGAACCACAACATAATGAAACAGCATAATAAGGAATTCGTTTTGAAATAATAACTTTAAAAATGTATGATATATTAATCATCGATAAAAATAGTATTGCTAAAGTCGTAAGTGAACTACTATCAAGAGAATACTCACTTAATAAATTTCTTTTCATAGGTGCTGATACACTATGTTCAGTAAAATATTCTTGCAAAGTTTTTGTAATTGATTCTATCTCTGAATTTGTAGGGATAGTTTTTGTTTCGATTACCAAACTTTTAATAACACTGTTTGATTCAAGCGAATTAAGAGGGATTTCACTATAATCAAAATAGCGAACTCCAACAACAGTGTATTCTTTATTATTTATTCTAATTGAATCATCTATTTTTATTTGTTGTTCTTCATAAATATTGTGTGCAATAATTACATCATTGTCTTTTTTCAAATCATTACCATAAAGAATTGATTGAAACTGACCAAATACATACGCTCGAGTTTCGTTTATGTCATTGGTTTGTATATAACATTGTTTTAATTCAGAAGGCACAATACCTTCAATATTTTGAATAATTTCTAAAATATCGTTTAATACTGTGCCTTCCTTAAAATTAATTGTAAAACTTGCCACACCATTAGAATAGACTGAACGCTCAATTTCCTGGTTCCTAAAAGATAAAACTGAGTATTCAAGAGCCATTACAGATATGGTTTGCGTTATTATGAAAACCACAAACAAAAATGTCGATTTTTTAATAAATCGTTTAATGTTTGTTAATAACACCTTTTTCATCCTTTTTAAAAAATTTGATAAGTAGAATTACGTTTGTTACCACAATTGCTAGCATTAAAATCAAACAACACACAATTGTAATAATAGAAGTTGTAACATTAGGTGCTCCATCTTGAATATAATCAGCTGTAGTTACATTTAAGGTTATTTTTTTACCATTGTTTTTATTAACAAGTTTATTTAAACTATCGGTGTTATCATTATCTACACTTAATAAAAACACTGGAATGTTTTCGTCTAATAAACTATTAGGTGATTGTTCATATTCATACAAATACGAAATATCGCTAGTAAAAATAGTAGTTCTCTCAAAAATATCAGTATACAAACTTTCAGCTGATTTTACGTGACCGCAATATTCAGGAGAACCATATAAGAAAGTTCCCTTTTTCACAATGCCTACAACCTTTGCTTTTACAACTACTTGTTTAAATTCTTTGTCGAGTCCATTAACAGTAAAATAAATCTCATCATCTATATTTAACGAACTATTTTCTGTTACAAGAATTTCTATACACTCAGTATTCTGTTGCTCAAAATCTACCATTCGTCCATCTACTAATTCAACTAAATTCTTATCTGTGAAAAATTCTGATAATTGATAAGTAGAAAAAGAACCAACGGTATTTATATCACCATTTTTTATAGTTGCTCTATATTTTGTATTATCGTTAAATTTACCATTAGCGACATATTGGATATCGGGATTAGAAGCACATAAATATGCTTGTACAAAGACATTTTCTGTAGGAATAATATCAACGAAAGAATTAATGCTTTCTTCATAATTTTCAACTATGTTTTGGGCATCATTTCGATTTGGGAATTGATATACTTCGATATTTATATCGTTAATATATTTAATTCCTTCTTGTAACCCTTTGGATATCTTGTGATTGTTTAATCCAATATTGAGAAAATAACAAGATACAGCAAAAGAGACTAAATATATTAGAGCAATCAAAATTATTTTTGTTTTTTTATTTTTCATATCATCATTCTAAGTTTATTTGTAGGCTCTGCTATGCATTTTAAAGCCTTCGCCCTCGTAATAAATTAATTCATGTAAAGCATATACAGGTTTAAAATATGTTCCTATTGGATTTACTTTTGCACCAACAGTAGATAAATTTCCGTTAGACCTTGTATCACTCTTCCATTTACCTTCAGCATTTTGAATACCAACATAAGCTTCTTTAAAACTATCTCCTTCTATAACACCATTAGCACGAGTTTCGGCATGATTGGTTGCCTTTAAAATAATTGTTGTATCAGCATTACTACAATTGAAACGTTCATCATCTGGATATTTCGAAATAAAATTATACTGAGACAATTCGCAATAGGTATAACTAACTCTCGCTCCGCTACGAGTTTCAGCTGCATTAGAGATTATTGGTAAAGACATTGTTGCAATTAATACGAATAAAAATGAAATAAAGAGTCTTTTTTTTAGTTTCATAAAATTTACCTCCAATTATTATAATCTTGTTATCAATAAATCATAATGTTGCAATTTTATAAATTCACCTCTATTCTATTGCTCAAATTACATTTGACTTATCTTTAAAACAAGATATGAAAAAACGCTATTTAAAAATTAGGGTTTTTTTATATGATAACTTTTACAACTAGTTTTGATAAGAGTAAAAGTCGAAATGCAGAAAAATGTTGTCGAAACGCAGATTTTCATACAAAAATAAAAGCAACTCAGGCTGTGCTGAGTTGCTTTTACTATATGTTTAACATTATTGTTGCTATAAAAAGTTGTTTATTATCATCATAATCAAATGATAAATCGCCATTGTACTTTTTTACAGTCTTTCTAATATTTTTTATTCCGAACCCATGGGTCTCCTTGTTTGATTTTGTTGTTAGCGGTAAATAATTATTATCTAATTGAGGTGGGACTGAACAATCATTGGAAACGATTATAACAGAAAAATTGTTTCTATAATCTGTTTCTAGACTAATAGTTCTGCTTTCTGTTTTTTCAACAGCTTCGACGGCATTATCTAAAAGATTTCCTAAAATTGTGAC
>JAEIGA010020448.1_pt1 | contig 10095 bp, 7 predicted proteins | sample 9270691 | NCBI WGS metagenome assembly JAEIGA01 (sample SAMN17057246, study PRJNA624740) | gut metagenome | biome: biome; isolation source: fecal sample | host: Bos grunniens | place: China: Xizang | collected 2019
CCTGCCTTGATCAGTTCCACCATCTCACCGGTAAGGAACCATCCTTCTCCGGTCTGGTTGCCCAGGGATACGATGGGATTGGCATAGTTGGCCAGTTCCTTGATGTGAGGCGGAGCCTCAAAACGACTGCTCTTTTCCAGTTCTTTTCTAAGGAATCCACGATAGATCTCGATGGCGCTGATGGCCAGGTTGCAAAGCCTTGCCGCACGGTTTGATTTACCGAGATATTCCGATTTAAAGTTGGCATTGTACAGGCTGTAGAAGAGGAAGTCCAGAAGATCGGGCATGACCGCTTCGGCACCTTCCGCCTCCAGAAGTTCCACAAGGTGATTATTGGCATCCGGAAGGAACTTCACCAGGATCTCCCCGACGATACCAACCCGGGGTCTCTTTTCATCAGTGATGGGCAGGTGGTCGAAATCATGGATGATCTGTTTTACATTTTTCCGGAAAGTGAAATAATTCCCTTTTTCCAGAGACCGGATACAGCGTTTCTCCCACAGCTTGTGCAGACGGTTTGCCGATCCCTTTACTTTCTCATAGGGCCGCACACGGTAGAGGCAGCGCATGAAAAGATCTCCGTAGATCACTGCCTGGAGCAGCCGGTGGACCAGAGGCACCGTCAGCTTGAATCCCTCATTCTTCTCTATACCCTGAACACTGATACTGATGACCGGGATATGTCCGTAGCCGTTTTTGGCGAGACAACGCCGGATAAAACCGATATAGTTGGTCGCCCTGCAGCCGCCGCCGGTCTGGGAGATGATCACAGCTGTCTTATTCAGGTCATATTTACCCGAGGTCAGGGCCGTCATGATCTGTCCCACCACGATGAGAGAGGGGTAGCAGGCATCATTGTTTACATATTTTAATCCCGCGTCCACGGCCTTTCTTCCCATCTGGGGAAGAACATCCACATGGTATCCTGCATTCCGGAAGACCGGTCCGAGCATGTCGAAATGGATGGGAGACATCTGCGGAACAAGGATAGTGTAGTCCTTACGCATCTCTTTGGTGAATTCCACCTTCTTGATGCTGGCCGGAACGATATGAGGTTCGATATTCTTACGGTTGCGGATCTTAACCGCGGCGATCAGTGATCTGATTCTGATCCTTGCCGCGCCAAGGTTATTGACCTCGTCAATCTTGAGAACGGTATAGATCCTTCCGGAATTGGAGAGGATGTCGTTCACCGCGTCGGTGGTCACGGCATCAAGGCCGCAGCCGAAGGAGTTGAGCTGGATCACCTCCAGCTGTTTGTTTTTCTTGGCATAGTTGGCCGCTCCGTAAAGTCTGGAGTGGTACATCCACTGATCGGAAACGATAAGAGGTCTCTCCACGTTGCCCAGGTGGCTGATGGAATCCTCGCTTAAGACCGCGATCCCGTAGGAGGTGATCAGCTCGGGGATACCATGGTTGATCTCCGGATCCACATGGTAGGGCCTTCCGCAAAGGACGATGCCCATACCGCCGGTTTCCGCCAGGTAAGCCAGAGTTTCCTCACCCTTGGTACGGATGTCATCCCTCACCTTATCCGCTTCCTGGTAAGCCGCGTCCACTGCCTGGGCGACTTCCTCCCTGGTGACGTCATAGTAGAGGCAGAGCTCATCGTAGAGACGGACTTTCAATGCTTCTTTGTTGTCCAGGGCCAGGAAGGGGTTCATGAACCGGATGGAGGGATCTCTCAGTTCCTCCATGTTGTTTTTGATGTTCTCGGCATAGGAAGTCACGATGGGACAGTTGTAATGGTTGTTGGAATCGATGGTCTCGTTCTGCTCATAAGGGATGCAGGGATAGAAGATATTTTTAATTCCCTTCCTGATGAGCCACATCACATGTCCGTGGGCAATCTTGGCCGGGTAGCATTCCGATTCGCTGGGGATCGATTCGATACCCATCTCATAGATTTTCCTGGATGATCTCGGGGAGATCATGACACGGAACTTAAGCTGGGTAAAGAAGGTATACCAGAAGGGGTAATTCTCATAGATATTGAGAACCCTGGGAATACCGACCACGCCCCTGACCGCTTCTTCCTCGGGAAGAGGACGGTAGGCGAAGATTCTTTTGTATTTGTAATCATAGAGGTTTGGAACCTCGTTCTTTTTCTTCTGGATGCCAAGACCCCGTTCACAACGGTTGCCGGTAATGAAATTCCTTCCGCCGCCGAAATCGTTGACGGTCAGAAGGCAGTGGTTGTTGCAGAACTGGCATCTTCTGATGGAAGTGGTGTACTCCAGATTGATGATCTCATCCAGAGAGAGCATGGAAGTCTGTTTCACTTCATCTGCCCGCTCCCTGGCGATCAGTGCGGCACCAAAAGCACCCATGATGCCGGCGATGTCCGGGCGGACGGCCTTGCAGCCGGATATCCGCTCAAAACTCCTTAAGACCGCATCGTTATAAAATGTACCGCCCTGTACCACGATATTCTTGCCAAGCTGTTTGGGATCCGTGAGCTTGATCACTTTAAGGATGGCATTCCGGATGACGGAATAAGCAAGCCCCGCGGAGATATCGCCGACGGAGGCTCCTTCCTTCTGGGCCTGTTTTACCTTTGAGTTCATGAAGACGGTACAGCGTGAACCCAGGTCGATGGGAGATCCCGCAAAGAGGGCGATCTTCGCGAATTCCTCCACGGAGTAATCCAGGGATTTTGCGAAGGTTTCGATAAAGGAACCGCAGCCGGAAGAACAGGCCTCATTGAGAAGCACGTTATCCACCGCCTGGTTCTTGATCTTGATACATTTCATATCCTGTCCGCCGATATCCAGGATGCAGTCAACCTCAGGCTGGAAGAAGGCGGCGGCATAGTAATGGGCCATGGTTTCCACCTCACCATGATCCAGACGGAGTGCTGATTTGAGCAGAGCCTCCCCGTATCCGGTGGAACAGGAACCGGCGATCACTGCCTTGGGAGGCAGAACCTCCTTGAGCTCTTTCACAGCCCTCATGGTTGTCTTTAACGGACTTCCGTTATTATTATCATAGAAACGGTAGAGGAGAGAACCGTCCTCGCCGATCAGCGCAACTTTAGTGGTGGTTGAACCGGCATCGATGCCCAGGAAGCATTTCCCCTTGTAGGTGGAGATATCCCCCTTCTTCACCTGGAAACGGTTGTGCTCGCGGATGAAGGCATCATAGTCTTCCTGATCCTTAAACAGCGGCTCAAGACGCTCGACCTCCACCGCAAGCTGGATATCGGAATAGAGATCATCCAGAAGATCCTGCAGTTCCATCTCACAGTACTGCTTCGCATTCATGGCAGCACCGCTGGCTGCGAACAGGTGGGAGTGGGGAGGATCGATGGTATGGTCTTCATCCAGCTCCAGAGTACGGATGAAAGCCTTCTTCAGCTCCGGCAGGAAATGAAGCGGCCCGCCCAGAAAGGCGACATGCCCTTTGATGGGCTTACCGCATGCCAGTCCGCTGATGGTCTGGCTCACCACCGCCTGGAAGATGGAGACCGCCAGGTTTTCCTTTGAGGCTCCCTCATTGATCAGGGGCTGGATATCGGTTTTGGCGAAAACACCGCATCTTGCCGCGATGGAATAGATCGTATCATAGTTTTTGGCATATTCGTTCAGCCCACTGGCATCCGTCTGCAGAAGACTGGCCATCTGGTCGATAAAAGAGCCGGTACCACCCGCACAGACTCCGTTCATACGCTGTTCGATCCCGCCGTTCTTATCAAAATAGATGATCTTGGCATCCTCACCGCCAAGTTCTATCGCTACATCGGTTTTTGGTTCATAGTCCGCAAGTGCCGTAGAGACACAGATTACTTCCTGACAGAAGGGAATCTCGAGATAATCGGAGATGGCCATGCCGCCTGAGCCGGTGACAGTCGGATGGACCGACAGGTTGCCGTGCTCCTTTATGGCTTTTCTCAGCAGCTCCTGAAGAGTTCCCTTGATATTGGCAAAATGCCTCTGATAGTCGGAAAAAATGATGTGGTTCTCATGATCAAGAATTGCGACCTTTACCGTTGTGGACCCAATGTCAATTCCCAATGTATGATCCATCTTTCTTTTTTCTCCTTTCTTATATAAAAACGCAAACTTAATTATAAACCGATAAAATGGAAAATACAATACCATTCCTTCGATTTTCCACGCTAGCGCATTAAACCGCCGGGGGGTGTCTGCATTGACAAACATGGGCTTACTAATTATAATGAAAAGAGTAATCTCCAACGGCCTGAAGTATGGAGATATCTTTTGAAAAGAGGCTTTTTCCATGATTAGGATTTTTAAGACAACAGGCGGGAAGGTTCATCAGGTCCATCAGAGTGATGAACATACCAGACCCGAAAAAAACAGCTGGATCGCCCTGACCGATCCCACCATCAGTGAGCTTGAACAGATCGCCGATCTCCATGATATCGATATCGATGACCTGAAATCTGCTCTTGATGAAGAGGAGAGATCAAGGCTGGTGGTGGAAGAAAATTACACCATGATCGTGCTGGATATTCCGGTGACGGAGATCCGCAACGAAAAAGAGTATTTCTACACTATTCCCTTTGCCATTTTCAAGACCGAAGACGCGGTGATCACCGTCTGTCTGGAGGATACTTCCATCCTCACGGTTTTCATGGATGGCAGGGTGCGTGATTTCGATACGGACAAACCCGTCAGGTTCATCTTTCAGATGCTCTACCGCAACGCCACCATGTATCTTCAGTATCTGCGGATCATCGATAAAAAGAGTGATGAGGTAGAGAAGAAGCTGCACATATCCCAGAAAAACCAGGAACTGATCGACATGCTTGAGCTGGAGAAGAGCCTGGTCTATATTACCACTTCATTAAGAGGTAATGAACTGGTTCTGGAAAGGCTGATGAGAAATCAGTCCCTCCCCAAGAACGAGGAAGAGGAGGAACTGCTGGAAGACGTTATCATTGAGAATAAACAGGCCATCGAGATGGCCAAGATCTACAGCGATATTTTAAGCGGGACCATGGATGCCTACGCGTCCGTCATCTCCAACAACCTGAATATCGTAATGAAATTTCTGTCGGTGATCACCATCGTTCTTACGATCCCGACAATCGTCACAAGTGCTTTTGGTATGAATTTCGCGGTGATCCCCCTGGCCCACCATCCCTACGGGTTCTGGATCATCGTGGTGATCTCACTGGTCCTCGCCCTGGTGGCAGGCCTACTTATCGGAAAATACCAGAAACTGAACTGATCACCGTTACCGGATGAAGGAGGATATGGATGAACTGGTTAAACCGTCTGGAGAGAAGATTCGGAAAATATGCTATACGCAATCTGCCGCTTTATATCGTGATCATGTACGCGGTGGGATCAGTGCTGAATCTGATGTCCGGTGGTGAATTCTATTATACCTGGCTGAGCCTGAACCCATATATGATCCTGCACGGACAGCCCTGGAGGATCGTTACTTTCCTGATCGCGGCACCTACCACCAGCATTATTTTCCTGATCTTTGTCCTGTTGTTTTATTATTCCATCTGTCAGGAACTGTCCAATGTCTGGGGTGCATTCAGATTCAACCTGTATTTTTTCTGCGGGGTTCTGGCTTCCGTGATCGCCGCTTTCCTTGTTTATCTGATCTATCCCAGCCCATATATCTATATGGATACCTACTATCTGAACCTGTCCTTTTTCCTGGCCTACGCAGCCATCTTCCCGGAGGCACAGGTCTACCTCTACGGTATACTGCCGCTTAAGGTAAAATGGCTTGCCTATCTGGATGTGGCATTTCTGGTCTACGCCTTTGTACGGGGAGGACTGGGTGACAGGATTTCCATCGTGGTCAGCCTGCTGAACTTCCTCCTGTTTTTCCTGTCCACCAGGAATTACCGCAGGATCTCACCGTCGGAGATCAGAAGGAGGAAGGATTTTCAGCGCAAGACCAGAACAACCGGGCCGGCAAATGTTCAGACCCGGCACAGGTGTGCGGTGTGCGGCCGCACGGAACTGGATGATCCTGACCTGGAATTCCGTTACTGTTCCAAATGTAACGGTGATTACGAATACTGCAACGATCATTTGTTTACCCATACACATGTGAGATAGATCTCCTGCGTCAGCAATGACCGCATATGAAGGAGGAGAACATGGATATCGCTTTACACCCCTTGATCGGTGAAACCATTTCCTACAGGGAAGTTGAGATACTTAATGCCATAAGACGCGGTGATTTTCCTTCCTATAAGAACTGGTATGCAATCACCACGGCCTATGAGACCAATAATCTCCTCTATATTCTTTCCGGAACGGAGTACAGGAATCCCATGTACCATTGTGACGGAGACCGGCTGAAGCTTTTGGGCATCGCCGGTTCAAAGAAGGAGGCAGTGGAACTGGTCAGCAGTCTTGTACAGCAATTTCTTGATTCCGGCTCACTGACGGAGATGAAAGCATCTCTTGTCGATCTGTAGAGGGGAGGGATTAATTGCTGTCAACAATTTTATCTGTATTATTACTTATCCTTAAGATCATCGGCATCATTCTCCTGGTGGTCCTGGGACTGATCCTGCTGATCCTTCTGGTCCCCATCCGCTATAATTTTGAACTTTCAGCTCCGGAGGGACAGGATCTGAAGGAACACTTCAGTGCCGGAGCCGGGGTAAAGTGGTTCCTCGTACTGATCCGGGCCCGGATATCCTGTCTGGGTACCAAAATTAATTACGAGGTGAAGATCCTGGGAAAAACCATCCTGGGAAATGATCCGGCCTTCCTTAAGAAAAAGGAAGAAAAGGCCCGGAAAAAGGAGGCTTCAGCCCGGAAAAAAGAGGAAGAAAGCCCGGAACTGCCCCCGACCGATCAGTCCGGTCCGGAAAATACGGAAACTGAAGATGCGGATTCAGTAGAAAGCGAAGCAGCAGTAACCGGAGCAGTCATAATGGAAACCGAGAGTACTGAATCGGACCCGGCAGAGGTCCAAAGCACTGAATCAGATTTAGAGCAGACAGAAAGTGCTGATTCGGAACCGTCGGCAACCGGCACAGGGGAAACAGAAGCTGAATATTCACCCACCAGAACTCCCACCTACCCTGAAGAGCTGAAAGGACAGGCCACGGAGGAGAAAGGCGGGGAGAAGAAGGAAGAAAAAAAGAAAAAAAAGGAAAAGAAGGAAAAGACAAAGCAGAAAGAAGGAGAGGAGAAGAGAAAGACTTCCATCACGGATAAAATTGAAGCCGTGAAGAATAAGATCACTGAAGGACGACAGTTCATGGATGAATATCAGGTGATCTCTCTTATCGGCATCGCCAAGGATGCCCTCATCAGGCTGCTGAAACACCTTCTTCCCCGCAGGATCAAGGGATGGATCCGCTACGGTTTTGACGATCCTTCTGCCACAGGTTATGTGGCTGCGGTGTCAGCCTTGTTCTATCCGTCCTACCATCGTAATTTCTCTCTGGAAGCTGATTTCCAGGAGGCCTGTTTCGCGGGGGAATGCCACGGAAAAGGGAGAATCCGCCTCGGATATCTACTGTGGATCCTGATCACTTTATTACTGAAGAAAGAAGTACGAAAACTGATTCGATTTATATTAAAATAGCAGGAGGAAGATATGGCAAAAAATAATTTTGATGAAACAGTTCAGTCATTATTCAAAGGACTCAATGTGGTTATGTCCACCAAGACCGTAGTAGGTCAGCCGCAGAATGTGGGGGATTCCGTCATCATTCCCCTGATGGACGTCTCTTTCGGCATGGGTGCCGGAGCATCCAACAAGGATGTGACTGACAAGGGCTCCGGCGGGATCGGAGGCAAGATGAGTCCCATCGCAGTCCTGGTGATCAAAGATAACGATATCAGGGTAGTCAATGTCAGGAATCAGGATCCGGTGATGAAGCTCATCGATATGGTCCCGGGGACCGTAAACAAAGTTTCCAACCTGATCAGAGGCAACAGCAACGCGGAAAATCCTGAAGTGAAGGCAGCGGTGGAAGAAAACCTCAATGCCGACAGTGTTCGTGAAGAGATAAAAAATGACTGATTTTTAAATTTTTCTCTTGCATTTTGATTTTAATTCTGATAGTATAGACTCGTTGTAAGTCTAACAGGACTTAAGTTTATTCGCGAGGAGGTGCTGTCATGGCAAGATGCGCTATTTGTGATAAAGGTGCTCACTTTGGGATCAAAGTCAGTCATTCACATAGAAGATCCAACAAGATGTGGAAATCCAACATTAAGTCTGTTAAGGTAAAAGTTAACGGCGCTGCTAAGAAGATGTATGTTTGTACTTCTTGTTTAAGATCCGGGAAAGTTGAGCGTGCCTAGTATTAACCCTTGCGGTCTGCCGGACCGCTCCTGTTTCAGATGAAGAAAAAGTGCTGAGGGAATCTTTGATTCCCTCTTTTTTCATGCAATTTCCCGGTTTTACTCAAAAGGCAAGATTTCTGTTTATTTTTTGCCTGAAAAAGGGTATACTAGATTAGATGAATGTAAATACGACACATGGAGGAATATCTATGAGAGGACAGATGCAGACAGAGCTTGGCAATGTAGTTATCGATGAAGAAGTGATCGCTACCTATGCCGGAATAAATGCACTTGAATGTTTCGGAATCGTCGGCATGGCTTCCGTAAATATGAAAGACGGACTTGTCAATCTCCTGAAAAGGGACAACATCAGCAAGGGTGTCCAGGTTGAAATCGTTGATAATAAGATTCGTATAGATTTTCATATCATCGTGGTTTATGGCGTTTCCATCACTACAGTGACACGTAATCTCATCGAAAATGTCAAGTACCGCGTCGAAACATTTACCGGGATGACCGTAGAGAAGGTAAATGTCTTTGTCGAGGGCGTACGGATTGTCGACTGAGGGATAAAAAAGGAACTCACTGATGAGTCCCGAACAGGAGGAAAGTTGTGAACGAGATCCATAGTATAGATGCCATTTTGTTTCAAAAAGCATTTTTGTCCGGTGCCAACCGGATCAATGCTCAAAAAGAATACATTAATGAACTCAATGTTTTCCCGGTTCCGGACGGAGACACCGGGACCAATATGTCCATGACCATCATTTCCGCGGCCAATGAGGTGAGGAGGATCCAGAATCCGACCATAGAATCCTTATGCCAGGCCATCAGCAGCGGTTCGCTCCGCGGTGCCAGAGGAAACTCAGGGGTTATCCTGTCCCAGCTTTTCCGTGGCTTTACCAAAGCCATCGCCAAGAAAGATGAGCTGACCAGGGAGGATCTGGCCGGCGGCTTTGCCCGTGGTGTGGAGACGGCTTACAAAGCGGTCATGATGCCTAAGGAAGGAACCATCCTCACGGTTGCCAGGGGTGTGTCGGAAAAAGCCGAAGAGCTTCTTGCCGATGAGGATATGTCCCTGATCGATTACGGCAAAGAGATCGTGGCACATGGTTACGATGTACTTTCCAAAACTCCGGATATGCTCCCGCCCCTTAAAGAGGCCGGTGTTGTGGATTCCGGCGGGCAGGGCCTGATGGAAGTGCTGCAGGGATGTCTTGATGCCCTTACGGGAGATGTCACCGAGATCATGATCCCCGACGGCGGGCAGGCTGCTCCGGTCATCAGCCAGCAGGAACTGGAAGAATCGGCAGCCAATATCAAATTCGGGTATTGCACAGAGTTCATTATTATGCTCCGGGAGCCCATGTCGGCGGAAACGGAGAAAGAGTTTAAGAAATATCTTCTGAGTATAGGCGATTCCCTGGTATGTGTCGCAGATGACGATATATGTAAGGTTCATGTACATACCAACAATCCGGGACAGGCAATCGAGAAGGCCCTGACTTTCGGTGCCCTCTCCAATATGAAGATTGACAATATGCGTCTCGAACATCAGGAGAAACTGATCAAAGACGCGGAGAAAGTTGCAGAACAGCAGAGACTCCAGGAACAGAAGGAAGAGGAAGAAGCCAGACTGGCCGAAGAGAAAGCAAATCCCAGAAAGGATGTGGGGTTCATTGCCGTATCCATCGGTGAAGGTCTCACAGAGATCTTTAAAAGTCTGGGGATAGATTGCCTGATCGAAGGCGGCCAGACCATGAATCCGAGTACGGAGGATGTGCTCAATGCCATCGACCGTGTTAATGCCGATACCGTCTTTGTCTTCCCCAACAACAAGAACATTATC
>JAEIGA010020449.1_pt1 | contig 10095 bp, 7 predicted proteins | sample 9270691 | NCBI WGS metagenome assembly JAEIGA01 (sample SAMN17057246, study PRJNA624740) | gut metagenome | biome: biome; isolation source: fecal sample | host: Bos grunniens | place: China: Xizang | collected 2019
CAGAACGGGCTTAAAATCATAACTGCCGACAAACGACGAATTGTCATGCGGGCTCCAAAATTCACACATCGGCTCATCCGCGTATTTCCAATAACGAAGAATATCTCCTGGTATAACATCACCAAACGACGTCTCATACTGCACACTCATCCCATGTTTTTTAGCAAGACGTGAAATTTCACGATAATAATTTTCCTCAACTAAACGAGAGCAAACATTTCGCCAATCTAAAAGAAACTTTTCTGTTTCAGCTTCGCTCTTGAGAACATATCCGAACAGCGAGGGTAACCATGGCCTTAACGCATATCCCGCAATACGCTCAAACTCTTCCTCCATTTTCCATGTCCACGTCTGGCAACCACACTCCCAACTATCGACAAGAAGCCCGTCAACCTTAACGCCTTCTTTCAAAAGCCGCCCGACATACCCATCAAAATTTGCGCGAAACCCACGCTTGTCCATCTTGTCGCACTCCCAGCCAGTAGCCTCAGCTGGGGCAGGAGCATTCTTTCTCTTCATATTAACATGGCCAAACACTAGAGTCTTAACACCCTTCGTTCTAACAGGTGTAGTATTTGTCGACATAACAAAACTACGAAGACCCCAAGCGGCTTTCGCCTCCCACATATCAAGGAGTGGATTAGAAGAAATTGAAACCTTAATTTGTTTATTTCCAAAGTTTCGGCTCTCGACAAAGAATTGTAATTTGTCCGGATTTTCAATTTTCCGACGAATACGCTTTGTCATACCTTCAACATCTTGCCAAGCGCCCTGCGGACAAGTGAATCGGAAAACCTCGTTTGAAGAATTATCGTATGCAACAATATCTCCGCCAATATCATAAGCCCACGGATGATTTATCTTGTGTGGATTAGGGAAAATGATCGTTGTGTCGCTCGACTCCTCCACAGGGAAGGAAACCTCCCCTATCTCACGGTAGTCATCGTCGTGCGAAAAACTAGGTTTTTTATCTCGCTCAAAGCAGACGAGTTTGCGCATTGCATAATCAGGAGTAATCCATGGTCCACCCGACATTGACCACCCAGGACAATTCTGCATCTTGAAGGAAAGCCCTCGCTTATGACACTCCTCCTCGGCGAATTTCACAAGCTCAACCCATCTTTCACTCAAGCACGGTATCGGATTTGTGACTCCTGGCCAAATATTATCTTTAACCCATCCGCCATGAAAAAACTGAATCCCAGAAATTCCAGCACTCGCTAATGCTTCAATATCAGCAGCAAGACCTTCCTTCGAAGCATTCCCTCCAATAATATGAAACCACGTCTCAGGAGCTGATGTTGATTCTCTTTGAGAAGCATAAAGAGAAGTATTAAATATAGACATTGTAAAAACAAATGTCGCTATATAATGAACAGTTTTATTCATACATTTACCACCTTTATAGATAAGTCCACTAATTATACAGTGTCACATTCCTCATTGTCAAACCCATCCCCCATCCCGCATCTCCCATCAAAAAAAAAGGTCCCCACCAGGGGACCTTTTTTTGAGAGCTATGAAGAATTTTACTTCTTAAGCGTACGACGACCCTGAACACCAGCAGCCTTATCCGCACCTTCCTTCGCCTTTTCATTCGGACGAAGCTTGCGAACCTGCTCACCAGCGCGCCACATTTCACCATCGTGAAGAGCCTGAAGCTTTTCAGCCATCTTTTCCTTGTAATCTTCACAACCGGTATCGCGAATAACTTCCTTAGCTTCAGTCATGTTCTTGACGCTCTTGTAGAGCTTTTCAAAAACAGGAGCCGTTGCCTTACGGAAAGGTTCACGCCACTTGAGAGCACCATGCTGAGCCGTCTGCGAGCAGTTGGAGTACATCCAATCCATACCATTTTCATCAACGAGACGGATAAGAGACTGCGTGAGCTCTTCGCAAGTTTCGTTGAATGCTTCTGACGGGCTGTGACCGTTCTTACGAAGAACGTTGTACTGAGCTTCCATCACGCCGCAAAGTGCACCCATGAGGATACCGCGTTCACCGACGAGGTCACTCGTAACTTCGTTCTGGAACGTGGTTGGGAAGAGGTAACCAGAACCGACTGCAATACCGATTGCGAGCGTAAGTTCTTCCGTCTTCTTCTCATCAGCGCCGTTTGCATCAAAAGCGTAGGAGCTGTTGATACCCTGACCATTGAGGAAGTTACGGCGAACAGATGTACCAGAACCCTTAGGAGCAACCATCACAACAGCAACACCCTTTGCAGGCTTGACACCCGTAAGCTTATTGTACACATAGCCAAAGCCGTGTGAGAAGTAAAGAGCCTTACCAGGCGTGACATACTTTTCAATCTGCTTCCAAACAGGAGCAATAGATGCATCAGACGTGAGCATCATGATGATATCGCCCTTTTCAGCCGCCTCTTCGATAGAGAAGAGCGTCTTGCCAGGAACCCAACCATCCTTAATAGCGCGCTTCCAGCTTGAATTTGCCTTGGTGGACTTGCGCTGACCAACAATGACGTTGATCCCGTTATCGCGCATATTAAGCGCCTGCCCCGGACCCTGAATACCATAGCCCAAAACAGCAACAGTCTTGCCCTTGAGCACCTTCTGCGCCTTCTTGAGCGGGAACTCTTTGCGCATGACAATGTTTTCGGTCACGTCTCCGAACTTGATCTTCATGTTATTTCTCCTTAATTCCGCTTTTGTTGCGGGAAATTATTATTATATCACAAAATCGATTACAATGGCGCAGCTTTTTGCCAAAGTTTTTCGATACCGTAGTAAACGCGCGCCTCAGGCGAAAATACATGGACTACTACATCGACAAAATCGACAACAATCCAACCAGACTCTGGCTCTCCTGACACACGAAATGCAGCCGTTCCCGCCTTCTTCATATCGCCTTCAACACCTGCAACGAGCGCCTTTAAATGAGGCGCTGCCGTGCCTGTTGCGACGATGAAGCAATCGGTAAGACCGCTGATGCCGCGGACATCATATGCTTTGATATCCGTTGCCTTTTTATCTTCAAGCGCATTTTTAACTAATGCGATTGTTTCTTCAAACGACATCAATTATTCCCTTCCGCACAAGAATAACTCACTTGCGCTTGCCGCTTGAAAGCGGCGTAACTTTCACCTTCTCGGCGATTTCGTTCGTAATTTCGGGATGATCCTTGAGGAATTGAATCGTCGCGAGCGAACCCTGACCGAGCTGTTCCGAACCGTAGGAGATCCAGCTGCCGCGTTTCTCCACGATGGAACGTTCCAATGCCGCATCAAGGACCGATCCTTCCCAGGAAATACCGCAGGAATAGAGAATGTCAAATTCTGCTTCCGTAAACGGCGGTGCCACTTTATTCTTAACAACCTTCACACGTGTGCGGTTGCCAAGCACCGTTCCTCCCGAATCCTTGATTGCGCCTATGCGCTGTACCTGCAAACGGCAACTTGCGTAGAACTTAAGAGCCTTGCCTCCCGGAGTCGTTTCCGGATTTCCGAACATAACACCGATTTTTTCGCGTACTTGGTTCGTGAAAATGCAAAGTGTCTTCGTCTGCGAAATAACGCTTGTGAGCTTACGCATAGCTTGCGACATCAAACGAGCCTGCAAACCCATATGCGAATCACCCATGTTGCCGTCAATTTCCGCCTGCGGCGTCAATGCCGCGACAGAGTCGACCACCACTACATCAAGCGCGCCAGATTTCACAAGCTGCTCTGTAATGGAAAGAGCTTCTTCCCCGCTGTTGGGCTGGGAAACTAAAAGATCATCAAGATTTACACCGATCTTGCGGGCGTAACCTGGATCAAGGGCATGTTCGGCATCAACAAACGCGGCGACACCGCCATTTTTCTGAGCGTTAGCAACAACATGCAAAGCAAGAGTCGTCTTACCGGAAGATTCTTGCCCGTAGCACTCCACAATACGACCGCGAGGCAATCCGCCGACACCTAACGCGAGATCGAGAGATAATGCCCCCGTCGAAATAACAGGAATATCAGCATGCTCCTGATCACCCAAGCGAAGAATCGACAATTCACCGAACTCTTTGCGAATCTGACTTAACACAGCATCCAAACGAGTGTTAGAGCCGTTATCTGCGGAAACTTTTTCTTTCTTTTCTGCCATTTTTTTATTCCCTTGTCCTGATAGAAATGATTATACCAAAGTGCGGTGACTTGTGGACGAGAAAATGTTTATCTTGTTATTTATTTTGTAGCGCGGGATCAAGAATATCGCGAAGCTCATCCGCCAAACGATTAAATGAAAGAACGAGCGCAAAAATCGCAATCGACACAAATGTTATTTCCCACCATACTCCTTGCCAAAGACGTAAACGCGCATTGTTTATCATAATCCCCCAACTCGGCTCTCCTTGTACGCCTATTCCTAAAAAGGAAATGAATACCTCCGTCGCAATCGCCGACGGGAAACGTATCGAAAATTGAATAAGTATGATATGAGCAACATTTGGAAGAATATGCCTGAACATTATTCTCAAATGCGAATAGCCTAATACACGAGCGGCCTGAACATACGCTCTATCACGATGCTTCATTACTTCCGCACGTATCGTACGGCATACTCCAACCCATGTCGTCAACCCAATTCCAAGATAAATCCCTAATAGCCCCTGACCAACCACAAGTGAAATAGCAAGGATGAAAAGAAGCCCCGGCATTGACGCTACTGTTGCACATAACCAAATGACTACCGAATCAACCTTACCCCCGAAGTATCCGCCTAACAATCCCAATAGTACGCCAAGAGGAATTGCAATCAAAGACGTCATCACTCCTACGTGAAATGCAATTCGCGCCCCTTGTACAAGACGAAGCGAAACATCGCGCCCCAGGTTATCCGTCCCCATCGGATGATCCCACGATGGCGGCAAATACCGTTGAGTTTCGTTTACCTGATTATATGTTGGCGTCACATCCTTTGCCTGCGCCATGCGATACGAAACTTCACCCCAAAGCGCAACAGCAAAATATGCGGCTATTACCATGAGACAGATTCTGCCGCCTAGTGCAAGCTTCCCCCAAAGATTTTTCATGACAACCTCACCCTCGGATCAAGAAATGCATAACACAAATCCGTTATCAGATTTACTCCTTGATAAAGCAATGCCCCCAAAACAACAACTGCACGAACAACCGCCATATCAGCAGAATGAATTGCATTGATGCTCACATTACCAAGCCCCGGTATTCCAAAAAACGTTTCAAGCATAAGTGAACCCGTAAAAAGAAAAGGTATCGAAAGCGAAACATACGTCACAATCGGAATAAGCGCATTACGTAAAACGTGGCGAATCAAAATACGGCAGGATGAAAGACCTTTCGCCTGAGCCGTTCGCACATAAGGCTTATAAATCTCATCAAGTATCGCCGTTCGAAAGAATCGAATGTCCGTTCCTAGCGATGAAACGATTCCAATAATAACTGGCAATACGAGATATCCGACACTCTCATATCCCCATATCGGGAAAAGATTGCTCTTATACGCAAGAAAGAACTGCCCCGCAAGAACCCAGACAACATAATTGATACTCATTAAGACGGTCGATGCGATAAGAATTGCTTTATCTACGGCACGACCTCTAAACGCGGAACATAAAAGCGCGAGCGAAACTCCAATTAAAGTTCCCCCTAAAAGGATAGGGACTGTCAAGGAAAGACTTGGCCCAACTCCACGCTTGAGAATATCGCATACAGGCTCATCGTATTCAGTTGAAACGCCGAAATCGCCCTTGATCAAATTCCCGGTAAACATGAAAAACTGCGAGTCAAAGAAATCATCCTTACCTATGAGCAACGGCTTATCATACCCATACTTAGCATTGAATGCGGCAATTGACTCGGCAGTGGCATTTTTCCCTAAAACCACCTCGGCAGGACTTCCGCCTACGACATGGAATAATACAAATGTCAGCACTATAATGCCGAGTGTGGTGGGAATCAGTTCAAATAAACGTCTTACAATGTAACGAATCATTACTCACTTTTTTTAATCAAATAGACTCTCTCAAAGATTGAATTACCCTTTCAATATCTGATGCAGCAAGACGATCCAAGACACACTTCCAACGAAATGCACCCGAGCCTGCCGAATCATACGGACGAGCAATGAAAAGATCATCAAAAATACGCTTGTTTGACAAATACATCTCTTTCGTTTCACGAAGCTTACGCTCAAACGCAGAAATATATGCCTCGCTAAAGCCCTTAAAGTCAGAAACAAAATCCTTACGACGTGTAATGACACGCGCATACGGCTTGATCAAATCAACAAGACTTTCAAGATACTTCACGAACGATCCTGCATGATCAGTTACAACAACACGCTGAGGCAACCCCTTGTCATCCATCTGAACGACTTCATAATTCGTATCAAATACCGTTTCGCCCGTCTCAGTTATAGCACGACCGACAATCAAATCGACAGCAGCCGCTTCGCCCATCAATTCTGCAAATTTCTTTGCGAATACGGGATTGGAAAAACGAGGCGGTGGGATTTTGTCCGATGCCGTCCCCTTCACATAATCACGTACATAATAGAAGGAACGGATGTTCATTCCATTGTAAATATTGGCTCCGTCGTATCTCTCGGTAATCTGCCCCAACGTTACACGGGGAGGAAGCTTCATACCAAGCTGACGGCAACCTAGACGGCGGTCAAGTATGTAATCGGCATAATTGATTGATTCATTGCCCGCTTGAAGAAGGTCTTTACCTTCGTTAAGATGCTCTGCGACACCCCACTTCTGGAAGCGTACAATTACAATCGCATCCTTCGGCTCATGCTTTAATTTATATTGAACAATATAAACATTACTACGGCGAATGCTTTCATTTGGATGGCGGACTAATGGACGAGCAATCTTTCCGACATTCATATACTCAAGCATGTCAAACATTCTTACGCAGTTGAAGATTAAACTTCTCACGCGCAAATCACAAAATGCCTTTAACTCAGGATCGCCCGACTGAGCAGCCTCATCAAAAATCGAGTCAAAAATCAAACGACCATTTTCAAGACGCCCGCCTGGGAGCCATTCAATCTGACGATAAAACTCTGGCGAAATTCCCTGAATAAGCTCATCAGCTCGCACCGTTGTTTCATTCGGCGTGCGTGAAAGAGTTGCACAAAGCTCATTGCGCCACGCAAAATTCTGAAGAACTTCATTTCTAAGATCTGCAGGTAACGCCATACGCACATCAAGAAGAATTGAATTAAATTCCTTTCTGAGAGATGTGTCATCATCTTCTAAATTCATCGACCTAAATTTTGCGCGAATTTCAGCTGGTGTCGAAATTGGGAATATATCAATCTCTTGCTGGCCCATACGATTGTATGACTTCATTCCCGCAACAATTTCCGCAACTTGCCCACGGAACTTTTCGTCAGGCAATTCCGCTACCTTTGAAAGCGTCCCCGCTGAAACATATCTCGTTCCAGTGTGGTGGTTGTAGAAGTAAATCTTTTCATTTTCAATCGACGTACGCGACGACTCAACTTGCTGATCAAGTTCCTCATTCGTCATCGGGATTCTTGACATACGCCAGTTTTCACCACGCACACGAAGAGCGTCGCGAACCTTTGCCATATTCGTATGAAGAAAACGAATCTTACGCTTCGAAACAAATTGCTGAAGAACTTCATCAGCCTTGAATGCAAGCTCCATACGATTTGCTTCTGGACGAATCAATACCCATTTTTCAGTAAAAAGAATATCAACTGATTCCGCCCACTCTGCCTCAGCTTCAGCATCAGCAAGAGGCGCTTCTCCTTTTTCCGCACGTTCGCGATTCAGCTCTTCAACCCATGCAAGACGCTGAGTTGCGTGCACACCTTTAATCGTAACAATGCCAGGGGTGCGGAAAAACACCGTACCTACATGACTCTTAAGCGAGCCATCTTCATTTCTTGCAAAAATCTTATCTCCAAGGATTTTCATATTCAATCCCTCCATATTTAATTATTTCTTTGCGGCGCGTTCAGCACTTTCAACCGTATTCCAAAGAAGCATAGTAATCGTCATTGGACCAACGCCGCCAGGAACAGGCGTAATTGCTGAAGCAACTTCCGAACAAGAAGCAAAATCCGCATCTCCACAAAGCGCGAAACCTTTTGGCTTAGTCGCATCAGGAATTCTATTAACGCCAACGTCAATAACAACAGCGCCAGGCTTTAACATATCGCCCGTAAGCGTTCCAGGCTTACCCGTTGCTACAACTACAATGTCAGCAGTTTTTGTGAATTCCGCTGCATTGGGCGTTCCCGTATGGCAAAGCGTAACCGTAGCATTCGCACTCTTACCCTTGCGCGAAAGAAGAACAGCAACAGGCTTACCTACAATATTTGAGCGCCCCATCACAACAACATGCTTTCCTGACGTTTCCATTCCCGTCGTCTCAATAAGCTTAATAATTCCATGAGGAGTGCAAGGAAGGAAACATTCATCTCCAATAAGCATCTTGCCAACATTGATTGGAGTAAAACCGTCTACGTCCTTTTCAGGAGCAATCGCATCAATTACAGCCTTTTCAGAAAAGCCCTTGGGAAGAGGAAGTTGAACAAGAATGCCATGTACAAGAGGATCGGCATTTAACTCTTTAATCTTTGCAATCAACTCATCCTGCGTAATAGTGGCAGGATAACGAAATGGGAATGATGCAATACCAGTTTCCGTACAAGCCTTTTCCTTCGCCGTCACATAGGAAACAGAAGCTGGGTTCTCGCCAATGAGAATTACAGCAAGCCCGGGAACAATGCCGGTTTTTTCCTTTAAGGCGCTCGCTCTTTGTGTGATTTCTCCACGAAGATCCGCCGCCAATTTCTTTCCATCGATTATATTTGCGCTCATTTCTATTCCTTATTTTGTTATAGATGTGATTATATCATAATAGGGCGGAACGAATGAAGGAAAGTTAGGAATTATTCGTGAATAAAAAAAAAGAACCTCAAAATGAGGCTCCTTCTTTTTTCATCACTAATGGCGGGGTCGACGAGGCTCGAACTCGCAACCACCGGATCGACAGTCCGGTGCGCTAACCAATTGCGCCACAACCCCTTGCATCGTGAAAACGAGATATATTGTATCAGAATTCCCTGCGCCTTGCAACCCCCTTTTTAAAAAAAATTATTTTTTTGTTTTCGGGGGTAAATTGCAGTACTCAAGACGCTGGACAATGGATTAATAGATGAGTCAGTTCTCTTCTATCTTTACACGGAAACCGACGTTGTAAATGACCTTGTATGGAGCATAACGCCATTTCCAATCAGGGTTTACAAATCTGCGAGTATCGCTCCAGCTTCCACCTTTAACAGTTTTCAAACCTGGAGCGAATTCGGAAGATGTCCATTCGCAAACATTTCCAAGCATATGCTTTAACCCTAATTTGTTCGCCTCACCCCATTTAACAGGAGCGCTCCAAAGAGCTCCATCTCTATATCCTTTTTCGCAACGCCCATAATTCCATCTCTCAAGTTCCGTACCTGCCATATTTACCGTACCGCCTTGAGCCGTTGCGGCGAAAGCCCATTCACCTTCAGTTGGGAGCGAACATTTCAAACCTGTTTTCGCGGAAAGCCATTTGCAAAATTCGTTTGCATCATTCCAAGACACACGGCAAACAGGCTGATTGGGATAATTAAGAGGATAACCACGAGTTACTCTATCCTTATCACGACCTTCTGCATAACGCGAATCATGTTTCGGATCATATTCGGCATACTCCTCGTTGGAAACTTCACATTCCCCTAGCCAATACGGCTTTTGCGCTGAAACTTTCACAAACCGCATCTTCTTACCGGAAGGAAGAGCCACGTCTTTATATTCAACCTTATACCCATTAGGAATTTCGATCGTTTTAACGACATCGGCCTTTACTGCCTTCTTTGAAGGAGGAATAAATTTTTCTATCGGCGGAACCGGAACCGGATCCTCTTCATGATTGTCTTTATTGGAATAGAGCTTATCATACTTCACGCGCTTGGCGATGTTCACAGGATCTGGCGGCATTGAAGATTCCGAATATGTAGCATAATACGGAACATTAAAATCGATCCACGTATATAATTTGCGCCATTCCTCCTCGTTGAGCTCTACGCCGTAGTGACC
>JAEIGA010020450.1_pt1 | contig 10094 bp, 7 predicted proteins | sample 9270691 | NCBI WGS metagenome assembly JAEIGA01 (sample SAMN17057246, study PRJNA624740) | gut metagenome | biome: biome; isolation source: fecal sample | host: Bos grunniens | place: China: Xizang | collected 2019
TACGGCCAGAACCGATCATATCGAAGCCACCAGTATTGCGATACTCATCGATAACTTCTGCAGTGAGCTCACGATAGTTGTGCTTTACGAGACCGTCGGGACCCATGAGGAAACCGAAGAGGCGGCTCTCGGCGTTGAGCATCTTAAGACCGTCGAAGAGACCAGAGATCACGTTGTGACCACCAGGAGCCTGACCACCAGAGAGGATAACACCCACATTGATGGGCTTGCTCTCCATCTTCTCGGCAGGAACGAACTTCAACATAGGAGTACCATAGGTGTTGGGGAACAACTCCTTGATAGCCTCTTGGTCAGCAACAGACTGAGTGGGAGCACCCTCCTCAATTCTTACTGCACTTCTCAATACTTGGGGCAACTTGGGCTGATACGATGATCTAGCCATCTGCAATGCGCTTTTCTTCATTGTCGTTAAATATTAAAGTGTAAATTAATAGTCTTTTCGTTTACCCCATACTACGCTATATACATATAGTTTAAAGTATGGTGATGCAAATTTTGCTTTTTTTTATGAGATTATCAAATTTCTCGCTTTTTTTCTCCATTATTTGGCCGTTTTATTTTTATTGCCTACCTTTACCACATAATCGGGTAAGAAGATTGCAACACCCACGTTGCACTTGCCGATGAACGTTTAACGACGAACGATTAAAGATTAAAGGTGATAGGCTATGGACTGCCATCCGGATGGCGATTGTCGTCCGTTGTCTGTTGTCAATCAACACTAAACAATAAACTCAAAAACTCAAGCGTTATGGCAAACAAAAGAAATCTAAAGAAAGCTATCAACTACGTAGCAAGCGACCTTTTCTTGGAGTGCATCGTATTGAAACAAATAAAGAAAGCAGATGCCGCCAAGGCTGATGAAATATTGGCAGACATCCTCTGCTTGCAGAATGATTTTTTGGCTCGCGCAGGCCATCCCGAACCAGGTTGCGTGAAGAAGTATTATCGTAAGCTTAATGAAGACTTCGGCAATGAAGTAGGCAATATCATCCGCCGCATGCAGGCGATGTAAGAGTCCCATAGACCACAAAGAAAAAAAAGACTGCTCTCGGGCAGTCTTTTTTGTTACAGAAAGAACACTCGCATCCACACCACTCATTAGGGAAAAGAACCTCTATACCACGAAACATTAGGAGTTTTGCGACGAGGACTTAGACGGAGCCTCTTACTCTTGCGCGAACTTGACCTGCTGGGTGGCCACGAGGCGGTCGTAGCGGCCACCGAAGGGGCGGTGGTAGATGTAGACCTGATACTCGTTCTCAGCCTCATAGAAGTTGCCTTCGGCAGGGGCGGTGTGCCCCACTCCACTGTCCTCGGGAACCCACAAGTACATGAAGTCGTAGGCGCCCTGCTTGAGCAATACGGTGGCCTCGTAGCACTGTTCTACATCATTATACACCATCTTATACTCGGGGGTGAAATCGTTATAGGTAAATGCCCCCGTAAGGTAGAATGCACCTCCCGTGCGACGGGGCATGTCGAGCGTGAAATGCACGAAGAGGTAATCGGCTTCGATATCAGTATCTTGAGCCATATTGTAACGGATGAGGTAGCGCCCGTCGTGGTCCATGTCGAAACTATAGTTGCGACGCGGGGCGTCGGGAAGGAGCGTGGCATGGTAGTAGGGAGCAAAGTACGACACACGATCGACACCCTGCGTAGCATAGTGCATATTGATCACCTCAAAGCGACGATACTCATTCCCTGCCGGAAAGATGAGCGATCTGTTGTGTACGTATTCTACCCGACCAGGAGTGACATAGGTAGGTTTTACCAATGCCACCCGATTATCTGTTCGGCCATTCTGATAGACATAAGGCTTAATCTCCGTTGCTGGGTCCATGACCTCACCTGGCGGATAGTTCAGCGAGAACGACACCTGTTGGTGACTTTGATTGGTATCTATATCCGTATTGCTCGTCACCCCCACATTGACCCCCATGCGCGGCTCTACGACGCGGAAGCAGGCGACGCAAACTGGGGTCAATTCTGAATTCTGAATTCTGAATTCTGAATTATTATCTTCCGGACGATAGTCTTCGTCTTCGTTTTCGTTTTCGTTTTCGTTTTCGTCATCGTCTTCGTTGTCCTCTTCGTCCGTTGCTTTTCCCTTCGGCCAGCGAACTTCGTTTGTCTGTTGTCCGTTGTCTAGATATATCTCCACTCTATAGTTGCCCGAGACCTTGAACTGAATATCGTCATTTGGCAGGTCGAGGCGGTAATGAGTGTAGAGCATGGTGGTATTGAGCGAATTCTCATAATCCTCGATGGGTTGGTCGTTGAAACCATCCATATAGTCCACTTCGAAAAGTTCGGAAGGAGTCCAGTCGGCATTACAGTGTACAATGCGATATGTGAAACGATGGTAGTCGTGGGTGAAGTGATCGAATGAGATGGTTACCCAATCGTCAGTACCCAGTGTGATGACATCATCGTGCAGCCAATCATCGTTGACAATAGTCTGCAGGGTGTGTATCATAGGGTGATACACCTTATTGGATTGTGCATGCAACGCACCCACTACCCCTACGAGCAGGAGGAAGAGCACACATAAGCATCTACACATCTGTTTCATACCGCGAAGATAACACAAAATTCCAAGAAGTGTTGCATCATTATTGAGTTTCTTCAAGAGTATCCCAACTTCAGGGTGCGAGTATTCCCGTTAGGAGACTATCAAGACAAAGAGATAAAGTGCTTGATGAACTCATCCTTTTCGAGTAAGCCATAAGCCCCTTGCTGGCAGGATACCTCATCAAAGGTCTGTACACCATCGGATTCAATACCGGGATAGTAGATAACGAAGGGCACAGGCTCAGCTGTATGCGTGCGATGCACACAAGGTGTGGGATGGTCTGGGAGAACGGCAATCGCCACGGGCTCTTCCCATGTCTCCAGAACCTTCATGATGGGGCCTATGGCACGGTGGTCGAGGTTCTCGATGGTACGCAGCTTTAGTTCCACGTCACCTTCATGTCCAGCCTCGTCGCTAGCTTCGACATGGAGGTATACGAGGTCGTCGGTCTTCAGAGCTTCAAGAGCAGCCGCTGCCTTGTTTTCGTAGTTGGTATCATAGAGTCCTGTGGCTCCCTCCACGGCTATGCGACGTAAACCTGCATAGTAGCCAATACCATTGATGAGGTCAACGGCAGAGATTACCGAACCGCGCCTCAGTTGGGGATACATCTCATTGAGTGGACGCATATTGGGACGATTGCCAAACGACCAGGGCCATATCGAGTTGGCGGGATCCTTTCCCTCGGCGATGCGTTTGAGGTTGAGCGGATGGCGTGCAAGCAACTCCTGCGAACGGATGATGAGGTCGTTGACAAGGTCTGCCGTAGCCTGCGCCTCGGGCACCTCGGCCTTCACCATCAAGGGACGGAATGGCTTTAAGGGTACATCATGAGGAGGCGTGCAGTCCAACCGCTTATCACCTCCCTTAATGACGAGCAGGTGACGATATTGAACACCAGTATGAAAGCCAATGCGGTCGTCGCCCAACTCCTTCTGCAAATATTGGATGAGTACATCTGCCTCCTCGGTAGTAATATGCCCAGAAGAGTGATTCTTGAGAATGTCGCCCTCAATGCACACCAAGTTGCAACGTGCGGCAATCTCATCAGGAGCTAGTTCTACGCCAATATTGGCGGCCTCAAGCACCCCCCTACCCTCATACACCGTAGGCATATCGTAGCCTAAGACCGACATGTTAGCCACCTCACTACCTGGATGGAACCCATCGGCGACAGTCTTGAGCATACCTGTACGTCCCAGTCTGGCCAAGCGGTCCATATTGGGAGTATCAGCATACTGAAGCAGGGTCTTATTACCCAAGGACGGTACAGCCCAATCGGCCATACCGTCACCAAGAATAATCAAATATTTCATTGATTAAATGTTCGCAATCGACATGATGTCAGCAAAGACACCGGCAGCAGTTACGCTAGCACCGGCACCATAACCCTGAATCATCATGGGATACTCCTTATAACGTTCGGTAGTGAGAAGAATAATATTATTACTACCTTCAAGGTTGTAGAAGGGGTGCCACTGGTTTACCTCCTGAAGCGATACAGAAGCCTTGCCCTCGTCAAGGCGAGCCACGAAACGCCAACGCTTATTCTCTGCGACAAGACGCTGACGACGCTCCTCAAAATCGGCATCGAGTGCTGGCACCTTAGCCCAAAAGTCATCAAGCGAACCTTCGAACAATTCCTGCGGGATGAAGAGGTTCTTCTCCACGTCGTCCTGCTCTATTGGATATCCAGCCTCACGAGCAAGAATAACAAGCTTACGGATTACATCCTTACCCGAGAGGTCAATGCGAGGATCGGGTTCGCTATACCCCTTCTCCTTAGCCAATCGAATGGTGTCGCTCAACTTAATCTCATCGCTAATCGTATTAAAGATAAAGTTGAGCGTACCGCTCACTACCGCCTCAATACGAAGAATCTTATCACCACTGTTGATAAGGTCATTGATGGTGTTGATGATAGGAAGTCCGGCACCGACATTGGTCTCAAAGAGGAACTTCACACCACGACGACGAGCGGTCTGCTTCAGCTCCTTATAGTTCTCATATTGTGATGATGCTGCCACCTTATTGGCCGCCACCACCGAGATGTTATGATTGAGAAAATCTTTATAAAGTGATGCAACATCATCGCTAGCAGTACAATCCACAAACACAGAGTTAAAGATATTCATGCCTATAACCTCCTCTTTCAAACGGTCAAGATTGCTCTCACCACCCTGTTTGAGGAGTTCGCGATAGTTATTAAGGTCGATGCCATCCCGATCAAACACCGCATAGTGCCCACTCGCAACACCTACCACGTTGAGTTTCAATCCACGCTCCATCATGAGTTTCTCACGTTGCTGGCGTATCTGCTCAATAAGGCTACCACCTACGGTACCGACACCACAGATGAAGAGGTTGAGTACCTGGTATTCAGAAAGGAAAAATGAGTCGTGAATTACATTCAAGGTCTTACGCAACCATGTAGCATCCACCACGAACGAGATATTAGTCTCCGAAGCACCTTGAGCACAAGCTATCACGTTGATACCGTTACGACCAAGCGTACCGAAAAGCTTACCTGCGATACCCGGTGTATGCTTCATATTCTCTCCCACGATAGCCACTGTAGCTAAGCCCTTCTCGGCAACCACATTGTTGATTTCACCTGTAGCAATCTCTTTGGCAAACTCAGCATTGAGAACCTCACATGCTAGGTCGGCATCTACATTACGCACACCAATAGAGGTGCTGTTCTCCGACGAAGCCTGCGACACGAGGAACACGCTGATACCATTCTGCGCCAAAGTACGGAAGATACGATGGTTCACACCAATGACACCCACCATGCCAAGACCCTGCACTGTGATAAGCGCCGTGTCGTTAATGCTCGAAATACCCTTAATGGGCTTGGTGTTATCGCTCAACTGGGCACGGATGATAGTTCCTTGCGCCTTAGGATTGAAGGTATTCTTAATTAATATAGGGATATTCTCGTGGAATGCAGGATAGATGGTGGGCGGATATACCACCTTGGCACCGAAGTTACAGAGCTCCATAGCCTCCACATAGCTAAGTTCCTCAATAGCGTAAGCCGTAGAGATTACTTTGGGGTCAGCGGTCATGAATCCATCCACGTCGGTCCATATCTCGAGTACAGAGGCTTCAAGCACAGCAGCGATGACAGCCGCTGTATAATCAGAGCCACCACGTCCGAGATTGGTGACACGACCGGTGTTCTTATCCGAAGAGATGAAACCAGGTACCACAGACACCTTGGGCAGTTCGCGGAAGGTCTCCCGGATGAGTTGATTAGAAAGTTCCGAATCGAGCAAATGTTTGTTATGCTTGCGCTCGGTCTTCATGAATGAGCGTGCATCAAACACCTCGGCTTCCTCGATGAGTGCACCCACGATCAGACTCGACAGACGCTCGCCATAGCTTACCACCGTATCCTCCATGTTTGATGAGATATCCTTGAGGAGATAGAGTCCTTGATAGATATCTTTGAGCTCGTCGAGCAGTGCATGTATACTTTTCTCAAGCATGCGTTTCTTGCTACCCGAGGGAATAACCTGCTGGATCATCTCTTCGTGGCGACGCGCCATGCTATTGAACTCCGACTCGTATGCTATATCACCACGAGTCGCCATAACGGCCGTGCGTATGAGTTGGTCGGTAATACCTCCCAATGCCGAAACCACAACGATAACGGGCTCCCTTTCAGCCTCTACAATCTGCTTTACTTTCTTTATACTATCGACGGAGCCTACCGAGGTACCGCCAAATTTCATTATCTTCATCATTCTATGTTTTCTATATTAGACGCAAAGATAATCATTTTGCACAACACATTGCAATAAAACGAACTTTTACAACACAAAAAGTAAGAAAAACTGACAAAATTCTTGTTTTTCCAAAATAATTGTTTCAACTTTGAAACCGAAACATAGTACATTATCAAATTTATCACACATTCTAACAGATTACACCATGGAAAACGAGAAGGATATCGTATATTCACAAGCTGTCAAAGCCGGTAAACGCATCTACTACCTTGATGTCAAGCGTAACAGACGAGGCGAACTTTTCCTCTCCATTACCGAAAGCAAGAAAATAGCTATGGGCGAAGGACCCGATACCCAGTTCACATTCGAGAAACATAAGATATTCTTATACCAAGAGGATTTCAGTAAGTTCATTGGCGGGCTAAGCAAAGCCATCAGCTACATCCATGAGAACCAAACCGCCGAGTACAAGCACGAAGTTCTTGAAGGAGAGTTTGCGCCAGAAGACATCTTGAAGGAAGATACAGAACCTTTGGATGGAGAAATCAACATACAGATTGATTTCGAATAATTAGAGGTGCTCTAAGACAGAACACCTCCAACACTTCATTCCATTGTTATAATTTGTCGAACGTACGACATCGTCCGATGTAGTATTTCCATAGGATAGAGAATCGGCCACGTTCGGGTACATTCATTGAAACGGATTTCCGCAAGTTCTCCTCACGTGAGTCGCGGAACTCCGTTTTTAGTTTGCGATACTCCTTGCGAGCACGGAAGACGGCCTTCACATTCCCCCACTCTCCTTTGAGGAGAAACATCGCCGCGGCCACATAGTCGAGCAGAGCACGCACGAAGAGCACCTTACGGAGTTCTCCCTCGGGGAGGTTCTTATAGAGCATCAAGAGGTTGTTGCGGAAGTTAAGGAAGGTCTTGCGCGGATGCCCTGCATTGAGTGTTGCTCCTCCTACGTGATAGACTACGCTCGAGGCCACACTACGCACCTCATAACCACGTAGACGGAGACGCCAACAGAGGTCTATTTCCTCCATGTGTGCAAAGAATCGACCATCAAGGCCGCCCACCTCCTTATATATAGGCAGGCGCACCACAAGGCATGCACCCGTAGCCCACAAGAGGGGCACATCGGCGTCGTATTGTCCGAGGTCCTTCTCAATGGTATCAAAGATACGTCCACGGCAATAGGGATAGCCGTAGCGGTCGAGATATCCGCCCATGGCGCCGGCATACTCAAATTCTTCTCTTTGGTGATAGGCCTTCAGTTTGGGCTGGCAAGCAGCCACTTGAGGATGGGCATCCATGTACTCGACCAACGGGATGAGCCACCCTGCAGTCACTTCCACATCGGAGTTAAGCAATACGGCATACTCGGCGTCAATCTGCTCGAAAGCCTTGTTATAGCCATCGGCAAAGCCATAGTTCTCATCGAAGACGATAGTGCTCACCATAGGAAACTCTTTGGCGAGTAAGGCTAGCGAATCATCTGTAGAACCATTATCAGCCACATACACCACCGCTTCACCCAACGTTTCAGGCAACACAGAATGCTCTACCACCGAGGGGAGAAACTGGCGAAGCATCTGCTCACCATTCCAGTTGAGGATTACGACTGCAACCTTCATGAAAATTGAAAATTAAAAATTTAAAGTTGAAAATTAGCCATCGGAGGACAGTTTTCTTCTTCGTTAACCCTTCTTAACTCATTAAATTATCTCGCCAACCAAGGCTGTTCCCTCTTCATTGAACCCACCGAGTCGAACGCTCACCAATGCATTATCCTGAGCACAAGGATCACTGACCTCCACTCTTATATAATTATCTGTGAAGCCATGGAAGGGCTGTCCTGCCTTAGGTTTCTCGAGCAACACCACTGCTTCCTTGCCGATATGGCGCTGATAGAAGGCCTGCTGCTTCGCATCAGAGAGAGCCAAGAGACGCTCGCTACGGCGATGCTTTTCTTGTGGTGTCACCTTATACTCAATCTTCAAAGCCTGTGTTCCGGGACGCTCCGAGTAGCTGAACACGTGCAGGGCTGTGATATCCAACGACTCGATGAAGCGATAAGCCTCTTCGAAGTACTCCTCCACCTCACCACGAGTACCCACGATAACATCCACACCGATAAAGGCATCGGGCATTAGGGTACGTATCTTCTCTATCTTTGAGGCAAAGAGAGCCGTATCGTAGCGTCGACGCATCAGTTTGAGCACCGCATCGCTACCTGCCTGCAAGGGAATGTGGAAGTGCGGCATGAAAGCACGCGACTGAGCCACAAACTCAATGACCTCATCGGTGAGCAGGTTGGGCTCGATGGACGAGATGCGGTAGCGTTCTATACCCTCTACCCTATCCAATGCGCGGATGAGGCCGATGAAGGTCTCTCCCGTCGTCTTGCCAAAGTCTCCGATATTGACACCCGTGATGACAATCTCTTTCGCCCCTTCGGTAGCTGCCTGTCGGGCCTGCTCCACGAGCGAGTCGATAGTGCCATTGCGGCTACGGCCACGGGCATAGGGAATAGTACAATAGGAACAGAAGTAATCACAGCCGTCCTGTACCTTAAGGAAGAAGCGCGTGCGGTCTCCCTGCGAGCATGAGGGTACAAAGGTGCGTATATCCTTCGTGGGGATAGTCACCATCTCGCCCTGCTCACGCTTGTCGAGCGAGGTGAGGTAGTCGAGCAACTGCCCTTTCTTATCCATTCCCAGCACGAGATCCACGCCCGGGATAGCAGCCACCAACTCAGGCTTGAGCTGCGCATAGCACCCCGTCACCACCACAAAGGCGTGAGGATGTTGCTTTACCAAGCGATGGATGGCCTGGCGGCATTTCTTGTCGGCCTGCTCGGTGACCGAACAGGTATTGACCACACAGATATCAGCCTCTTCACCACGTCGAGCCGTGCGGAATCCCACCTCTTGCAGGGTACGCCCGATGGTAGAAGTCTCCGAGAAGTTGAGTTTGCATCCCAGGGTGTAGTACACCGCTTTCTTATCCTTGAATTGCGTATTATCAATCATAGCGTACAAAATTACACATTTTTCGTGAATAATAGATATTTCTCGGCACAATTTACGCCACAAACCCTATTCGAGGCCTAAGCTGAATCTTGGGTTGCTGAGGAGCATAGATGCGAGCAGCCGCCATCACATCCGCCACTTCTATAGTGGTATACAGCCTGCGGTTATCGCATTCGTGCGGCGTCTGCATCACCCGGCGAGCCATAGCGGGAAGTATACCCGACTCCACGAACTGCTTCACCCAGCGTGCATTACAGAAATGCTCATCTCTGCACAACAATGCGCGCTCCACCACATCACGAAATTGAACACAGGCCTCATCGGTCAACGCATACTGATACTCCTCAAGCAAGTTATAACCAATCTGCATCAGTTCATCAGCCGTATAGTCATCGAAGTGCAGATGATGAGCAAAGCGTCCTTTCAGTCCCGGGTTGACCTTCATGAGGCGCTCCATTTCATCAGCATAGCCGGCAAAGACAACAATCATATCGGAATGTGGGTCAGCCATGACAGGGAGCAACGCTTCGATGACGTGATTACCAAAGTCCTTACGATCCTCCGTGCTGTCGCACAAAGTGTAGGCTTCATCGATGAAGAGTACATTCCCTTTTGCTTTCTGCAGGAGCTTGGACATATACTGCTCTGTATGTCCGATGTATGGGCGCACAAGCTCAGTTCGGTCAGTACATATCACCTCTCCCTTCGAGAGATAGCCCA
>JAEIGA010020451.1_pt1 | contig 10094 bp, 6 predicted proteins | sample 9270691 | NCBI WGS metagenome assembly JAEIGA01 (sample SAMN17057246, study PRJNA624740) | gut metagenome | biome: biome; isolation source: fecal sample | host: Bos grunniens | place: China: Xizang | collected 2019
GATTTCGCAGCTTTGCGCTTCGCTGATCTGTTCGGAAACCGATTCCATGAATGAGACAGCGGTGTTGAAAAAACTGGATGAATTGTGCATCGATATCGATGTTTCATCCGGAAGCAATTCGCTGATGATGGATATCAGCGTGCCCAAGCGTAAGTTTGCCGCGGCATTGGATTTTATCAGTACACTTTTGAGCCAAGCCAAGTTCGATCCCGGAATTTTTGAGCGGGAACGCCACTATCTTGTTGAACAGTTGAAAGTTCGGCGCAACCAGCCGGTTCGTGCTGCTTTTGACCGGGCAGGTGCGATCTTGTACGGTACTCATCCCTACGCAGCCGGAACGGTGGGCAAAGAGGCGGATCTGCTGGAACTCACCTTGGAAGAGGTCAAAGAGTTTTATTATAACTTGTGGGATGTGAAAAAAATCGCCATCGGTATCGGCGGCGATTGCAGCGAATCAGAGGCGCTCGCTTTGGCAGAACGCTTTTTCGCCAAATTGGAACTGCGTTCCGATTGTGCCGGTAAACTTCCTGTCAAACCGGTTTTCCCGGCTGAAATGGTTCGGGAAAGCTTCTCTTTGAAGCGGGAACAGACCGTTGCGGTCCGGGAGATCCCCGGAGCGTCGCTGGAGGATATCGACACGGTGAACGCATTGGAAATTTTGTCCTCGATGGAGAACGGTCTGGGTTCCAAACTTTTCAAAGTCGTCCGGGAAGATAATGCTTTGAGTTATTCGGTCGGCATGACCTTTTCCAGCGGATTCCATGCCGGGATGGTGAGTTTCTATGCGATGACCACGCCCGGAGCGGGAGAGCAGGTGCTGGAACTTTTTGAAGCTGAAATCAAACGGCTTGCCGGAGGAAATTTCAGCGATGAAGAGTTCGAAGCCGCCCGTCGCAGCGCTGCATTTGATTGCGAATTGCATTTCAACAAGCCTGAAACATTGCTGCGAACCGCACTTTTGGATCATTATTACGGCTTCGATGCAGCAAAATGTCTGGAAAAAAGCGCAGTTTTGCGCAACTATCCCAAAGAAAAATTTGTCGAAGCGTTGAAAAAACTCTTTACTGATCCCGCCGGATGTTCCATTTTGGTTTATCCGGAAAAATAATTTTGCTTTCCTCTCGCCGGTCGGGCGTTCAGCCCGACAGATCGGCGCAACTCCAGCCAACTTGGTAAGGAGTGATATCGCACAGTCGGGCGGGTTTTGCCGAGGAGACCGCGAGGGGAGTGGACTTGTGTCCTCGACCCGAGCGGCGACGACAGCAAGGCACGCTCCGACAAAGCGAGATCACTCCGCTATTTATTCCCGAAGGGAATGAAGAAGATGTACCCGGAGGTTTTGCCGTCAATGACCGACTTCTGATAAATGCGTCCGAGGAAACTGGTTTTGCTGTTGTTCCCGTCTTTTTGAATGGAGATAAAGGGGAAGATCAATTTTTCCATCCGGTCGCCGTCGGTGCGGTTGCGGTAGAGGAAATGGAGGAAGTGGGAGGAAACTTTAGTACCATCCTTTTCGCCGCCTGCCATATTGAGGAAAATGCGCCACTTCCAGTCGCCGTTGTAGTAGTTTTCTTTGCGGAAAAAGAGACCGTTGCCGAGGTCGGATTTTTCCCGGACTTCGGTGGTTTGAGCGTAAAGGTTTTCCAGCGTTTGATCAAGCTGCTTTTTGTCCGCCCAGTTGGAAACATCAAATTTGAAGTTGACCTGTTTGGCTTTTTCTCTGGCTTTTTTGATATCCTTTTTGAAATCAGCCCACGATTTGTCGATTTTGGAGCGGCGGATCTTCAACTTTTCAAGGGCGATCATTTTTTCGTAGTATTCGATTTTGTTGCGTTCTTTGATCGCATTGGCAAGTTTCAGATCTTTGGCGTATTGTTTTTCCTGCCGGTCGAGAGAACGTTTGGTGCGGTGCAGCACATTGAAGTCGGTATCCAACTCATTGAGCGTTTTATTGGAAAGACCGGATTTAGCCACGAGGAATTTTACTCGCCCCCGGTAAAAGAGACCACAGGCACCGTAAATATCGGTACTTTCGATATTGGCATGGCTGTATTTCGGCCATTTTGCATCGGATGCAGAAATATATTTTCCGACATGATCATAACGTTTGGTCTTGTTTATATAGGCAAACGGCGGGAGAATGTAGCAATAATCTTCATATTTGTCATGTCCGGCACCGGAAAGCAGTGGCAGACTGAAGAACTTCCAGTTGCCGTCCTGGCGTTTTTCGCCGCCGGTGAGCAGGACAAAAATGAACCAATCTTTTTTCTCCGGAGACCATTCGTAAGAATAGATGGGGGAATTGAATTTGCCGGTGTTATAAAATTCAAACTTCTGTTTTTTGCAGTAATCTTTAATAAAATCGTCAATGTAGAGCCGCAGGAGAGTTTCATTGCTGATGAATTCCGGCACTTTGGCGTTGGGGTCAAGTTCCTTGAGGGTGGCATTGACCTTGGGAAGCATTTGGGCAAATTTGCCATAGTTTGCATTGGAACGCAGAGCCCGGAGTTTTTTGACCGTATCGGTGACTTTGATATGCATTTTGACCTTTTTGCCGGAGAGAATGGGGAGCGCAAAAAACTCTTTTTCACATTTTGTACCGCTGTGTACGGCATTGTCAATGTCATATTTATGCGTGGTGTAATTAAATAGCCAGCTGCCGCCGATTTTTACAGAGTGGTATTTGGGAGATTTTTCGACATCGGCAAGCAATCCGGCGATGTTCCAGCTGTAACTTTTGCTGTACGGAGTGCGGCTGACGTGAAACAATGGGAAAAATCCGCCGTAACGGCGTTCATAGGAGACAAAGGTCTTGGCGATCTCTTTGCGAAAGGCTTTAAATTCCGGCAATGATTTGATCTCTTTGCGGCCGGATTTCCAGACTTCATATTTTACATAGTCGCTGGCTTCAGCGTTGTGCCAGTAGAGGCGATTCCAATCGCCGGTGTCCAGATAGCGATCGACACCGTAGTAGCCGAGCATGAATTCGGTGAAATCTTCAGTATGGGAAAGTAAATATTCATTTCCCAAAGCATTTTTTGCAACCCCGAGTTTGCGGTAGTCCCGGTTGGCGATAAAAAACGGAGTGTAGTAGCACCAGAATTTATCTTTGGTGCGATCCTGATAGGTCAATGGGATGAAGCCGAAGCCGGTTTTGGTCCAGCGGAAGTTGGCGATCCAGCCGGATTTGTCCGCGATGTTCCACGATGAAAGCGGGAACAGTATGGAGTAGTCATCACCCTCCTGATTGTAGAAAGGACGGAATGCCATGCCGTAGGGATCCCAGTCGATCATCGGCCACAGCACCGAAAAATAGTTGTTGTTGCGGAAATAAAAGGGCCAGATATTGACTAACGTATCATTGATACCGGCGACTTCAGTTTTGTTGGCTCGATGAGGAACGGACATCTGATCCATCTTCTGGAATTTTTCAGAACGGGTACGGAAACTTTTTGGAGCAGAATAGGTGTCGAGGACGCCGCCGGACATCCGGAATGCCCGTTCGCTGGATGCGCAACCAAAAAGAAATAATGCGGCTATAACAGGAAAGCAAATCTTTTTCATAAAAACCTCCATCAGTCGATAAGTCTAATATATATCAGGCACAACAGATTGTCAAGCCGGTGCTGAAAATATAACGCCGTTAACGCAGGGAAGTTTGCATAGCGTCAGCCATAAAAAATATCGCCGTCAGGCGTACCTCTCGCCGGTCGGGCGTTCAGCCCGACAGATCGGCGCAACTCCAGCCCACTTGGTAAGGAGTGATATCGCACCGCCGGGCGGGTTTTGCAAGTGAGAGCCGACAGGCGCGTACTGGCGTACGCAACTGGAGAATCGAACGCCGCAAGGCGCGCTCCGGCAAAGCGAGATCACTCCGCTTTTTCCAAAAAGATAGAGAGGACGATCAATTCCCAGAGGATGTAACTGTAATCTGCTTCGCCGGACTGATGCATATCCCAGAGCCGCTTGAGCACCGGTTCATTGATAAAATTTCCGGAGATGAGTTTGGAGGAGAAAAGTTTTTCCTGAGCAGGAAGTTTCCAACTTTCCCGGAGCCAGCTTGCCACGGGAACGCCGAAACCGCGTTTCGGACGGGCGGAGAGTTCCGGGGTGATGAATTCGGGGAATGCCATCTTCAAAATATGCTTGCGGTCTTTGCCGTGAAGTTTGTATTTCATGGGCAAACGGGCGGCGAATTCGACGACGGAGGTGTCCATAAAGGGACTGCGCAATTCGAGGGAGTTCGCCATGGAGGAGATGTCGGCTTTGACCAGAATATCTCCGGGAAGATAGGTTTTGAGGTCGAGTTCGCCGAGTTTTTCCACTTTGTCGTGGGAGATTAGTTCCCAGTCGAGGGCGGTGAAACATTCGGCGGAGTTGTGGTTGAGTGCTTTGGCAAGGGCGGGGCCGAACAGCTCTTTTTTGAGCGACACCGGACAGCGGTCAAGGAGATTGAAGTATCCGCTTTTTTCCGGAGAGGCGAAAAGTTTGAGCAGCCGTCTCAATCTGCCGGAGGTGGAGCGTTCTCCACGGTCGGGCAGCAGCGAAGCGATCCCGCCGAAGAGCGGTTTCCGCAGCGCATAGGGGAGCCAGTAGATTTTTTCGGCATAGCGCATAGCGAGATAGCGTTCATATCCGGCAAAAATTTCGTCGGCACCGTCACCGGAAAGCGCCACGCTGATCTTGCTTTTGGCAAATTCGCTCAACAAAAAGAGCGGGATCGCCGAGGCGTCGGCAAAGGGTTCGCCGAATTTGGGAATGAGTTTCAAAACCAGATCGAAATCGTCGGATTTGATCTCTTTTTCGTGACAGCGCAGATTTCCGCCGCAGACGGAATTAATGATCTCCGCCGAGCGTCTGGCGGCAGAGCGTTCGTCGTAAGAAGCGTTGCCGAAGCCGGCAGTAAAGGTGTCGCAGGGTGCGGGATAGAGCATTTTTGCGGCGATACCGGTGACGATGCAGGAATCAACTCCACCGGAGAGAAAGGTGCCGAGCGGAACATCGGAAACCAAACGTTTTTCCACCGCTTTTTCTACGAGTTTACGCAACTCCTGGGCGGCGGCACCGAGGGACAAACCGCTGTTTTTGATCGAATAGTCCAACTGCCAGTAGCAGCGGATCGAGGCGGTGGCGCTGTCCAGATTGAAGCAGAGCAAGTGCCCCGGCGGCAGTTTACGGACATAACGGAACGCCGTGTCGGGGGAGGGGATGTACTGGAGCGAAAGATAGTCGCTGATGGAGTAGGTGTCCAGTTTTTCCGGGAAGTCCGGGTGCTTCATCAGACCGGCAAATTCGCTGGCAAAGACCAGTTCGTCGCCATTCATAAAGTAGAGCAGGGGCTTCTGACCGAGGCGGTCGCGTCCGATCAGGACCCGGCGCTTGACAATATCGTAGAGGGCAAAAGCGAACATACCGTCCAGTTTGCCGATGAAGTCTTCGCCGTATTCTTCGTACAAATGAATGATGCATTCGGAATCGCTGTTGGATTGGAAGTGGTGTCCCCGCTTCTCCAATTCGGCGCGCAGGGTGCGGAAATTGTAGATCTCTCCGTTGGCGATCAGCACCAGCGCTCCATCGGGGGTTTCGATGGGCTGGTGACCGTGTTCGAGGTCGATGATGGCGAGGCGGCGGTGGCCGAGGGCAACCTGATCATCGCAGAAGATACCGGAGTCATCCGGGCCCCGGTGGAGTTGAGCCGTTATCATTGTTTCGACAATGTTTCCGGCTTCCTTGTTGCCCCGGGTGTTCAAAATTCCGGAAATCGCGCACATGACCGAACATCCTTATAAAAAATTCATAATCAAGTTTTCTTTAATATAGCACAAATTAGCGATTTTTCAAGTTTGAAAATGCGTCAAATGAGTTGTATATTAAGGAGTGAATACCATTCATTTTTAACTTATGGAAAGGTCATATTTATGAAAAAGATTTTTTTGATTTTGCTGGCAGCTGCCGCGGTTTGGTTCGCCGGCTGCAAAGTTGTCAATGATGGATGCGATTTTTCCGCAGCTCCGCAGCTCAAAGTCGGATTTTTTGTCGATAACGGCAGCCGGGGCGGCGGGGTTTTTAAGATCGCCCGTTTGCTCTACTATTCTCCGCAGCTGGATATCACCATGCTTGACGGCAAAGATATCCGCAACGGCAAACTCGATGAACTCGATCTGCTGGTCATCCCCGGCGGTTCCAGCGCCACCCAGTTCAAAATGATGCACGCTTCCGGCGCCGCCAAGATCCGGGAATTTGTCAAAAAAGGCGGAAATTATGTCGGTGTCTGCGCCGGATTCCATTGCACCTTGAACCGTCCCGACCGGGTCGCACTGCTTCCCTACGTCTATTTGAATGGCACCAGCGGCGCCCAGGCGACCTTGACCATCAATATCAACGAAAAAGGGGCGAAAATCCTGGATGTCAAACCGGGCAGATACAGTGTCACCTATTCGCAGGGACCGATCTCCAGGGCCGGAAAAAAATGGGAACACGGTTCAGCTGAAGTGCTGGGCATCTATTTGAATTCAGTCGGTCTTCCCGGCAGAAAACATTACGACTACACCGGCCATCCGGCGATTCTTTTCGGAAATCACGGCAAAGGCAAGGTGGTCGCCACCAGTTTTCATCCGGAAGGTAATGTTGCCAACCACTGCATTTTCAACGGTATGGTCTATGCTGCCAGCGGCAAAAAGATCAAACAGCAGTTCCCGAAAAAGAATCCCCGCCCCGTCCGGGTCGCATTTTACGTCGGCAACACTCAGGGAAAAGAGCGCATTACCCGCATGATCGAATTGGATCGCCATGCTGATATCGACGTGACGGTGCTCGCAGCTGCCGGGGTTCCGGATGCTCTCGCCGACCATGCTGATGTGCTGGTCACCGTGGCTCCGGACAACAAGGATTTTAAAGCTTTCGTTGCTGCCAACAAAGCTTATTTCCGCAACTTCATGGACCGCGGCGGCCGGATCGTCGCTGCCGGAAGCGGTATCAAAGCTTTTGAAAAACATCCGAATCTGATCGGCGTTCCCGCCGGTAAATCTTTGGTCGATGCAGTTTTGAAGAGCCGGTGAGTTTGAGCTATGAGCGAATTGAAAAATAAGAATTTTGTTTCCGCTTCCGAGAGCGAAACCGAGGCCATCGGTGCTGAAATCGCCCGGATGTGTCCGCGCGGCAGCGTCATTCTGCTTGATGGCGACCTCGGTGCCGGAAAGACCGTATTCACCCGGGGATTTGCCCGGGCTCTGGGGATCGATGAACCGGTTTCCAGTCCGACTTACACCATCGTTCAGGAGTATGATCTGCCGGAACGCGGTCGGCTTTATCACCTTGACCTTTACCGCATCAGCGGAGTGCAGGCGGCGCTGGCATTCGGTGTGGATGAGTTTCTCAACGATCCATCCTCTTATGCACTGGTCGAGTGGCCGGAACGCATCTCTGGAATCATCCCGGGAAATGCGATCAAGATCCGCTTGAAACACACCGGAGAAAGTCAGCGTGAAATCAGCGTTGAAGTGTGACGCCAGAGTTTGGGAAAATGGTGATTCCGGTTCTCTTTGCGGAGTGATTTCGGCGGCGGCATTGCTGCTGTTCGCGATTTTTGTCATGCCGGATCTGGCACGGAGATTTTTGGGTGACCGGCTGACGATCCCCGACATCATGCTTTTTTCGGCGATGCCGGGGATCATCGCCTACCGCTTTTTCTGTGCAGAAAAAATCCCTTTGAAACGGCTTGCCCGGAGCGAAATATTTGAAATCATCCTCTTCGCATTTGCCCTGATATTGTTTACCGGCGGCGTGACCTGGCTGTGGCGCTTTCTGTTGAAACTTGCCGGGGCAGATTATGCGGAAAAACAGTTCGCTATGCAGTTGATCGGTCAATGTCACGGGCGGCAGCGGATCCAGTTGTTTTTTTCGCTGTGTCTCTTTGCTCCCATTATGGAAGAACTGCTTTTCCGGCGGATAATTTACGGTTCGCTGGTTCGTTTCGGGGCGGGGTTTGCCTGGTTCGGGACGGCGCTTTTATTCAGCACCTGCCATTTTTTTATCGCCGGTTTGCCGGGGTTGTTTATTCTGGCGCTGGGGTTCCAATTTGCCTATTTGAAATACCGCAATCTGACGGCGGCGATTTTGCTGCATGCATTGGTCAATGCGGTGTCGTTTGCTTCGGTTTTGATGAAAGTTGAATGATAAAATGAAGATCATTATTGCTCCGGATTCCTTTAAAAATGCTCTGCGGGCGCCTCAAGTCGCCGCTGCCATCGCCGATGGCTGGAATGCCGTCCGACCGGAAGATGAGCTGATTCTGCTGCCGATGTCTGACGGCGGTGAAGGGTTGTGCGATGCGCTGACCCTTGCCGGAAACGGCAGGTTTCTGGAAATTGCCGCTGTCGATCCGCTGATGCGTCCCGAAAACGGTCGAGTCGGTATCGTCGGAGATACCGCCATACTTGAAAGCGCCGAAGCCAACGGTATTGAACTGCTCAAAAATAATGAACTTGATCCTTTGCACGCAACTACTTACGGTGTCGGCTTGATGCTTCGGGAATTGATTTCGCTTCACCGCTGCCGTAAGATCATTGTCGGTATCGGCGGCAGCGCCACTGTCGACGGCGGTGCCGGGATGCTTCAGGCTCTCGGATGCCGTTTTTATGATTCTGCAGGAAATGAACTTCCTCCGGGTATCGGCGGCGGTGATCTCGGCAAAATCGAGCGGATCGACACTTCGGATTTGCCGGAGGTGCTGGCGGAAACCGGGATCGTTGTTGCCTGCGATGTGAATAATATTCTCTGCGGCGAAAACGGTTCAGCACCGGTTTTCGGCCCGCAAAAGGGCGCCACGGAGGAGATGGTGAAGATCCTCGATGAGAATCTGCGCCATTTTGCCGCATTGTGGGAGGATGATGGAACGTGTGCCGGAGACGGCGCCGCCGGAGGTCTTGGATTCGCATTGCGCAAACTCGGCGGGCGGATGGAGTCCGGGGCCAAACTGGTGATGAATGAAAGCGGATTTTATGAACAGCTTTCTGGCGCCGATCTGGTAATTACCGGCGAGGGATGCAGCGACGATCAGACTGCCTGCGGCAAACTTTGTTCTGAAATCGCACTTGCGGCAAAAAGTTGCGGTGTTCCGACGGTGCTGCTCTCGGGCGCATTGAAAGGCGATTGTGCTGAATTGGAAAAACTTTTTGCCGGCTGCTTCAGTATTTCCCGGGGCGTTTGCACGTTGGATGAAGCGCTGAAATGCACCGGAGCAAATCTGAAAAAGAGTGCTTCTGCCCTCGCACTCTACGCCTGCGGTTTGCAACGGAGATGATTTTATTACTTTTTTGCGTTTTCAGATGGAAATTGCCGCTTTCATGTGCTATATTATCGTGTTAAACAATATTTAAATATATTTTAAAGGAAAGGATTTTCTTATGTACCGTTCTCATACTTGCGGCGAACTCCGCCGTGCCGATGCCGGTAAGAGTGTCCGCATTGCCGGATGGATCCACAGCGTCCGCGACCATGGCGGCGTCATCTTTATCGACCTGCGTGACAACTACGGTCTGACCCAGGTGGTCATCGACCCCGAGCGTGATTTCTATCAGGCTCTTGATAAATGGCGCGTGGAAAGCGTCGTCCAGTTCGACGGAACCGTGGTCGAACGTACCCCGGAAACCGTCAACTCCAAACTCGCAACCGGTGAGATCGAAGTTTCCGCTACCGGTATGGAAATGCTCGGCGAAGCGGAAGTCATCCCCTTCCTCGTCGCCAAAGATGACGGCGCTCCCGAAGCATTGCGTTTGAAATACCGCTTCCTCGATCTGCGTAAAGAGAAACTGCACAAAAACATTCTGCTGCGCAGCAAAGTCATCGCTGCGATCCGCAACTATATGCACGGCATCGGCTTTACCGAATTCCAGACCCCGATCCTGACCGCCAGCAGCCCCGAAGGTGCCCGCGACTACCTCGTGCCCTCCCGTCTGCATCCGGGTAAATTTTACGCTCTGCCGCAGGCTCCTCAGCAGTTCAAACAGCTGCTGATGGTCTCCGGTTTCGACCGTTACTTCCAGATCGCCCCCTGCTTCCGCGATGAAGATGCCCGCGCCGACCGCAGCCCCGGC
>JAEIGA010020452.1_pt1 | contig 10094 bp, 7 predicted proteins | sample 9270691 | NCBI WGS metagenome assembly JAEIGA01 (sample SAMN17057246, study PRJNA624740) | gut metagenome | biome: biome; isolation source: fecal sample | host: Bos grunniens | place: China: Xizang | collected 2019
CGAGTGCTGAATAAGCAGGAACAAGCAGATATTGTAGAGGCTATAAAGACTCTGTAAAAGCCCTTAGGAGAAAAGAAGCCGAGTATGCTTGGCTTCTTCCTTGAATTTATCATCAATTACAGGTGGATGACTTTCAAAGTATAAAATTTGTTGTAGTTCTTCTGGAAGACGTGTTCCCCACAAGGGAATGACGTTTTCGTATTGTCGCAAAAATCCGTAGGCGAGGGGAATATTTCTGAATACGCCACCACAAAGGGGTTGCATGGCAATAAATCCGATATCCTTCTGCTCGCAAGTTTGAGCAAGCTCTATATTTAATTCTGGTGATAAGATATTCAGTGGAAGTTGCACTGTTTCGTATAAGTCGCTGTCTATGGCTATTTGAGCCAGTTCTGGAGACTCTGTTACAAAACCCATGTGTTTAATCTTTCCATTTTCTTGATATTTTCGTAATACCTTGTAAAGGTCGTCGGGGCTTTTTTCTGTGGGAACAAAGACGTCGTTTTCAATTTGATATAAATCGATATAGTCACAGTTCATGGCGTCCAAGCTGGCTTCTATGTCAGCTTGCAGTGTTGCTCCATCTGGAGCCGTGGACTTGGAAGCAAGGATAATGTGTTGTCGCTGAATTGACTGGATAGCTTTACCTAAGCGAACTTCACTAAGGGGCTTATGGCGGGCAGTATCAAAAAAATTGATACCACCCTGGTATGCCATAGTAACTAGTTCTGCAGCAGCTTCATCATTTTCCACATATTGTAAACCGTAGGCTCCAAGAGCAATACGGCTCACTAACATGTTGGCTCGTCCTAGTACCACGTATTCCATAAATTATGCCCGAGACTCCCGTGAAGGACTCTGATAGTTCTTGATTTCATCACGGAGACGCTGAACGAGCTCACTGCGAGGTACACGAACCTGCTCCATAGAATCACGGAAGCGGATGGTTACAGAACCATCTTCCTTGGTATCGTGGTCAACGGTGATACAGAAGGGGGTTCCCACTTCATCTTGGCGGCGATAACGCTTTCCGATGGTTCCAGACTGGTCGTAGTCTGTTACAAAATCTTCCTTCAGCTCGTTCTGGATTTCCTTAGCCAACTCTGCCAAACCGTCCTTCTTCATCAAAGGCAACACTGCAACAGTGATTGGAGCGATTTTGGGGTGGAAGTGGAGCACGGTTCTGTAATCCTCTGGTTCACCTTCCTTGGCAACATTCTGCTCTTCATAGGCATCGCACAGGAACATGAGCAAGTTGCGGGTAAGACCAGCAGAAGTTTCAATAATATAAGGAATATATCGTTCAGCACCATTGTCCTGATCAATGTACTGCAAGTCCTTTCCAGCATATTCGGTGTGCTGGCTCAAGTCAAAGTTGGTTCTGTTGTGGATTCCCTCCAACTCCTGGAAGCCCATGGGGAATTCATACTCAATGTCGTAGGCATCCTTGGCATAGTGGGCCAATTTGTCGTGGTGGTACCACCGTAGTTTTTCCATGCGGATACCGTACTTCTTGTAGAAGTTCCATCGCTGCTCTCTCCAGTACTGGAACCATTTGTCGTCCTCACCAGGCTTTACAAAGAACTGCATTTCCATCTGCTCGAATTCGCAGGTACGGAAGATAAAGTTTTTAGTAACAATTTCGTTACGGAAAGCCTTTCCTACCTGAGCAATTCCAAAGGGAACCTTCATGCGATTGGACTGAACAATATTTTTGTAGTTTACATAAATACCCTGGGCTGTTTCTGGGCGCAGGTATACGATGCTGGCAGTATCTTCAGCTGGTCCAATGTGGGTCTTGAACATGAGGTTGAAAGCACGAGGCTCAGTAAGTTCGCCTCCACAGCTAGGACATTTCTTTGCGGCCAAGGCATCTTGATCCATTGTGTCGGCACGATAACGCATCTTACACTGCTTACAATCTACCAAGGGATCTGAGAAGTTTGCCACGTGGCCAGAAGCTTCCCAAACACGAGGATGCATTAAGATGGCGGCATCTAGACCTACGATATTGTCGTGGAGCTGGGTCATTTCCTTCCACCATGCGTTTTGTATATTTTTCTTTAACTCGATACCGATTGGACCGTAATCCCAGGCTCCTGCCTGTCCACCGTAAATCTCTGATGATTGGAATACAAAGCCTCGACGTTTGCATAGGCTTACAATCTTCTCCATGGTAATTTCATGTGAATCCATAGTACAACCTCATTTAAAAAAACTTCCGTCATGATATCATAAATCCCCATAACATGGCAACTGACTGTTGCACGTCTTCCCGTTATAACGTATACTGAGAGATAGGAAACCATAGTAAACTTTTACAGGAGTTTTAAGTATGAGTAAGTTACGCGGTTGTATTTTTTTTGTACTAGTTTTGTTAGTGGGAGGCATGCTGTTGACAGGTTGTGCTTCATCTAAAGACACTGTCGCTAAAGAAGATGTTGGAATTGTAGGAGACTGGAAACTTTCATCTGTTTTGCGTAACGGTGCAGAATTAGTTATTCCTCAGGATGTGACTGTTACTTTTTCAGCCACTATTCCAGAAGTTGGGTCTTATACCTATGATGTTACCGGTGTAGCTGGAGTGAATAACTATGGTGGACCTGTTACTATCGAAGGAGACATGTATTCTGGAGGACCTTTCTGGTTGACTCAGATGGCTGGACCTACTCCTTTGGAGGACTTTGAACGATTGTACCTTGAAACTTTGACAGATGCCGATGTGTTTAGTATTGCTGCCGATGGTCACGGTATGGAAATTGCAAAGTCAAGCGGAGAGACTGCTTTGTTGTTCAACAAGTTCAAGTTTGATGGAAGTCATTGGAAGCTCATTGCCTACTTTGACGGAACAGGTGTTCGTTCTGTAGATCAGTCTAAGAATGTGCCAGAACTTTCCTTTGGTACAAAGATGGATATCTCTGGTTTTTCCGGTAGTAATTTCATCGTAGGTGATTACACCGTGGATTATGCTCTGCGTGCAATTTCTTTCCAGGATATTGGAACAACACGGATGGCTGCTCCTGCTGGTGAAGCTGCTGTGCTTGAGCAGGTATATACCGACCTTCTCCACAAGACTGCCAATTTCGTATGGTCTGGAAGTGAGTTGCGGTTGATTGGTAAGGATGGAACAACCTTACTTGTATTTGCTTCAAAATAAAATACGGTTTTGTTGTTTGAAAGGTGGTAATGGTTTGACATTATCGCCTTTTTTTGTTATTATGTTGCTTCAGATATTTTATAGGCAGGTTTATTATGTCCAGAAGATGCGAAGTTTGTGGAAAGGGTTCTCTGAGCGGTAATAAAGTGAGTAAGTCATATAATCATACACGCCGTACTTGGAAGCCAAACCTTGTTGAGGTAAAGACCGAGATCGGTGGAACTACCATGACCATCAAGATGTGCACACGCTGCTTGAGAAGTGGTTACGTAACAAAGAAGGTGTAATTTTTTGTTATGTCCTTGCCAATGGGCTACTTTTAAGTTGCCAAATTGAAAGGGAAGGTTTTCATGCTGATTCAATGGAAGAGGGCTGCTGTATGGCAGCTCTTTTTTTATATCAAAATCTGCTTGAGGAGGGACGTGGCGAGACCTTACATCAAAGGGGAAAACATCTTAAAGAAAGGCCACAACAGTCGACGTAATAGAGGCTTGGAGCGGAACCACTGAGAGCTTGTCTGACGACTATTTTCCATGTCTTTTTCAAAAATTTCCTTACATTGACAGGCGAGATTCTTGTCGTAGAATATGGCATTTGCTTCAAAGTGCAGGTCAAAGCTACGGATATCGATATTGGTGGAACCTATGGTACAAATTTTGTCGTCAGAAACAAGGGTTTTTGAATGGATAAAGCCTTTATAGTGATAAAATTTAATGCCAAATTCCAGCATTTCCCAGATAAATTGATAGGCCGCTTCTCTCACGTAGAACTTATCCCATTGGTCTGGCACCATAATCCGTACATCAACTCCAGAGAGGGCAGCAAGTTTTAATACCTTGAAAAATTCCTGGTTGGGGGTAAAGTATGGTGTTTGAATGTATATATACTGCTTTGCCTCCATAATTATCCGAATAAGGGCATCTTGAATTTCTGTGGAACATAGATCATCTGGGCCTGCAGTAATAATTTGGGTGGGGATTCCTCCTGGTTTAAAGGTGTTTTTTTCCATGGCTTCTTTTGTCTCGGAGAACTGTTGCTGAAGCAGCTGGATAGTTTCTGTCGAAAAGTGTTTTGCAATATCCTCTGTTTTTTTAAGACGAGTATGCCAGGCTGGTGTAGTAAACCAGTCCATTAAAAAGATGGTATGAAGCGCCAATACTACAGAACCAGTGAGACGGATATGGGTGTCTCTCCACAAAGGCTTTTTTCCTTTGCTGCAATTTGCGTATTCATCTCCAATATTCACTCCTCCCATGTATCCAATTTTTCCATCGATAATAGTTATTTTACGATGGTTTCTAAAATTGATGGAAAGAGGAAGTCTCCATTTTACGGGAAAGAAGGCCTGTACCTGGCCTCCAGCTTTGGTAAGTTGGTGAAAGAAGCTTTTTTTAGTAAGAATAGAACCTACATCGTCATAGAGGAGCTTTACCTCCACTCCTTGTTGAGCCTTGCGACACAGCACATCCATCACGGCCTGACCAGTGGCATCATGATGAATGATAAAGGATTCAACGTAGATGCTTTGGGTGGCAACTTCCATGTCCTGCAACATATCTTTGAACAAATCTTGTCCCCAGCAATAAATCTGAGTGGAGCTGGTGAGGGCAAGAATGCTGTTGTTGCCTACCAGATTCATCTTAATCAGGGACTTGTATTCTTCTAACAGAGGGTTATCTAAGGCTTGATAAAAAATTCTGAGAAAATCTGCATGTTCTTGGAAAAACTGTTGTGTTAGTCCATCAAAAAAGCGAAAAATACGAGTAAGCTGCTTTGTCTTGGTGAAGAAATGTCCGCTTAACAGGATATAAAGCAGAATTCCCACCACTGGCAGGAAGTATAATACCAAAAACCAAGCCCACCGTCGTGAATCCTCTTTCCGTTCAAAAAACAGTACAAAGATCATGAACAACAGGTTCAGTAGAGCAGCAAGATTGAAGAGAATTTCCATGGAAATTATTTAATCCGTTCCTCGATGAACTTAATTTTCAGCTGGCGCAAATTCTTGGTAATAGACACCTTGTAAATGTGGGGATTGAGAATCCTCTTGTAGGTGTCGTCCAAGGTAACAAGCTGTTGCTGCATGGTGGCTCTAGCAGCTTGGATGGCCTGCTGAGTGGTGGCTTCTTTGTCCACCAGCTCTCCCTTTATGATTCGTGGCTTCAACAAGGATTCCACCTTGGCTGGGGTAAAGCTGAACTGGCGGTAATCTCCCGAAGGATGATAGAACCGTTGCTCCTTACCTGCAACTATCTCCTCGTCACTAAGGGCAAGGATATCACACTTAGCCATTCCTTCTTGGTCGTAGAGTCGCCACAGGTTTTTAATGCCAGGATTGGTGGTTTTTTCTGGATTGTCGGAGAACTTCATGGTGGGCTCCATAGCGTTGGAGGTGGGGTAGTAGCGGGCTGCCAGCTTGTACACTCCCGTAAAGGAAGATTCGTTGCCTCCTGTGACCATGTGGGTACCGACACCCCAGCTATTGATGGGTGCTTTTTGCTGAACCAGTGTTTGGATGATTTCCTCTGTCAGTTCGTTGGAAACAGAAATGGAGGCATTGGTGAGCCCTTCTTTATCTAGATATTTTCGCACTTTGTTGGAAAGGTATTGGATATCACCAGAATCGAGGCGCACTCCAAAGTGATGGCCCTGCTCTGCCAATTTTTTTCCCACAATGACCGCATTTTTGATGCCTGAATTTAAGGTGTCGTAGGTGTCGATGAGAAAGATAGACTTTTCTGGATATAGCTGAGCATACCGTTCAAAGGCTTCTAGCTCTGTGGGAAAGGACATGATCCAGGAATGGGCCATGGTTCCCTGCACGGGGATATTGTAGAGCTTGCCTGCCAAGGCATTGCTAGTGGCAGTGGCTCCACCGATGTAGGCTGCACGGGAAGCACTCATAGCCCCATCTGGCCCCTGAGCTCGTCTCAGTCCAAATTCCATGATATGGCCTTGTCCTGATGCAAGCCAAACTCTGGCAGTCTTGGTGGCCACGAGACTCTGAAAATTGATGTGGTTTAGCACCAGTCCTTCGATAATCTGGGCTTCAATCAAGTTGGCATGGATACGAATTAAAGGCTCATTGGGAAAGACGACGGAGCCTTCTTCCTGGGCATACAAGTCCCCAGAAAAACGAAAATCTTTTAAGTAGTCTAAGAAGCCTTGCTCAAAAATATTGAGACTGGCAAGGTAGGCAATGTCCTCCTGACTAAAGGAAAAAGTTTTTAGTGCTTCCAGCAATGTGTGGAGTCCTGCAAAAACGGAAAAACCTCCATTAAAGGGCTGCCTTCGGAAGAACATGTCAAACACGGCGGGATAGTTCATCTGGTTTTTCCAGTACCCTTGAGCCATGGTAAGCTCGTAAAAATCGGTGAATAATGCACTGGTATCGGTATAACATAGGGTGGACATAAAAACCTCCTGAATCTACTATAGTTTCTTCTGTGGAGTCTGTCAAATAAAATATTGACTAGCTAGTGGATGCCGCTTCAAGTTTTTGCAAAATCTCCTTGTCTAGCTGCACCAACAGGTTTTTTTCTTGGCTGGGAAGCACCAATCCCTTGGGGCCATTTTTTGCTCGACGGAGATGCTTTACCTGGGTATAGTATAAGTCTGCCTTTCCTGCCTTTCGGGCTTTGGAATGATATACCGCCAAATTACCTGCACAGAGCATGATGGAAAGAGGAATTGTTTTTCCTGGCCGATTTTTTACAAAGACGTAGCCCCCAGCATAATCTCTGGTGTGAAACCACATGTCCAGTCCCTTTACGTGACGTCGTAAAAGTTCGTCGTTTTCTGTGGCAGTCCGTCCCACCAAAATAGTCCAACCTTCTACTTGATAGGAGAGACCAGGTCGTTTTTTTTCCACCTGTTGCTTGGGGGTGGTTTGCTTTCGAAGCATTTGTTGCAATCGCAGGGGGTTGGGCTCCCTGCACAACTGCTGGTAGGTGGCCTCCAAGTCCAGTAATTCTTTTTTTGCTTTTTGAATATCATGTTCCAAGTCAGCAAGGCCAGACACTGTTTTTTTGTAGGTGTTGTAATAGGAGGAGGCATTTTCCTGGGCGTTTTTCTTTGGATCAATTTTGATTCTAATGAGGGCACCTTTTTCATAGTCCTCACATTCCAAATAGTCCTGACTTCCGTCAATAAGGTGACCATAGGTAAGAATCAAGTCGCCATAGTGCTTCCACTGTTGGTTTTGTAGGAATTCATCTCGCTTCTTTTCCAAGCGGTGAAGGGCTGCTTCCATCTTGCTGTGGCGGGAGTTGTAGAATTTTTCCGCCTGTTCCAGTAATGCTTCTAGAGAAAGCTGTCCTGCATGTTCGCCGTACCATTGCTCCACCTTTTGGTTAAAGCTTAAGATTTCCCAATCAGGCAGTTGGTCAAAGCTGCGAACCTGCCAATCCTTTTGTGTATCTCCTTGAGCTTTTGGCTGGAGACTTGGCTCTTGAAAAGTACCTCCGCTCACCTCGTCTTTTTTAGGGCGACGGTAAAAGGTGTCTAGAACCACATGATTGGTGTCTGTGAGAATCATGTTGGCGGCATTACTCCACAATCTGATGTAGAGTAGGAATTCCTGACCACAATGGGAGAGTTCTAGCTTAATAATACGTTCCTGTCCTAACTGGCAGATTGCATTGATTCGTGCCCCCTTGATTCGGGCTTTGAGGAATTCCATAAAACGCAGGGGCTTGTTGTTTTTGGGGACTGCCGACCAAGTTTGGTGAATTCTGCAGGCTCCTGCTGCAAGACAGATAAGAATAGTTTTTGACTGACCGTTCTTGTAGGTGTGGAAGGCAATGGTGTCGTAACTTGGCTGTACAATTTGTTGGATAAAGGACCCATCAAGCTCCAGTTCCTCCAGAATACAGTTTATTTCCTTCCAGTTCAGTGACATAGTTTAATTGATAGTAATGACGGAAGCAGTTCGGCCATCGGTAGTGTAGGCTCGCTCTGGGTTTGTCTTGTCTACAAAGGATGCCATTCCATCGTAATAGGCGTAGTAGTGGGTTCCTCGTGGTAGGGGAATTTCCAATTCATAAAGCCCAGGTGCTGTTTCTCGCATAATATAAATGGAAGAATCCCAGTTGGTAAAGGTACCTCCCAAGCGAATCACCTGTCCTGATTGTCCTTGATACACAAAACGGACAAGATTTTTCTTCACTGTTTCGGTGGCGGGAATTTCTTGTCGCTGAACTGCCACAGTGGAAAGAATGAGATTTGACTTTGCATCAAATCGTTGCTGTTTATTGCTAGGATCAACAGTCCAGAGCCCATCGATAACGAGACGATATGAAACAGCTTTTAAAGCTTTGGGAACTTCGAGAATGTAAAAATAAACAGACTGAACCACAGTTCCATCTAAATCTGTTGTATTCACCTTTTGAAAGGAGTGAATGGTTTTAAAATTTTCAAAGTCAAAGGCAATTCCTACATGGCGGGAAGAACTATCAGCCGTAAAGATGATATAGTCATCCACCATAAATGGTGCACCAACCTTGTCAATGCGAGCAATGAGATTATTGTAGGTATAAGAGTCCAGCGTAGTCTCCTGAGCTGGCACTGCCAGAAGCGGGAGGGCTGATAGTATCAAAAATAATGCAAGAAATTTCTTCATAATCGTATATATATATCGGCATTCTTTTTGAAAACTATAGTCATGAGGGGTTACAAAATTGATTTTATCTATAAATATATGCTTCCTTCTGTTGCAGGAAAACTAAAGGGAAGTTATAAAAAAGCCGATGATATGATGAACGCAAATTTTCCAGCGGGGTATAAGTAATAAGATGCCGGGATTAGACCAGCTGAAACAGTTCAGCGAAGATGTAGCAAATTTAGGAAATGAACTCACCATTCGAGAGGAAAGGGGCGAACCTGTTATTCGTGTACCTTTCCCTGTTAATATATCAGAAGAGGATGATTCCGACGATTTTGTTCTAGGAATGCCACTTCAAAATGACTCCATTGATTCAGATGAGACAACTGAAAATAATGATTTTTCTGCTGAGGGATTACGAGAATCTCGCCCTACAGATTATTCTAGTTTACCAGAACTGGATAGCATTCTGAATCCAGAACCAGTTGAAGCTCTTGACTTCAGTGATTTTCCCGAATTAGATGCGATTTTAAATCCTCGTTCCCAAGGTGCAAGTGAAGATCTTTCTGCTATGGAGTCACTGGAGCCTGTAGAGGATTTTACCTCTGATGGTGGACCTGATTTCGCTGTTGAGGATGGTGATGATAATGAGGTATCCCTTGATTTGCCCAGTTTTGATAACTTGGGTGGAGATTTCTCTACAAAACCGGGAGCCTTTGATTCCAATAACTCTTTCAATGATTTAGATATACCAGATTTTACCAATGATTTGAATTTTTCAAACTCTGGTTTCACCAATTCTGTTGGTGATTTTTCTTTGCCAGATTTTGATGCTCCCCATTCAAGTCCTGACTTCTCGGTTGATGATGGTGACGATAATGAGGTTTCTCTTGATTTGCCCAGTTTTGATACCTTGGGCGGAGATACTTCAGACACTGCTGGTGTCTTTGATTTACCCGATTTCGGCTCCACGGACACAGCCAGTGACTTGGACTTACCAGATTTTGGTTCCACGGACACAGCAAGTGACTTGGACTTGCCAGATTTTGGTTCCACGGACACAGCCAGTGACTTGGACTTACCGGACTTTGGTTCTACGGACACCGCTGGTGGCTTTGATTTACCAGATTTCGGTTCCACGGACACAGCAAGTGACTTGGACTTGCCAGATTTCGGTTCCACGGACACAGCCAGTGACTTGGACTTGCCAGATTTTGGTTCTACAGCCCCAGCAAGTGACTTGGACTTACCAGATTTTGGTTCCACGGACACAGCAAGTGACTTGGACTTGCCAGATTTTGGTTCCACGGACACAGCCAGTGACTTGGACTTACC
>JAEIGA010020453.1_pt1 | contig 10094 bp, 7 predicted proteins | sample 9270691 | NCBI WGS metagenome assembly JAEIGA01 (sample SAMN17057246, study PRJNA624740) | gut metagenome | biome: biome; isolation source: fecal sample | host: Bos grunniens | place: China: Xizang | collected 2019
GGATTTATTTATTATATTATTGCTTGAGTATATTTCACTCATTCCTGGTATATATACATGAAATGCGGGAAAGCCGAGAAATGACACATCGCGAATGTAAACATTATAGCCTAATGAAGTTATTAACATTATAATCCTATGAAGATTCTCTTTATCAGATACATCATTTGCTTCCAATGTACAATCGTTGATATTTGATGTTGAGCATAACACAGAATATGGGAAAACACCCGTATTGTTATGAAATGTCTTTTGGCTCTCACATATTGACAAATATGGATCGTGGTAAAGTTTCTCCTGATATATGGGATCAAAATCCTTGAATGGCAAAGTTGTCCTACCTTGAAACAACTCCGTCAATGTCCGTTCTAATGCGGTTATAGGTGAAGGGTCTGAGCCAACATGGAAATGATATCGTGATGTATCTCTATCTACAATCAATAATCCCAATGCAGGTAAGCCTATACCACATGAGCAATCTTTTATTTCTAAAATCCAGTTATTTCGTTTTTCGAGATTACTTATATACTCATATATAGTACTACCCTTAAATAATTCTTTATCGATAGTTGTAGGGATTATCTGTTCACTGAAAATTTGCTTTATCGCAAATCTTTCTATTATTTCACAAACACCTTGCAATATTGCCTCTTGAGGAGTGTTGCCCGCACACATTCCATTACTAGTACATTGTGATCGTATTTTTGTTATCGGCAAATATATAACAGTGTCATCTTTTACTGAGTAAAACGGCAAATATATATCAGAAGAGCCTAATGCATCAGCAATATGACAATTATCATTTTCTATGCTATTTTTCTCATCTGGAGCATAGTTATAGTTTTGTGCTAGGTTATTTCTAATAAGAAAGCTAGAAAATGACGGTATTAATTGTTCAATATGTTTTCTAAAAAATGGTGTTGCAAAAGGTTGCATCGGAAAGAGTATATTATTCTGCATTCGCTCCATCAGCTCTCCATATGCGCTGGCCAAAGAATAATGGTATGTCATACCTTTTCCATTTGTCCCAACACCATGGATTAACTCAGGAAAAGTTACTCTAGAAGAATGGAAATAATAATTAGAATCCTGCTGACACCTTTCAACTGTAGTAAGATTCAATCTATCTCTCAATATATTCTTTATCCTGTTTACTGTTTGTTCTGGACTTACGGCTTTGTATCGAGTCCTAATCAATGTTTTATTCATATTCCCCTTCAATTATATTACATAGGTTACACTGTCCAATTATATTCTCATAGTGTGTGGGAGAAGGACAAAGGTATTGATATAAGCAGTCAGAGCAAGGATAATTCACACGCACTTTCCTCCACGAGGTGTTTTCCTTTAATTCTGTACTAATTATTTCCAGCAAGGTATTTTTCGATAAATTTCCAATTACTTCAGACATCACATCTGCTGTTACGTCACAATTGCTATGTATTGTAAGCGTTCCAAAGTTATTCGTATTGATTTTTTGCCTAGCAAAAATATCGCGATACTTAATAGGTTCCGCCACAATATCATCAGTATCAATGTAAACATAACGTTTGAAGAACTCAATATTTGTTCCTGTATAAATTGGATGATACACGACATCTTCTAATTTCAATGATTCAGTCATGGAAGAAGCTGCCTTATATTCTTCTTCATTTTTGATGAAATAGTGTAATATATATTTATGTTCATCCAATCTTATCAAGCAGTCACAAACATCCTTTTCATTCATAAAATCATCTATTACAACATCATAAATTAAATCTCCAACTAATTGGCATTTCGTATAGTGGCACCATATATGGACATCTGTATTGTCTATGTCCTGGCAGGCAGTTAATATATCCTTCAGCCATTTATATGAAAATGGATCATATCCAATTATGTTAATTGAAGATAATGAAGTAAATTTCAACTCCGGGACTATCTTTAGGAATTGAAATCTAAGCATATCAGTATACTGTTCTGCATCTATAGAATTAGTAGGCCCATAGTTTGTGTTGGATGAATATTTCTGAATAAGACAACTATCAATGATTATGTTTAATGTGAGTAAATACTGGCGTATATTGACATCAGCAGCAAAAGAATCATCATTACTGGATTCATTCTGTAGTTTAAGAATCGGCAATAGTTGTATAGGTCTGGCAAGAGAACAATCTACTGCCATGATTCCTCCCATTTCTTTGTTTATGAATTCCGTAATGAAGCCTCGGATCTTACTTTCAGACAATCTTGATTCAGTACATATTATACACCCTAAATTAGGTTCAGAAAATAGATCTTCAACCAATTCAACCACCTCCGGTTCATTTGAAAATAGAACACTTGATGTAATTGTGTTGTACAATAAAATACCACTTCTTTTGTTGTTATAATAGGTAGAAGGCTTCACAAATAGCCAATATTCTTTCACTTTCATAGCTAGTCCATTGATATTTCTTTCATTATCTTATAATAGGCATCAGGATGAACCCGTAGATAGTCCAAATGACGTTCTTCGAGTAGTCTATATTGTTCTTTAGACATCATACCAGGACATTTGCCGCCATTTTCAATATTCTCTATATTAAACACGCATTGGGTACAAGTATCATAATTATGGCATAGTGCACATTGAGGTTTTATTGTATTTAGATATGAATTGTACTTATCTGCAATTGATTCCATATCAAGAGAAACGGCATCAGACGTCACATATCCAAGAGCGAACTGCTGCCCGATACGTTCACATGGTAAAATCTTACCATTTACAGTAACGAACATTCGTCTGCTAAAAGGAATACAGGTTCCGGTAGGAATCTTTTTCTTCGGTCTACCGAACAAAAGATCCAAATAATTGTTATAGATAGAATCGCTTTTTTGAAACACATAGTGGGTCAACCGCTGAAAAGCAGGAGTCTTGATTGACATATCTTTTTCGATATAATCTCCATTTGTAGTACTATGCAAGCTTGTTTCAAAATTTTGATACATTGCATTAAACTCTTTAAACTTGTCCGGTTTTACCCCCATATTATTGAGTTCACCGATCGAAGGCACTTTGTCAAAATTATTCGTAATGAATGAGTGGATACATTCCACCGAATTCCTATTATGAAGGACGGCATTAAAGTATACATGATTTTCAAAATAATCCGTATAATGAGATTGTACGTACTTAATGTTATCCATCACATCAAAATAGCTGGGTGCTCCATTCCTTTTAAGTCTATATGATGAATTGAATTCATCTCCATCCAAACTAATAATGATATTGAACTTCTTCTCTGCTAGATATGCTATATGTTGTTTCAGTAGGGTTCCATTAGTTGTTAAAGAATATACGAATGTTCTTGTAGGACAAGGATGCGCTTCGATGTATGAAATAACATTCTTTATAAAATTCATATTCAATAGTGGCTCCCCGCCATAAAAACTGATATATACCTGAATGTTATTGGAAGCATTGTATTCGGAAGTCCATATTGCGGTCAGATAACTTATCAGATTATAGGCATATTCAACAGGCATCATTATATTCTGTCTCGCATCGTGATCATCATACAATTCTCCATACTTGCAGTATTTACAAGACAAGTTACAGGCATCGGTGACTTCGAAGGTCAGTTGTTTTAGATTTGCTAACTGATATATGATATCAGTAGAACGTAAAAAACTCATAAAAGGTTATATTTTTTTGCCAAATTAATAATCCATGAATTTACATTTGTGTCAATATCCTTCAGAAGACATGAGACCATACGATTTTCTATTCGAGCTTCATAGTTCTTTTGGATGCATGGTCCCATACAGAATGGTAGGTACTTACATTGTTCACATCTTCCGTTCTCGAATGTTCTCTTAAGAAAATAATTATTCAGCACATTGTCATTCCATTCGATATTTCCGTTTATATCCAACTTGCCTAGCGATATGTCATCGTTGTAGTCACGAGCAGTACATTTGAATATTTTGCCATCATAATTTACGACATAATGATAGATACTATCAGCGTAACAATGAATAAAATGATTATTACGGAATGCACTATATGTACACTCTATGCCAGCCTCCTTAAATTTAGTACGGCAAACTTCCAGCATACATTTATCCTCATCACTCATCTGTACCTGCCAGACTCTCTGAAAGTCAACCTTGACTATTCTTTTTGCCTGCTCGGAAAGGTCGTTTATAACATCACAAATATGTGTAAGTGTCTGTTTGTCATAGTTGATACGTAAAATCAATACAACATCTGGTATAATATTGGCGAGCAGATTTACATTGGCTATGATATCATCATAGGTACCAGATCTATTCGAGTAAAATTTAATTTTATTATGATGCTCTCTGTTACCGTCGATGGTTATCTGAAATAAATTAAATTTATATCCCTTCATTTCATAGATACGCTCTTTGGTCAAATAAGTTGCGTTAGTAGTTATCTGCTGTCTAAAAGGAATATTCATCTCTGGGAATTGATCGAAGATATGTTCTGACAATGGCTTTATTATATCTTCATAGTACATTAATGGTTCTCCGCCAAACCAATCTAAGACGATAGAATCGGCCATATGACTCCTGATTAGGTTGCAGACATGCTTAGTGAGTCTTTCGAATGTCTCATCACCCATTTTCTCACGAGGACATTTGGTACCGGCATAATCAACAGAACAATACCAACATTTCAAGTTACAGTCAAGAGTAGGGTTGATCGTGAGTCTATAATCTCTATTCATATAGACCTTACGTGTGTTCTGCCCCTTAATGAAAGCATATTCGTCAAATTCCTCATTGATTATAAAGCCAGCTTTCTTATATTCCGAATATAATTTAGGATATTCAACAGAGAAAGAATCTAAATCGTTCAGTAAAGACTGAATAATGTCGTAATCTTCTTTACTATTGACCGTTAATTTTCCTGTTAAGCCATTATATAATACAACATTACCTTCATATTCAACATTAATGTTGTATTTACTTATTCTATCTTTCATTTAGCAACGTTTATAGGCTACACGCCGTAGCGTGTAGCCAAGATTGATAATTATACCCAACAAGACGCCTGCCCCATACAAATACTTGCCTGTACCGGAAGCTGGATTTCAGGTGTTGGAAACTCTACGCGATCTACTGGACAAGTTGTTGAATGTAATCCACCTGCAGTGTTTGCGCTGTTATTTGCTGCGGTCGTTGATCCACCTGGCTGACCTTCATAAAGACAGCCACACTGACAGTTCGCACCACCTGCTATGCGGCACAAACTATTCTCATCCAATCTCCTTGAGGTCTTTGAAATATTAATCTTTTTCATCTTCGATTTGGTTAAATGTTAGTATTGCATATTGTACACCGCTCTATCTCAAATATAGTTGTGTAGTCGGCATCTGGGTACGATAGATTAACCCAGATGCCTTATGTGAGAAATTTTGTTAAACGCATAAATCTTAAAACACTTTTATTGAATACCTCTTCCATAATAATAGCCTTGTTTTCCCAAATGGCTGAAAACCTTTCTTCCAGTAAATGTTACAGTTCCACCAGATGGAAGCGGAATCTTATTTATCCTGCCGTTGCATCCAGCTGTTGCTTTTCCGATCGTCCTTGCTATTCCACAATAAATAGCATAATCAATTACTTCCTCATCATGGCTATAATTCATCGGTCCAGTAATGAATATGTTATCATATTTAATTTCTGGAATCTGGATGTTTTCTAAGGTATCTCTGATCGATATAGGCTCTGGCACATACACTTTCGGTGTTTGGCTTACACCTTTTCGAAAAGGCATAAGATCCCTTGTATCCGCAATATATGGAAGTATATTCTCGAGCAGGAAACTGCAGCCATCACGGATATCTACCAGAACCGTCTGATTCTTTTGTCGCATATCCAACAATTCCTTGATTTCTGCCAAAGTGGTAAATCTGGTGTTAAGGTATAATGTATCCGAACTTATCCACTTGCTTGGTTTAGCTTCCACATCATACAAGAACTTATTTATGAATTCGCCTCTTTCTATACACTGAACATTTGTGTTGATAAATTCACCATTACGCTCCAATAGAATCTTAGTACTTATGTCATACGATCTCGGGAATATTTGTTCAGCAATGTAGGATTTATATTGTGGCGATCCTGAAATAAGATTTTCGCATTCTTCGTATTTTTCAATAGCGGGCTTCCTTCCGATCAGAATAATTCTGTCGCCAATGCATATGGACGAATCTGTCGATTTCGTTACGATTACTTTATCTTTTTTCTTTTCAGCCCATACCGGAAGGAAAACATAATCTTTGGATTCTTGCTGAGAATTAGCGATGAAGTGAGCATCATTCACATTCGCCATCATTCGTCTAAGAGGGTCAAGTGAATATGTCTCGCACACGCATACTTCATTAAGTGCAGACATTAGGCAATCATTCCAGTCTTTGACCTCATCCGACATATATGGATGGAAATATTTGACTGCATTCCATGTTACAATCAAGTCTGCAATCATCATCTCTCGATCTGATATTAAATCTTCTATATTGGAATAATCAATACGCTTAATATTGTCCTTTAGCAGTGGGTATGTGTGCTCATTGTTCCCATATAATGCCAAGGGTATGTGTGCATAGAGGCCGTCAATTATCTTAATTGTTTTTACATCACCGACATGAGAAAACTCTTCAAATAGCAGCTCTTTTGTTGAGATGGTCGCCCCAGTTTCAGAATATTCATATACTGCCTCATTTCTAATGAATGGAGATTTCAACAGATCAAATGTACCCAATTGGCAATTGTTTATCATAAATTGCCCGCTACCAGTAGTGTACACCCCAATTCTTATCAATTTATTTGCATCTTCTTTTCCGACTATTATTTGTGCGTTGTATTGGTCATCTACTCTATAATTCGTAGTGAAATCACAGAAATTTACATACTCTTCAGGATTATTGTCGTCAAGAGAAATCTTTGTATATACCTCAAGTGAAGAAGGAGACCTATTTTCTATATTCAACGAAAACGTCAGATTATCACCGATATAGCTTGCGGCAGGGAGTGCCAATTCCAAAGCAAGTCTATTAAGTCCTTGCGAATCTAATGTTCTATGCGTACGCTTGCTCACATATGAATTACTCCAAATACCGAGATCCACACCATAGTGCTGCCATGCTATTTCTTTCATCCCAGAAGTGTCCTTTGGAATTATACTTTGTAACTCAAATTTAGGATTCTCTGAGATAACAACTCCAGCAAAAGGAGCATACACATCTCTCAATACATCCCGTAACTCAGATTCTGAATTTACTCTTTCTATTTGATATACTCCATACATTGCCAATGTATCCCAGTTTACATATTGTGCCTCGTCCCCAGGATAAAACCATCTGACAACGCCATAGGTATCCGAAAAAGCCTTCAAATAACGTAAACGATCAACATTATCGGTGCATGCCGTGATTGCAAGAAGACTTACTATCCAAAATATCTTACGCATATCAAGTAATTTATAATTATATCAAGCAAATAGTCAGCTGTCTTTTATATAACTTTCAATATGGGGAAGAGAAGTAACACTCTTCCCCAAGAACGACATATTTATTGTTTTTTATGTGACGTTATTTCTGTATAAAAGACATAAATGATAAAAGGGACAGCTGTGTAAAGAGAATCAAGCAAAAGCTTCTCGATGCTTATTCCCAACATCGTTTTAGTAAGGTAGTTTATTAAGATCGCTAGACTGAATAGTAACACAGACTTGATGAATGCAACCAGTATATGTTTTATCATATGCCCAGCTCCTTTACACGTAATAAATATGCTTCATATACAGCAGGATAATCCACCTCAGCTGGAATTTCATGATATTCTGTAACTCGTGTACTGCCATCAATTAAAGTTGCAACTCCCGCTACTATACTGTTTAATGCGGCATAGGCTGCGCATGTCTTCCAACTGAGCACGCCTACAATCAATCCTATTTTTGTACCAAGGAAATATTCAACAGCTCCTGCAATGTCTGCACTCAATAATATTTTTCCACTTCTTTTGACATCATCCCAGATTCGTCCCTGCATTGTAGGGTTCCAACTACCGTGTTCTGTATCCCAATATTCATACGATCCATCAGTAATATCTCCAATCCAACTAGCTAATTGTCTTTCATCGGATGATGCTGACCTATAATATGTCAGGTGTGCTAAAGCCAATTTGGATTCACAAGAAGCAGAACCTCCATATCTTTCTAATATCGTCTCAATCTCAGACAGATACTCTGATATTGTAGTAGAAACTACGTTAGAATTAAAACCATTATTTATAGCAGTTGTCATTGTCATACCATTAACAGTAATATTGTTTATGATATTCCTTTGTCTAATGCTCAATGATTGATTCAGTACATTACCGACCCACAAATCAAGATTGCTTGATGGCGGATTATTCCGATAAGCTAATTTGACAGAAGCGCCATAATCCGCCAAGAGCTTAATATACTCATCAACCTCACTCTTAGTGCTTAAAGTTGACGGAATCCTGGAAATCGTATCATAATTTTTTAGAATCTCATTATGATAAAAACCAACTTCATCGATTGATTGGTTTTCAGTAATGTTTGTAGGAATTTCATTCTCCTGACATGCTAAGCAAGAAAACAATAGAATTAATAGTAGAATTGGTTTTGAAAATCTTTTCATATTAAAATTCGTTTAATCATTCCGCCTACTCTTATTAGGATTTTCGGCACTCTCCTTTTGAGCTGCGCAACTCATTATATCTTCTAGTCCTCGACTATTTCCTTTATGGTTCCCGTCTCGTCCACCGTCCACTGGCTGAACTGCCCGTCACCGTCGAAGTCCACCACGGAGACAGCCGCCGCCGTGAAGGTCGAGTCGGTCACGTCCCGCAACGAGACAAGGTAATTCGCCCTTCCCCCTTCGATCACCAGCGTATCCTGAATATAGACTATCGCATGCATGTTGTCCGTATAATGCCCGAACATCGCCCTGTAAGCCGTCTCAAGCTCATATACCTCCTTCAGGGACTCCCTCGCCTCCGAGTTCCTCCTCTCAAGCCGTGAACGTCTGATCCACACTATGCCGGAAAGCAGCAGCGCGAGCGAGGTGATTGTAAGTATGATCCATCTCTTTTTCATAAGCACCGTATTATATTGATTGTCCTTCTTGCCAACTCATTCCTGTATGTGGTGTTGCTCAAGGCGTACTTTGCCTTGGCCAGTTCCGTCATCGCCGTATTCCAGGAGGCGAAGTCCGTCTTGCCGAGGTTGTACTTCTCGGTCATCATTCTGGCCGCTTCTTTCGCATATGCGAGCTGTTCCCTGGCGGTCTCGTACTGTCTGCACGAGGTCTGGTACTCGATCAGCGCCTGCTCGTACTCCCTTGACAGCTGCTTGCGGACTGTCTGAAGCGCGTACTGTGCATCTATGCTGGCGTTCTTCGCTCTCCTGACGCTGCTCCTTGTGGACATTCCCGAGAAGATAGGGATGTTCAGGCTCAGCGAGAGGTAAGAACTGCCGTTGTCAAGGTACTGCCTGAAGAACGGGTATGCCTCGTAGCGGTATGTGCCGTCAGGATTCTGCACGGCCTTCTGCCTCGCGCCCGAGTAGCTTGTGCCGTATCCCGCCGACAGCGACAGAGTCGGATAGTATGATGACCTTGCGATCTGGAGGTTCCTCCTGGCCACTTCTACACCGGCCTCCGCTGAGCGGTATTCCGGTCTTGATTCCACTGAGATTGAGTCCATTGATGGGAACAACTGCATCCCGTCATAGTCATTGACCTCCATCGGCTCTATCTTGAAGTCCTTCCAATCCTTTATCTCCAGCAGCTGGCATAGTTCCATCCTCGACAGCCGGCACTGGCCCTCCGCAGCAGCAACGTCATTGAGTGCCGCATAGTGCTGCGACCTTATCTGAAGCAGGTCCGCTTCCGTCACCCTGCCTAGATCCACCATCGTCTGTATCTTCTCCATCTGCGACTCAAGCATCGAGGCCATCTCCCTTGCCGAAGCGAGGTTCTCCTGGTCGCAGAGTATCTGAAGGTAGGCTGCCGTGACGTTCAGCTCTACATCAGTCCTGACGCTCTCCAGATCTGCTAGCGATGCCTTCA
>JAEIGA010020454.1_pt1 | contig 10094 bp, 8 predicted proteins | sample 9270691 | NCBI WGS metagenome assembly JAEIGA01 (sample SAMN17057246, study PRJNA624740) | gut metagenome | biome: biome; isolation source: fecal sample | host: Bos grunniens | place: China: Xizang | collected 2019
AAAGACAATCTTCTTATACTCAAGAATTTTGGGAAGATTACAGGGAACATCATAAAGGCACAAATGATGCTATCGCTGATGAAGTTAGGAAACATTTTCAAGCAGTTTCAAAATGGGATAGAAAAGCATTAAATTCTGTTACTCAAGGTACTGGGGCTATTATATTAAAAGACAGTCAAATAGATGTATTTAATTGGGTAGTAGACAATGGTTACTTTGGTAAGATAAGATTGTGCAATCTTACTCATGATGAAGCTAATTGGGAATTTCCTAAAGAACTTGAAGATGTCTTTCCTAAATTACTCAAAGAAATGATGGAAAAAAGTGCTTATAAGTATTGTACAGCACTGCCTATACCAGCAGAAGCAGAAGTATCAACTTGTTGGGTACATTAAATATAAATATATGGCAAGAGATTTGGGATATATAAAACAAAAAGAAAAATTAGAAAGGCAGAAAGAAGCAGATAAAGTAAACCACCCTTCCCATTATCAGAAAGATGGGAAGGAGTGTATTGATGTAATGCTTGAATTATACGGAATACAGGCAGTAATTCATTTCTGTGAATGTAATGCCTTCAAATATAGATGGAGAGCAGGAATGAAAGCTGGAGAATCTACAGAAGTAGATTTGAAGAAAGCTAAGTGGTATGAAGATTATAGAGAGAATCTTATTAATAATACTATAAAGAAATATGAGTAAAACTATTTATGGACAAGCAGCTAGAGAGATTCTGAAAGAGGGAGTAGACCATTTGGCCAATGCTGTTAAGGTTACTTTAGGTCCAAAGGGTAGAAATGTAGTATTATTTAATGAGGAAGATAAACCTTATCTAACTAAAGATGGAGTATCTGTAGCCAATAGTATTCAATCTAATGACAAAGAACTGTCAATAGGTATTGAAATGCTTAAAGAAGTTGCAGTAAATACTGCTGAGGAAGTTGGAGATGCTACTACTACTAGTACTATATTAGCACAGGCAATAGTAAAAAATGGTCTTTCAGCTAGTGAAAAAGGACATTCTCCTATTGAAATTAAAGCTGGTATGGATGAGGCTCTTCAAGAAATCTTAGAAATTATAGACTCAGAGTCTGAGAAAGTAGAATCTGATGATAAATTGAAGCAAGTAGCAACTATTTCAGCTAATAATGATGAAGCTATAGGAGAAATAGTATCTGAAGCAGTGATTGCTGCAGGTAAATATGGAACTATCAATATTGAAAGGTCTCCTTCATATGATACATATATTCATAATAATGCAGGATTTCATTTTAATAGTGGATATACTTCAGGATATTTTGTTACTGATTCTGTAGGACAATTTGCATTATATGAGGATGCTATCATACTTTTGGCGGATAAGAATATTGATAAACCTTCAGATTTAGCAGATGTTCTAGAGTATTCTATCAAGGAGGGTTCTCCTATAGTGATTATAGCTAATGATTTTAGTGCTGATGTTACTAATTTCTTGGTCAACAATTATTTACACAGGACAATTAAAGTTCTTCCTATAAAAACTCCTGGATTTGGAGAAGGTAGGACTAGGTTTCTTGAAGATTTAGGAGTTCTGTGTGATGCTATTGTGGCCAAAGATAATATTATAGTACATAATCTTGGAAGAATCAGTAAGATTGATTCTAACATCAATGGTACTTATATCTATAATACTCCTGACAATACTGAGTATAGAGATGAATATGTAAACAGCCTTATCAGAGCTAGGGATAATGTTACTGATTCATTTTTAGCAGAAAAGTATTCTGAAAGAATTGCTATGCTGACTACAGGAATTACTACTATTTATGTAGGTGCCTACAGTGACTTAGAAGCTAAGGAACTTATGGATAGAGTAGAAGATGCTGTATGTGCAACTAAAGCAGCTCTTGAAGATGGTATAGTAGCTGGAGGTGGCAGCATATTTGCTAGAATATATAATAGCATAGAGATTTCTGATAATGCTGGATATAATGCAGTTACAAGGTCTCTTATAGAACCATTCAATCAACTTTGTAAAAATGCAGGAGTATCAGTAGCTTGTGATTTTACAGATGGCATTGGTTATGATTTTAAAGAGATGAAGGTATGCAACCTAAAAGAAAGAGGTATCATTGACCCATCTAAAGCTCTTAAGACTGCTATTAAAAATGCTGTATCTGTAGCATCTATGATTATATCTACAGAATGTATAGTAGTTAATGAATAGCTTTAAAATAAAGTATGAGACAATATACACAAAAAGAATTTATAAGAGTAGCAGAAAAGAATGGCTTTCATTATGTAAGACATAGTGGAAGCCATGCTATCTACTCTAAGAATGGAAGACATATAAGTATTCCGCATAAACTTGAGTGTGTAATTGCCAGAAGATTAATAAAAGAAAATAAATTAAACACTAATTTAAAATGAGTATTGGTGGATATCCACTAGGAGCACAATATGACCCAAATGCTCCTTATAATCAAAAAGATAATCCTGAAATAGAAGTTGATGTATTAGTGTCTATTACATTAAGTAAATCAGTTAAAGTAAGGGTATCTGATTATATATTAGACGGTGATAATATAGATTTGTCTGATACAGATTTAAAATCTGCTGTAGAAGACCAGTTTATATTGCCTAATGAATCACATAAATGGGTAACACCATTTACTATGGTTGATGCTAAAGCCAAGAGTGATTTAGAAAATTGGAATATAGATGAATTTGAAGTTATTAAAGAATAAATATGGCAAAATTATTAAAGTTTTACTCACCTTTATGTGGACCTTGTAAGGTACTGGAGAAGAATCTTAAAGATTCTAAAATTGAATATGTTGACATTAACATATTTGAAGACACTTTTCACGATGGTTTAGGTACTACTGAACAACTTGTAGAGTATTATAACATTAGAGCTGTTCCTACTCTTATAAAGATTAATGAACCTGGTGAAGAGTTGGGCAGACATGTTGGAATTTTAAATGTTGAACAACTTAAAGAGTTTGTAAATGGTACGAATGACTAAGAATTTCTTTAGAGAAAGAATAAAAACAAGTAGGACAGAAGCCTATAAACTTCTTCCAACTATACTTAAGAGGTATGGAGTAGCTACTAAAGTGTCTCCTAGAAAATCTATATATAGACTTTGGTTAGATAATGATTCTCAAGTTGATGGTTATAATAGAGACACTTCTTGGTGGATAAGGGGATTTGAATTAGATAGTAAAGGTAAAGTGTACATTATGGTATATTGGCAGGGAGATTCTACTGATGGAGATGAGTATGCACTTATGCCTAACAGTATTTATGATTCTACTCATATACCATCTTCACAACCTGTAAGAATAAGTGGAGATTACTATATAGCTAGAAATGCTATTAACATTAGACCCGAAGATATATATGAGGCAATTAAAAACATTAAAATATGAAATTAATTAACAGTTCTTTTGAATTATTATTGCAGGCTTCTGGACTTGAAGGAATATACAAGCAGATAGAATTAGGAGCTAGAAATTGTTATAAGTCAGAAAATCTTATTTCTGAAGGCTCTGCTGAAAGAATGGTAGAATTCCTTAAGACTAGAGGACATAACAGTCCTCTTGAACATGGTACTGTATATTTATTTATACCATTTTCTGCTAGTCTTGAAACATATAGAGATGCAAAAAAATATGAAAATAACCATTACTCTAAAGTAAGACTGAGGAATGATAGTTTTCAATTAGATAAAAACGGTTGTTATATCACTACTAATTTTAGAGTTCTGGTAGAGAATAATTGGCTTGATGATTTGAAGTATTTATGTGAACCTACAGAATATCATGAAAAAAGAGTTTCTGTAATGGTTACTTGTCCTATAGGTATATCAAGAGAATTTAATAGGCATAGAACTCTCTCAGTGAGTGAACAATCAACGAGATATTGCAATTATTCTAAGGATAAGTTTGGTGGTGAAATTACTTTTGTAATTCCAGAATGGGTAAAAAAGTACGATTACTTTAGATGTGGAGAAGAATATGCTGTTAATAGATTAAATGAAGATGTTGCTTGTTGGTATGAATTATTAGAGAAATCTGAAAAATCATACTTGAGTTTAATATCTAAAGGTTGCAAACCACAGGAAGCAAGAGATGTATTGCCATTAGCTACAGCCACAATAGTAATGTACACAGGATTTGTGTCTGATTGGAAGCATTTCTTTGAATTAAGAACATCTGCTGGAGCACATCCAGATGCTAGAGAAATAGCAATACCTTTAGAAGAGAAGTTTAACGAATTAAATCTATTATAATATGGGAATTTTTGGAAAAAAGAAAGAAACAGCTACTCCTGCTAAGAGTACTATAACATTTGCAGATCAGCTTGCTGCCATTAAGGAAACTTTTAAGACTGCTTATATGAAGGCAGAAACTCTCAATGTAAAGATTGAAGAAGATATCCAAGCTAAGACTACAGCTATAGAGAATCTTCAAAGAAAGCTCGCAGCCAGTGAGTCTACACAGGCAGAAGTACAAAAGTTTATGAAGGATATTGAGAAGTTTATCTAATTAATTAGGGAAGTAGTAATACTTCCCTTTATTTTTTACTATTATTAGTAATTAAATTAACCAGTATTAATTTTTATACTTAGTATATTGGTTTTTAAAATAAAAATACTTACCTTTGCAAAAATAAAACAATAATAAAATTATTTATGAAAGATTTTTGTTACACTCCTGTAAAAGGAATTGATGATGTTATTGCAGAAAAAATTAATTCTACTATAGAAGGAGACTCTTGGACATCTTACAGAGTAGCTACATTAAGAGGAATATATGATGAAAATGAATCTGTACCTCTTAGTGTTGAAGACTTAGACAAGGCTGCTAAAGAGATTATTAAGTACAGAGCTACTTTAGCTAAGAGAAATATAGCTAAAGTAAATAGAGTATTTAGTAAACAATCATCTATGAGTAGGGAATTTGCAAAACTTCATAAGCAATTAAAGGAAGCTTTTAATTCTGAAGAAAGATTTAATAGAGTGTCTATGATAACTACTATGTTTTCAGATACTATAGATGCTATTAAAGAGGAGTATCCAGAATTAAGCAGAGAAGCTATTTGTAAAGGTATAAAAGTAGGAGATACTATTGTAGGAGGCCAATCTGTTATATTCAGTAGAGTATTTAATGAGATTATGTCCTATCAGGAAGAAGCCATTGCTGAAGGAGATACTGTAAAAGCTGAAAAGTATAAAGCTGTTATTGATAACTGGGCAGCATTAACTTCTTATGCTAGAATGAGACTCAGAGATACTGAAGGATTGAAATTAGGAGAAAAACTACAGTTTGTAGATGAAACTAATGCTGATAACTATTCGGAGTATGTTCAATCTTTTGATATTGAAGAATCAAAGAGAGAAGCTTGGCAAGAAGAAAATGACAAGCATTCTGCATTTGGTTCTATCAGTAGAGAAGTAAGAAGATTACTTGGAAGTGTTACAGAGTATAATGAGGGAGGAGAAGTTTATGATGACTTAGATTTTCCTGTAATGCTTGACCCTGTAAGTGCTCACCAAGCTATATCAGATTTACTTGTTGGAGTAACTTCTGAAAGACAAATGCTTGAGGTACTGTCTTCAGAATCTCAAAGAAGAAATTGGTTAACTCCTATTGTTGAAGAGTTAAAAGTTAATAATAAACTTAGAACTCAATTTTATGTAGACTTTCATAAGGGATTTCAACTTTACTCATTGCTGGGTGTTGATAAAAATAAATCTAAGAGTGGAATAAAACATTGGATTACTAAAGTTATCAATAGAGAATCTGATAGCTCGTTGAAACAGTATTTATCCAGAATTACACTAGGTAATATATTAGATTCCACTTCTATTTTTGATGAAAGTGGTAATGTAGATTGGAATAACTTAAAAGCTTTTAGAGATAAAGTTAATGAATACTTTGTAGTAGATAAATCTGAAAATCAATTTGCAGAATCTAAATTTTGGAGCAGGGGTTCAAATGGGAGACTTTTACTCACTCCTAGTGAGAGAAGGCAAGTAATTCAAGAACTTTTAACTGCTGTAGGAATCCCTGTAAGTAAAGATACTATGGACAGTCTTATGAATCCTAAAAATTCTAAAAATCTTAGGACTATTATAAGACTTTTTGAACAAATGTCTGTTCATGGAATTACTCCTATTGCTGGTAAAGATTTAGATAGTAATATTGCTAATGGTAAAAAGCAGGCTTTCTCTAAATTTATTCAAATTCAAAGATCTGGAAGTGACTATAATATCAAGGAAAGTATATCAAAAATCCTTAAAATTATAGATAGACAAGGTAAGAGTCTTAGATATGAAAGAAGAGCTAGATACACTGATTCTAAAGGTAAAACAACTTCTTATGATAGTTATGTTAACCCTTCTTATATGAGTGATGTATTTGGTGCTATTTCTAACTTTGTAAGGAATAGTGATAAGGTAGGATTGCAGAAATACATAGAGCAGAGATTTTTAACTTCTCCATATTTCTATGATAGAAGTCTTCAAGTAGGCACTACTATTAATCCTGACGGTATATTAAATCAGTGGTTAAAGGACTTATATACCTCTACTATGGATGAAGATGGATTTGCAGCTAATTTCACTTTTGAAAGATTCTTAGGAGATGATAATGATAATCCTTTTGAGAATTTTACAAGTAAACAGCATCTTATATCTGTAATGGAGATGTATTTCTCAGATAGTCAGATAGCTAAAGGAAGTAAATATGCTCATTATCCAGTATTTATTCTTGGAGATAGTGGTGTAGCTAAATTCATTAAAGCTAAAAGATATAGTTCTCAAGAAATTCTTGATGGGATGTATAAGATATTCCTACAAGAGAGGAAGAGAATGGAACTTGCAAAAGCTGCCAATGAGAAACTACAGAGAGAAGGTTATAAACCTATAGCTAATTTCTCACAGAATGCTAATAAGTATAGTATATTGACCTTCTTAAATGAAGAAAGATATGCTAAAATGATTGGCCCTAATCATTATGAGCAATCTGTTAAGAAAGCTATTAAGGCTTATATGACTGAATCAGTAACTGAATTTAAAAGGCAGGCTACTGCATTAGGAATTCTTGAAACAAAGACTATCAAAGAAGGTAATAATGAAAAGACTGTCTATGTTAATCTTAATCAAAATGCTACTCCAGAAAATATAGATAAAATACTTGCTGATTTCTATTGGGACTATAAGTTTGCAACAATTAATCAGTTACAGTTCTTTACTGTAGACCCATCATTCTATAAAGGAACTAAAGACCTTCAAAAGAGATATAAGGAAATTCATGCCCCAGGAACTATTTTAAGTTTACAGGCTAGAGACTTCGATGGTAATCTTTATAGTGAAACTGGTATAGAAAGATGCTTATATTTTGAAGATATAGAATTACCTGCTACTGATGGTTTTATTGCTGCTATTAAAGCTAATGATAAAACTAGAGCACATGTAGGAAAGTATTTAAAGAATACTCTTACTGATGGTCAAGGATTTAGAACTCTTGATTCTTATAGGAAAGTAAGAGGAATGGCAGGACAATGGACTGAAGAGCATGAGGCTGCATATAACGCTATTAAAGCATTAAGAGCTAAATATGGTAGAAATGAACAAATATCTAATGAGGATTTAGCTGAGATAGCTAAATTAGCAGTAGTATTTCAACCTATAAAGCCTTATATGTTCACTCACGAACATTTAAAGGTAAATGCTAATGATGAAGTTTTAATTCCTGTTCAGCATAAATATGCTGAAGCTGTATTAATACCAGAGTTACTTCCTAATGGATTGCTCAAGGATATGGCTTACTATATGGAAGATAATAACATTGATATGGTAGGTTCTACTACAGTAGTAAAGGTTGGTAACTTTGGTGCTACAGATATATCTAAAGCTAAAACTACTGAAGAATTAAATGAAGCTTTAGCAAAAGGATATGTTCATCAACTTAGTTATGAAGACTATAGAATTCAGACTAATGTACCTGAACACATTAATGCTAATCAGCTATTTGGTACTCAGTTAAGGAAGCTTATTATGGCAAATGTTAGAATGGGAGATACTAAGTATGCTAGTTATATTGGAGGAAGAAAGGTTAATCTTGGAGATGGAAAGTCTACTACACTTAATGGTAGAAACCTTATAGCATTCTATAATTCTTTGATTGTTGCTAACATTCTTGAATCTTATAGAAAGTTTGAATCTCAAGCTGGAGATATTAATGCTTTGAGTGATATGCTCATTCAGAATATCATATCTAATAGTAGAGAATCTATGGATAATATGCTTGCATATTCTCTTAATGAAAATGGAGAATTTAATATCCCATTATTTGAAGGAGAATTAGAGCATGATTCATCAGCAACTTTGTTTAGCATATTCAAGAAGGCTGTTAACAAGCAAAGAATTAAAGGAGGTTCTGCAGTTCAAGTATCAGCATTAGGTATTAAAGGGTATAAAGAAAGTGGTGATTTAGAGTATGTTATAGATCCTAATAATCCTAATAATGTTCTTTATGCTGAGTGTGAAATACCATTTGACCTATCATATACAGACAGTAAAGGTAATGTTATTCCATTAAAGTTTGAAGATTGGTGTAATTCTGATGGAACCTTAATTCTTGGTGATATTGTAGAACCTTCAAGTCCAGAGTATAGAAAGTATTTATCTTATGCTATTAAAGATGAAAACGGTAATATTTTAGAAGTAAGAAAACCTAAAATTGAAGAGAAATTTCCTGGAATATTGAGCTTTGTAGCATATAGAATTCCTACAGAAAGAGACTATTCTATGATTAATCTTCAAATTAAGAGGTTTACTCCAAAGACTTCTGGAGGTACTATTAAAGTACCAGTTCAAGGAACTACCATTGCTGGTTTTGACTTTGATGTTGATAAGCTCTACTTTATGATGAGAGAGTATGTCTCTACAATGGAAAGTGATGAGGCTACTGATCAATTAATGGAAGCAATATTTAGACAGCAAGTTATGGCTTTTGAAGAGTATGATTTTAATTTATCTCCTCTTGAAAATACTAAAGCTGCTAGAAATAATATGCTTATTGAGCTTATTCAGCAAAGACTTATGGACCCAGAGACTTTTAGTCAAAGATATACTCCAGGTGGATTTGCAGGAGCATCAAAAGCTGCTAGATTTATTAGAGAGCTTTTATTTGGACCTGTAAATGAGATAACAGAAAATGGAAAAGTTTCTTTTGAAAAAATTGAAGAAAGATCTAAAGATAAATCATCAGACCCAGAGCCAAACTATGATGCTACTGATGTGATGACATTGATTACATATAATCAGCAAAATCAAGTTGCAGGAAAGCTTATTGGTGTATTTGCAAATCAAAATACTAATCATGCTTTTGCTAGTTTGATGAAGTCATTTACACTTAAAGCTCCTATTGCTTTCTGTGGACATAGTTACCAAGACTTGCTTAATGCTCCAGATGGTATAGATGTAGATTTGAATGTAGCAGAGTTCTTGGCAGCATCTGTGGATGCAGTTAAAGACCCTGTATTAAATTTCTTAAATCTTAACACTCTTACAGCAGATGCTGGTGCACTATTAGCTAGAATTGGTTATACTACTGAAGAGATTGGATTACTATTCAATCAGCCTATTATTAAAGAAATATGTGAGTATGCATTTAATAATCAGACTACTCTTGAAGTAGCAATGACAACGATAATGTCAGAGTACATAGGTACGGTAGGAAAAACAGGTGTAAATCAAAATACTGAAACTCTTTTATCTAAAGACTCATTAGCTAAGAATATCTTAAATGATAGAGTACTTAGAGAAAAAGGAGAACTTGCTAAAACAAGATCATCCTTTGCAGCAGGACAACTTGCAGTTGCAGAGTTATTTGCTAAAATAGTTCAAGCTTCTGGAGATGTCACTAGATTTGTTACTTCTTCTAAGTTTACAGCTTCTAATGCTGTTGGTTCTACATTTGGAGATTTATATGCTCAACAAATGAAAGTAGCTAAATATTTGGAAGATGCTGATAAGAGTAAGTTAGCATTTACAGCAGAAGTTACTGAAACTATCAAGACAACTATTAGTAATGATGAAG
>JAEIGA010020455.1_pt1 | contig 10093 bp, 6 predicted proteins | sample 9270691 | NCBI WGS metagenome assembly JAEIGA01 (sample SAMN17057246, study PRJNA624740) | gut metagenome | biome: biome; isolation source: fecal sample | host: Bos grunniens | place: China: Xizang | collected 2019
CGTTTCATGGTCACGAATTTCACCGATCATCACGATATTTGGTGCCTGACGCAAGATGGAGCGGAGCGCTGCCGAGAAGTCAAGGCCCACGGCGCGATTCACCTGCACTTGGTTAATACCGCTCATCTGATATTCCACTGGGTCTTCCACGGTGATGAGCTTCTTATCCGGACGGTTAATCTGGCCCAAGCAAGCATACAAAGTCGTCGTCTTACCTGAACCCGTCGGACCTGTCACCAAAATCACACCGTCTGGCAACCCAATCAAACGTTCAAACTTCGCCTGGTCATCCGAAAGGAAGCCCAACTGCGGCAGACCCAAGGACAAATTCTGCTTATCGAGAATACGCATGACGATGGACTCGCCGAAGTTTGTCGGCACCGTGCTTACACGAAGGTCCAGCTCACGTTCGCCCATCTTAATCTGAATACGACCGTCCTGCGGGATGCGGCGTTCAGAAAGGTCCATGTTTGCCATCAACTTGACGCGGGAAATGATGGCACTCTGCAGACGCTTCGGCGGTTCATCCATCTCGCGCAATGCACCATCAATGCGGTAACGCACGCGGAAATGCTTTTCCATCGGTTCCAAGTGAATATCGGAGGCCTTCAGCTTACAGGCATCCATCAAAATCAACGAAACCAAACGGATGACAGGCGCGTCGCCATCTTCCGACGCATCGACCTCCATCTCCTTACGCTGCGATACCAGGTTTTCACCAGTATCTGTGGCATTCGGGTCAAACGTCAGCGGGTAAAGTTTATCAAGCAAACGCTTAATGTCGCCCGTGGTCAACACCACGAAATCGGCATTTTTACCTTGCAGTCGATAGCGGATTGCATCCTGAGCATCATAATTCGCTGGATCGCAAATAGCAATCATCACCGAATCCCCATCATCCTGCAACGGCACTGCCTTGTACTTGCGAGCAGTTTCGGCATCCAAAAGTTTTGCCAAGCCAGCATCCACCTCGTCGCCATCCACCGAAGCGAATGGCATACCGAACTGTTCCGCCAAGGTTGCGAGCACATCCTCTTCCGAGATGTAATTCTGCTCAACCATCCAATCGAGCGCCGACTGCCCATCTTTTCGCTTTGCGGCGAGTGCCTCAGCTACCTGCTCGGCAGTAATCGCCCCAGTCTCCTGGAGCACTTGTAAAGCATATTCGTCATTTGTAGTCACGCGTCAGATCTCCAACGACTAATCTATCATTATTAAAATAACATAAACCCATCTCTACTGCAATGATTAAATACCTTGAAAGGCCGAATATCGCTCTGTTATTGATGAACTTATTGCGTCAAGCGAGAGAGATTGACACTTCAGCGCGTGGGATTAATCGTTGGCGGGGGTGGGGCTGAGGCCTCGGGGCTTGGTATTAATCGTTGGCGGGGGTGGGGAGGAGAGATTGGAGGTGGAGGAGGGCGGTGTAGGGAGTGGTGCTGTGGCAGACGGCGCGGACGATGGCGACGTTTTCTGCGCCGTGGGCGACGACTTCTGGGAGACGCTGGGCGTCAATGCCACCGATTACCACGGCAGGGTGAGCCGCGGCGGCAATCATTTGGCGCATGGTTTCAAGACCAAGTGTGGGGTCGGGGATGGCTTTGGTGGGGGTGGTGTAAACGGGGCCAACGCCAATGTAGTCAATGGGTTGGTCGCGTGAGGCGAGGACTTGGGGGAGGTTGTGGGTGGAGAGGCCAATGATTTTGAGGGAGGGATAACGCCGTCTAATCTCGGTAGGCGAGAGGTCGTCTTGCCCAACGTGCACGCCATCGGCTTCAACTTCCGCGGCGATGGCAGGATCATCATTGACGATAAAGGTGGTCTCTGTGCCATCGGTAATCCGACGGATTTCTCGGGCGACCTGAATGATTTGCTCGCGAGGGGCATTCTTCATGCGGAGTTGAAGCATGCGTATGCCGGCGTTGACGGCGGCTTTGGCACAGGCGTCATAACCGACGATAGGGTCGGTCATGACGAGATAGAGTCCGAAGGGCTTCATTTGTTCAAATCCTCAAGGATGAGTTTGGCAACTTTTCGGCCGCTCTTAAACATGCCACCGAAGATGGGGCCCATGCGGAAGCCGCCCTGGACGTTATTCGCGGCCATGCCAGAGGCGTAGAGTCCGGGGTAGAGTCGCTTGGTATTGAGCACGGTGGTGCGTTCGCCATCTTCCATCCACATGGGTTTTTCGCCAAGGATTCCGCCCGTGGGAGAGTCAATGGCGACGCCCGCTTTGTGGACGGCCTTGTTGATGATTTCGCTGGGGTGCCCTGTGCCATCAAGGATGGCGCGGGAGGTGATGACGATGGGGTCAACGTGCATGCCGAGGCGGGCGACGGGATTCCAATTGATGACGGCGCCACAGACAATGCCGTCGTGGATGACGATGTCTTCGACGGTGACGGCGTTGAAGATGACGGCGCCTGCTTTTCGTGCGCCAAAGATCAGCCCTGCGGCCATTTCTACGGAGTCCACCGTGTGGTAACCTTCGCCAACGGGCACGGTGGTGATGTCAAATTCGTGGAGGATGGTGGCGGCGTCTTCTTGCACCACGACTTCATTCATGAGCATGCCGCCACCCCATGTGCCGCCGCCTGGGGCGAGCTTGGATTCAAAGACAGCAACGGAGCACCCTGCAAGGGCGAGGTCGCGTGCGGCAACGAGTCCCGAGGGACCTGCGCCCACGATGGCGACGTCCACCGCGAGGTGGGCTTCTAATTTCTTAAAGTAGCTCCGAACGATGGCGCTGGAGATAGTTTCTTCCATGGGTTTCATAGGGTTTCCTTTCAAAGGTTTTTTGGGGTGTAATGTGTGAATGCTCATCCTGCAAAGGGCAGGCGTGGCAGGGATAAAATGGGTCGTGGAGAATTAAAGCGCGAGAACGCCACAGTCCGGCCCAACCCAATAGGAGTCAGCAATCGCGTGGGTGACGTAGCGCTTTGCGCCTTCAATTGCAGCGTGTAGGGATGCACCGCGGGTGAGCTCCGCAGCAATGGCTGCAGAGAGGGTACATCCTGTGCCGTGAGTTGAAACGGGATGCTCAATCTTTGGGGCCGTAAAGGTCGCGAAGGAGTCGCCATCAAAGAGGATGTCGGTGGCAAGTTCGGCCTCTGCCAATGCGTGCCCGCCCTTGATTAACACTGCGCATCCAAATTGTTCCGCGAGGGACTGCGCAGCCATCCGCGCGTCTTCCTGTGTGGAGATGCGTCGATTGAGGAGCGTTTCGGCCTCGGGAAGATTGGGCGTAATGAGGGTGGCAAGGGGAAAGAGATCGCGCTTGAGCGCTTCAATAGCGGACTCGCTAATGAGCCGTGCGCCGCTCGTGGCCACCATGACCGGGTCAATGACCTTGGCAATCGTAGGGTAGGCGCGCAACTTTTCGGCAATAGCCGCAATCACATCGGGATCGCCCAACATCCCTGTCTTGAGCGCGGCGATGTCATAGGTGCCTAAGACGGCATCAAGCTGTGCTGCGACGAATGCTGCGGGTAGGGGATGAATGGCATAAACACCTGCGGGATTTTGCGCTGTTAACGCAGAAAAGACAGTGCATCCGTGAAGTCCATAGGCGTGGAAGGTGCGCAAATCTGCCTGGACACCTGCATTCCCACCAGAATCACTTCCGGCAATCGTTAAGACGCATTGCATGGATTACCTCGCGTGGCTTAACGGGAGAGGGTTTTGGAGAGTTCGCGAATTCGGCGCGAGGTGCGCACAGCGCAGAATTGTTTACCACACATAGAGCAGTGGTCATCATCGTGCGCTTCATCGGTAAAGGCTCGCGTCTTGAGCCAACGTGCCTTTGCGCGTTCGGGGTCAAGGCTAAGCGCAAACTGTTCTTCCCAATTGAAGGAGGCTCGCGCGCGGGACATCGCATCATCGCGTTGGCGAGCGCCCAGAAGGCCACGGGCAACGTCTCCAGCGTGTGCGGCAATTTTGTAGGCGATGCATCCCTGATGTACCTCTTCTTCATCGGGTAAGCCGAGGTGTTCAGCGGGCGTGACATAACACAAGAGCGAAGCGCCATAGGTGGCGGCCGCGGTGGCGCCGATAGCTGAAACAATGTGGTCATAGCCAGGGGCGATGTCGGTGACGACAGGGCCCAGCACATAGAAGGGGGCTTTGTGACAGACGGTTTGTTGGCGCGTCATGTTTAATTGGATTTGGTCAAAGGGCACATGGCCAGGCCCCTCAACCATCACCTGCACGCCACGTGCGCGGCAACGCATCACCAATTCGCCCAAGACATCAAGCTCGGCAAACTGTGCGGCATCAGAAGCATCCGCGAGGCACCCCGGACGAAGCCCATCGCCTAAAGAGACCGTTACATCGTGTTCAACAAGGATATCTAACACTTCATCCCAGTGGGTATAGAGCGGATTTTCGGTATTGTTTGCGAGCATCCACTCTGCCATAATGGCGCCCCCGCGAGAGACGATGCCCATCATGCGCTTCATCGCAAGGGGGATGTGCTTGAGGAGCAATCCCGCATGCAGGGTCATGAAATCAACCCCTTGCTCTGCTTGGGCGCGAATTACCTCCAGCAGGAACTCGGGGTTCATTTGCGGGATGTCGCCCTCAAGTCGAGAAATCGTTTCATAGACGGGCACCGTGCCAAGGGGACGATCGGATGCAGCTAACATCCCCTGACGGATAGCGGCCAAATCATCGGAACCCACCGAGAGGTCCATGACGAAATCTGCGCCAGCCTTAAGAGCGACTGCGAGCTTAGACAATTCGTCGCCCTGACCAGAATGCGTGACGCTTCGGCCGAGGTTGGCATTGATTTTGGTGGTGAAAAGACGCCCGACTCCAACGGGATGAGCGTTTGAATGGTGGAGATTGAGAGGGATTACGGCCTCGCCTGAAGCCACAGCGGCGCGCACCGCTTCTACATTGACTCCCTCATCTGCCGCGACAATTTGCATTGCCTCGGTCACAATGCCCCTAAGGGCAGACTGCAACTGCGTCATGCTTTTTTCCTCCGCAGGTATTATCCTGATCAGGTTAACGGGTATTTTCTCAGCACCCAGGCCACATGCCTGGCAGCACCCCGATAGATGTGAGGCTATGATAGCACAAGTTTTGCGCGGAAGCATAGCGAAAATTTGGAGAAGTTTTTTTGCGTGCTTGAAAAGGAGCAGGCGACACGGGAAAGGAAATAGATGCCGTTTAAGTCTACGCTTACAAAGAAGAACGACAAACAATGCGATGGGGTTAGATTGAGTTGGGTACAATAAAAAAAGACGCCCAGCGCGAGGCCGGGCGTCCATTTGAGCACTTCAAGCGCCGAATTACTTGGCGATGAAGGGATCGAGGTGCCAGATTTCCTTGGCATATTCGGCGATGGTGCGGTCGCTGGAGAACTTGCCGGCGCATGCGGTGTTCATGAGCGAAGCCTTGTTCCATGCCTTCGGATTGCGATAGAGTGCTTCCACGCGGTCCTGTGCTTCGATGAAAGCGGGGAGGTCCTGGAGGAGCATGTAGTAGTCGTTGAAGTCCAAGAGGTTCTTCAAGAGCGGTTCGAAGATGCCGGGGGTCATCAACGAGAAGACGTTGCGACGGATCATATCGAGTGCGCGCTTGAGTTCCGGGTTGGTCTCGTAAATCTTGCGAGAGTTGTAGGTCGGACGGAGCTTTTCGACTTCTTCAGTCTTGAGACCGAAGATGACGATGTTTTCGTCGCCCACTTCTTCAGCGATTTCCACGTTAGCGCCGTCAAGCGTACCGAGGGTGATAGCACCGTTGAGCATCAACTTCATGTTGCCCGTACCGGAAGCTTCCATACCTGCGAGAGAGATCTGTTCGGAGACGTTTGCTGCCGGGATGATCTTTTCTGCGAGGGAGACGCGGTAGTCGGGGAGGAAGGCCACTGCGATACGACCCTTGACGAGCGGGTGGTTGTTGACCACTTCTGCCACGCCATGGATGAGGCGGATGATGAGCTTTGCCACCCAGTAACCAGGAGCAGCCTTTGCACCGAAGACGAACACGCGCGGATGGATGTCGAGATCGGGCTTTTCGATCAAGCGGTTGAAGAGCACGATGATGTAGAGCACGAGCAAGAGCTGACGCTTGTACTCGTGGAGGCGCTTCACCTGCACGTCGAAGATGGCGTCAGGATTGACCTGGAAGCCGAGGGTGTTGAAGATGGTGTTCGCCAAGATCTGCTTGTTAGAACGCTTGATGTCAGCGAACTTTTCAAGGAAGGCGGCGTCATTTGCGTACTTCTTCAGGCCCTGGAGCTTGGAGAGGTCGGTGATCCATTCATCGCCGAGGGTTTCGGTGATGAGGGAGGCGAGACGCGGGTTAGCCTTGAGGAGCCAACGACGCTGGGTGATACCATTCGTCTTGTTGGAGAAGTGGTCAGGCATCATTTCGTAGAAGTCACGGAAGGTGGACTTCTTGAGGATGTCCGAGTGGAGTGCGGCCACGCCGTTGACAGCGCTGGTGCCGACCAAGCAGAGGTTTGCCATGCGGACGTACTTGTCGCCACCTTCATCAATCAAGCTCATGCGGCTAAGACGTGCGAGATCGCCGGGATAGAGGTTGGCGACCTGCTGGAGGAAGCGCGCATTGATTTCGTAGATGATCTGCATGTGGCGCGGGAGGACGCGTTCCATGAGGGGCACGGGCCACTTTTCGAGTGCTTCAGGAAGCACGGTGTGGTTGGTGTAACCGGTGCAAGCGCGCACGAGCTTCCATGCTTCATCCCATGCGATGCCTTCGATGTCCACGAGGATGCGCATCAATTCGGGGATGACGAGCGTCGGGTGGGTGTCGTTGAGCTGCACGAAGACGTACTTTGCGAGGTGGCGCCATTCGTGACCTTCTTCACGGAAGCGACGGAGGATATCATGCACCGAAGCGGCCACGAAGAGGTACTGCTGACGGAGGCGGAGCTCCTTACCCTGCGTGGTGGAGTCGTTCGGATAGAGGACCTTGGTGAGGTTTTCTGCGAGCACCTTGCTTTCCACAGCTTCGATGTAGTCCCCGCGGTTGAATTCATCGAGGGAGAATTCGTTGGTGGCCTGAGCGCTCCAGAGGCGGAGGGTGCCGATGGTGGTGCCCTTGTAACCGACGACGGGCAAATCATAAGGAACGGCCTGAACCTGCGTTGCGGGGACCCAGACCCATTCATCGCGACCGGTGCGGCCGGTGTAGTGTTCCACATGACCGCCGAAGCCAACGAGGCAGGTGTATTCGGGGCGCTGGATTTCCCAAGGATAGCCGTACTTCAACCAGTTATCGGGTTCTTCGCGCTGTTCGCCGAGCTGGATGCGCTGACGGAAGATACCGTAGTCATAGCGCAGACCGTAGCCGGTGGCAGGGAGGTTGAGCGTAGCGAGGGAGTCAAGGAAGCACGCGGCGAGACGGCCGAGACCGCCATTACCGAGACCTGCATCCATTTCGTAGTCGCGGAGACGATTCCAGTCAAGGCCGAGAGAGTCCATTGCTTCGCGGCACTGATCTTCGAGACCGAGGTTGATCACGTTGTTGCCGAGCAAACGGCCAATGAGGAACTCGAGCGAGAGGTAGTAGCAACGGCGCACCTTAGCGGCGCGGTAGGCATCCTGCGTTGCCATCCAGCGGTCCACGATACGGTCACGCACAGCGAGGGCGAGGGCCTTGTAGCAGTCGCGTTCAGTGGCGCGGTCATCGCTCTTCGCCAAAGAGAAGCGCATGTTCCAGAGGAAGTCCTGTGCGAGACCAGCAGCGGTCATGTCGGCAGAGGGGTGGTTCGTAGGGAGGGTAACGTTTTCGGGCTTGGTATTCTTAACGGTAGCCATAATTATTCCTTCTTTCAGTCTGGTGGGGCGGATTAGGCCTTAATCTTGTTACGGGCTTCGTTGGCGCGCAATTCGCGCCCCATGACTTTGCGACCATGAATGGCTTTGATCGCTGCTTCAGCTTCGGGGCGGTAGATCATTTCTACAAAACCGAAGCCTTTGCTCTTGTGGTTGTGACGGTTCAGAATGACGCGTGCACGCTTCACGGTGCCGTACTTGGCGAACAATTTACGCAATTGCGCGTCATTCATGTCGTAACTGAGATTGCCCACATAGATCTCAATGAGTTCTTTGGGGCCCTGCGGGGTCTTTTTGCCAAACAGTTGGCGGATGAACGAAAACAAGCTCATGTTTTCTTTTCTTCTTTCTTCTTCGGGTTCATTTATCAAGTGGTTTTTGGGGTGCCCTGTAGGGAGGCGCAATCTCCGCAAACCACTTGAAGGGTCTCATCAACATTAGCTGATGAAACCGGCGAGTTTGTTTCTGCGCGAGGGATGACGCAGCTTACGCAATGCCTTCGCTTCAATCTGGCGAATGCGCTCACGGGTCACGCCAAACATCTTACCGACCTCTTCCAAGGTGCGGGGGATGCCATCGCCCAAACCAAAACGCTTGTCCAACACATCGCGTTCGCGGGCATTCAGCGAGTAGAGCACTTCACGCAGACGTTCTTTCATCAACGTAAATGCTGCGGCATCTTCGGGGCGTTCGGTGCTCTTATCTTCGATGAAGTCACCGAAGTGTGCATCGTCACCATCACCGACGGGGCTCTGCAAGGAGATGGGCTGCTGCGCCATGCGGCAAACGGCACGGACGCGTTCGACCGGCATATCCATTTCTTCGGCAGTTTCTTCTGCCGAGGGCTCGCGGCCGAGCTCTTGCAACAACTTCTTCTGCACACGCAGGAGCTTGTTGATGGTTTCAATCATGTGCACCGGGATACGAATGGTGCGGGCCTGATCCGCGATGGCACGCGTTGCGGCCTGGCGAATCCACCACGTTGCGTAAGTGGAGAACTTGTAACCGCGCTTGTATTCGAACTTTTCAACAGCCTTCATCAAGCCGGTGTTACCTTCTTGGATGAGGTCGAGGAAGCTCAAGCCACGGTTCATGTACTTCTTCACGATGGAAATCACCAAACGCAAGTTGGCCTCCACCATTTCCTTACGAGCTTGTGCGCCATCGCGCAGTGCGGCGCGCAACTCGTCAAATTGTTTCATGAAGTCTGCTGCCGGCATACCAAAGGTCTTTTCGACTGCCTTCTTTTCGGCTTCGACCTCTGCCAACTTCTGCGTACGCTTGCGGCTCTTGCCTTGGCGGTTCAGCTTGCGCTGGCGCAACAGCAGTTCCTTGTAGGGACGATAGTAGTCTTCTTCTGCATAGCCACAGATGGTTTCAAGCATCTTCTGCTTGAAGAGCAAGGTTTCATACTTGTCACGCATCAAATTGCAGAGCTTATCAAGGTTGGCCTGCGCCGTGGCAAGTGCCTTGGGGCCCTTCGCTTCTGCAGCCTGAAGTGCGGTATAGGCCGCAGCCATATCATCGCCCATCTTCAAGAGGACTTCTTGTTCAGGATGCATGACTTCCACGTAGTGGTCGCGGTTCGGCGAGTCCTTATCGGTGACCACGCGGTCAAAGCGTTCACGGCCACTTTCAAGGTCGCGCAAGACGCGAGCATAGAGGCGCGGAGCCACAGGCAAGCAGTTGAAGCAGGAGACAATGGTCGTCTCGCTCTTTTCAATGCGCTTGCAGATTTCGACTTCCTGTTCGCGCGTCAAGAGGGAGACCTGGCCCATCTGGTGCAAATACATGCGGATGGGGTCGTCAATGTAGTCCACGCGGGTCGCGGTGGCATCATTGCTCTGCTCTTCGACGGCATCTTCAAATTCTTCTGCGGGCACCACGCGGATGTTCATCAACACCATGATGTTGAGATACACTTCAATGTCGGTGTCCTTAATAACCTCCTTCGGGAGGTATTCATTCATCTGCTCAAGGGAGAGCACGCGGCTCTGCTTTTCAGCCAGGGCAACGAGCTGCTTGACGCGTTCGCGGCACTCTTCGCGTTCTTCCAACGCATCCAAGTCTTCCAGCGCGCGCTGCTTCTTGATTTCTTCTTCAGACTGATTGAACACAGCACGCAGGCCGGATTCCTTAATCATTTCACCCCATGCCGCATCATGGTCATCCAAGGTCACTTCATCTTCGAAAGCGTGCCCTTCAATCTGACCTGGCTTCAAGACGCCCTGGTGCTTCACCTCGTCATAGAGATCGCCACCCACAGACTCAGAGTCTTCAAA
>JAEIGA010020456.1_pt1 | contig 10093 bp, 5 predicted proteins | sample 9270691 | NCBI WGS metagenome assembly JAEIGA01 (sample SAMN17057246, study PRJNA624740) | gut metagenome | biome: biome; isolation source: fecal sample | host: Bos grunniens | place: China: Xizang | collected 2019
ATCCAAGACTGCACGATTGTCACCTGGGATGATGAGGGCGAGATTGACGGTATCCGCATCATACCGGTATGGAAGTGGCTTTTGACATGAGTATTCTTGATTGATAAGTCGCTCAACTATCTGTTTTGCGAATGATTATTCCTCCGAGAATCTGCCCCAGTTGTTCCAAACAATGTTCATTGTTTAAACTATGGACATGTCAAATGGTGTGAATGTGGGGGGATTTGGAGGGATGATATATGGGGGGTAGGTCTATCCCCGATATGAATTCTGCTGAAAACAGGAATAGGTCTCAAAAACGGCAAGCATAAGCCAATGATCAAACTCTTTCAGGGTTGCCCCCAGGTGCATCTATTTATTTAAGTCGAAATTCTGAAGGACGAACGCCAAGGTGGTTACGGAAGATGGAGGAAAGATGGCTGGCGTTATAAAAGCCACATGCGGCGGCTATCTTCTCCTGAGAGTCGCTGGTAGTGGCAAGAAGATGCTTTGCTCGTTCAATACGTAGTCGGCATATCTCATCTGCTATCGTTGTACCGGTGACATTTCTGAAATGGGTCTCCAAAGTTCGACGAGAGACATGGAAGTGCCTTGCGAGGTCTGCGATACGAATGGGAGTGGTGAATTCAGATTCCAGAGTTTCACGGCAACGTCGTACAAGTGTATCGTAAGCGAAAGACCGTGCCGTGGAAAGACGCTCAACAACTTGTTCTCCAGTATATGAAATGTCAGGTATTTTATTGATGGCAATTTCACCGCGCATTGTTTGATCAAGTATCTCTGCCGCCTTATAGCCCGTCTCGTATGATGACAGAGATATGCTTGAGATTGATGGATTGGACATTTCGCATAGCATCGTATCGTTATCCACGCCAAGTATAAGAACATCGTCAGGAACACGGCATCCAACGAAGCGACAGGTGTCAAGAGTGGCTCGTGCTAGGATGTCCGTTGCTGCGAATACTCCCAAGGGTTTGGGCGCATCTGTAATTAGGCGAGGAAGGGTTTTGCAATTACTTGTCTGCCATAGGAAATGGTTGCCTGTGCTTTCCACCGCTCTTTTGAAAAATCTTCCTCTTTCTTCTGACCAGTGTTGTCCGGCGGAGTGGACAAAGGCATATGCTTCACAGTGTTTTGACAAAAGATGTTTGGCTGCTGTTTCTGCAATAGGCGCATTGTCACAGCAGATATGACAACATGGGAAATTGGGCACGGAGCCGTGCTCTATGACCACCGTCGGAATTCTGTGAAAGTCAAGTCCGCGGATTCTGACGCGCTTTATGTCATGGATGAAAGCCCCGTCAATCTCGTTCAGATTGAACTTCTTCTGTTCGTCGCGTCGTCCCGTGACAAGTGTAAGATCCCACGATGCATGCGTCTTGACATATGATAGAACACCTTTCAGCATGGCGATATGGGTCTGATACGCGAGGTTGACATCAGCAAGGACTTTGAATGTTGAATGGGAATTCATGTGCGTAATTATAGCATATTGATTTGCGCTATTCTATATTGTAAATGCGAGAATTTATGGGATAATTTATTTGTTCGTTTAAAAAGAACCAAAATGAGGATACGTCATGCACAGTTCTACTACTGACACAAGGCCTATACGGAAAATCCGCATATGCGAAACCATCAGAATGGTGAAAACAGTGAAACACGGTATAGCACTTGTCTTCGCTACAACATGTGTGCTGTTCGCGTTTGCCGCGGCTGCAGCAACGACTGTCACGATCGACAGCGTGTCCCAGCGCTGGCCATGGAACAACAAGATTGACATTACCTATACAGTGACTGGAGGACAGGATCTATCCACCTCCAATTTCTGCAAACTTGTGTTCACGACGGACATAGCCGGCACAATATACACTATCGATGGGGTGACAAACGTCGGCGCAAGCGTGAACAGCGATACGCACACGGTGACATGGACTGCACCTTCTGGTGTAAGGAGCGACAACTGTACCATCTCCGCATCCATCTATAAAAGTGATACTCCAAGTGGTGACGAGTACATGGTTATCGACCTCAACACCGGTATTGTTTCCTATGAGGGTATGCTTGCCAATCAGGAAGCGTCGAATGGGCGATACAATACGGATATCTACAAAACCGACAAAATGGTTTTGCGCAAGATCCCTGCAGGCGGACCTTATCCGACCGGTGACAGCGTAAACTATCCAACGTCCAACTCTCATACAAATCGCATTACGCGCCGTGATTATTACATCGGTGTGTTCCCTGTTACTCAAGCTCAGTACAAAAAAATCTGCGGAGCAGAACCCTCGACTAAAATTGATTCCATTGAAGGTAATAATGTTGCCCACCGACCAGTAGAAGGAGTTAAATGGAAATCGTTGAGGGGGACGTTAAATCCGCTTGAGGCAATCACTCCAATGGTATCGGGCAACTCATTTTTCCAGCGCCTCAATGGCTTGACGCTTGCCAGATCGGGAATTTCCGGTTTTGATCTGCCTACAGAGATTATGTTTGAAATCGCCCAGCGTGCAGGCGTGTCTGGGACGTATGCCTGGGAGGGTTCGTCGTTTAACACGGATTATGCCGTGACGAAAGAGACGAGCGGTAATAGTACGGTGGCGGTCGGTTCTCGTCTTTCAAATGATTGGGGACTTTACGATACTACGGGTAATGTGCTTGAGTGGTGCCTTGACAGTGTGACAGCTGCTTCTGGTGTCGGCGCTAACCCAAGCTGCAATCTTTCAGCGGTGGCCGATCCGTTTACGCCAAATGTCGAGGGTACTTCCGATACGTATCGTGTATGCCGTGGTGGAGGTGTATGGAAAAATAATGCTAATAGTTGGTGCCATGCATCAAATCGTTATGTAGATACGCCCGAATCGGGGCGTAATGCTACCGGATTTCGCATCGCCATCGTAATGGATTGACACGTAAGGAGTTTGTCAATGAAAACAATTCATGAAACTCTCATTGCGACGACGATCTTGATGCTCGCTTTGCCGGTAATTGCTGATTCTCCGCTCGCCATGTCTGTTCAGCGTACGTACTCGCTTGATACACTTGATTTGGATTCTGCCCATGTGATGAAAACGGCTATGGACATTTCAGGTCATCCGATTGTCTGGCGTAAAGGTGACACTGTTACGGCCACAGCGAAAGACGGAACGGTATCTACGTTGGTGGCGGAGGCGGAAAACGACGGTTCGCTTTCGTGGATACCACCGCAGGGCGGGGTCTGGGTTCTTGAGAACGACATGCAAGGAGCGGCTGTGTTTGTCATTCGCCATTCTCTCTGCGGTACGTCTGGTGATGGAACTGAAAATTCTCCGGCACGTATTTCAGACAGTGATGAACTTGCCGAGCTATGTGATGCAGGAACAGCCGGCGACGGTTTTGTATTCACTTTGGATGGATTGGATTCGCTGTTTGCAGAACTCGTGATTCCAACCGGATTCAGTCTAGAACAACGCTCGAACGGTACGTGTCGCATCATGACGACCGTTGGCGGATTGATTTTTTCAGGCGCTGTCTCTACGCAGTATGCGGTAGATGGTCGTACAGCTGGTCCAGATCGGAGGTTGGGTGTTAAGGATTGTATGCCTCTTGCATATACGGGTGATGGTTGGATGCGTGATCCTTCGGCAGCATCAATGCTCACAATCGTCTCGCCGTCCGGTGCGCAGACGGATTATAGTTTATCGGGAACCTCCACGTTGCCGTTCACTCCGTCGGAAAATGGTAAATGGATTATTTCGCTCATCTCTGGAGAAGATAGTCTTACCGCGCAGATCAATGTAATAGGTGGCCTTATAATGTCATTCAGGTAGGATGGCCTAATTCAAAAGGATTGAATATGACGATGAAACTTTGGACCAGACCTGCGGCGGCATGTCATGTCGCTGTGACGGCGATTATGTTTTCCGCTGCGGTGTTTGCCGCCCCGAGAATGGACCGCACAAAACTTCTCATAGGCGCGTACAGTCTCAACAAGGCGGCAGAAGATGAAGCTCATGTGCGCGACATAAAGAACTGCGGAGTGGATTTCATCGTAGGTGTGGACATCAAGAACAGGAAGGTGTTGGATCTATTTGCGAAATACGAAATAGGTGTCGTCGGGGATGGGGTCGGCAAGTTCTGGTGGGGCGGGAATGGTTCGGAGGCGGGAAAGATGCGCGAGAAGCGCCCGAAGGCCGACTATGAGCATGATTTGGCGGCACTAGAGTCTGGTCTTGACCATCCCGCAATTTGGATGCTTCATCTTGGAGATGAACCCAGTGCGCTTGATATGCCGTATCTTGGAGAGCTGTGTGACCTGCTAGCCGCACGTATGCCTAAGTCTCCTCCGTACCTGAACCTCTATCCGAATTATGCCGTCGCCTCCAAGAATTCAGAAAAGGAGGCGCGTAATCAGCTAGGCACGCCGACGTACAGAGAGTATATCGACACTTACTGCCGTACGGTGCCGCTTGACTACATTTCATACGATTTCTATCCGTATGAACTGCTTCCGGAGTGGCGCCAGAAGTTTTACGGTAAGATGTATGACAACTTTAACATAGTGGCTGATGCCTGCCGTCGTACGGGTCGGAGTTTCTGGTATATTCCGCAGGTCAACTCGCAGAAACCTCCAGTGGGTTATACATTTGAGCCGACAACAGTGAATCGTCTGCGGTTCCAGGCCTACACGGCAATGGCATTCGGCGCGGAGGTGATTACATGGGCGTGCTGGTCACCGGGATGGTGGACCAATAACGTCCTGTCGGTTTCTGGCGAGAAGACCGCTCAATATGACAGGTTGAGGGAGGTAAACGGAGAACTTCATCGTTTCAGTCCCTTGTTCATGCGCTACAGGAATACCGCCACGCATTATGTTGGATTTGCCGCAACAAATGGGTTCGAATCGCTGGGTGTGCCGATTCTGAACAAACTGCACACTGGATATTTCGCAGAATTGCACACTCAGGAAGATTCTCCCCTCATCGTCGGTGAGATGTCTCCCCGTAGAAAGGATGACGGTTCTCGTGCGCTTTTTGTGGTTGCGTCAGGTGATCCCTACGACTGCGCTCCGACAGTTCGCAATCTTTCGTTTAGGGTGCCGCAGGGAAGATTTGCCGAGGCGTTTGATGCAAACGGGGCGGTAGAGATGACGAAAAAAGCGGATGGATCTTATGCTGTCAGGATTGCTGAGAATTCAGCTTTGATGCTTGTCTGCAGATCCGTCAATGAATGTGAAGTTGCGAAGATGGGTGATGATTCGGTAGTACGTATCACATCCTCGAACGGATATGCCGATTATGCGAAAGTCACGTTCAAGCTGCCGGTCAAGCCGGACTGGAAGGTGTTGGTTCGCACAGGGGAAGGTCTTAAGGCTCAGAATGGTTGGAATTCTGTTGGTAAAGGGTTTACCGTTCCTTGGTATGTCCTGTTGCATGATGGTGTGAAGACGTATGGATTAGGTGTCAAGGTGCAGCCTCGTGCGATGTGTTCATGGCGCGTTGGGACAGATAAGGTTGAACTTCTACTTGATCTTCGTGCGGCTGGTCAGCCATTGGAGCTTGGTGACCGTACGCTTGAGGCGTGTGAAGTTGTAAGATGTGAGTCCACTCCTGGCGAAAGCGTGTACGCAACAGGTCGGCGGCTGTGTTCGTTAATGTGCCCTAAACCGCGTCTCCCGAAAGAACCGTTGATAGGTTTCAATGACTGGTATGCTGCATATGGGAGCAATACCGCAACGAACTTTCTTGATGACGCGGCGTTTATAGTGTCGCTCTGCAAAGGTTGTTCTGTAAAACCATATGCGGTTATGGATGATGGATGGCAGAAGTTCTCCCCTCCCGAGGTGGAGCGGATTACAGGTAAGTTTGATTCAGGCTATGGACCATGGGATGAATCTTCCCATGCGTTTGGCATGGACATGAAAACATTCTGCAATAGGATTGCTGCGCTCGGTGCAAAGCCGGGTCTGTGGTATCGTCCGCTCTGTATGGAAGGAAATATGTGCGATCCGTCCGATCCTGATGTGTTGGAGCGCGTTAAGGCGGATATTCGGCGCTTCAGGGAATGGGGTTTTAAGTTTGTGAAGATTGACTACCTTACTTACGACTGGTGCGGACATTTTAAGGGATTCGACAAGGCTGGGCGGCTTATACGCGATGATCGCAGATGGCAGGATACAAAACACACGACTGCGGAAACTATTGTCAAACTCTACAGCACGATACGTGATGCTGCTGGTGATGATATGGTGATATTGGGCTGCAACGCTGTTAATCATTTGTGCGCTGGACTTTTCGAGGCTTCGCGCGTAGGACCAGACACCAGCGGCAAGGACTGGGAACAGACAAAACGTAATGGTGTTGGATCGGTGGCATTCAAGGGTATTGAGAATGGAACGCTTTTCGCCGCTGATCCAGATTGTGCTGGGCTCGTCTCTGAAGGAGCGATCCCGTGGGAGAAGAATCGCCAGTGGATCGATCTTCTATCTCGCAGCGGCATGCCGTTTTTCATATCGTGGCGTCGATCGTTGGCTGACGGAACTGTGCGAAAGGAGCTTTCTGGAGCCTTTCGCCGTGCTGCAAGGAGCAACCGTGCAGTGCAAGCCGTTGATTGGTTTAAAACATCGGTTCCTCATCGTTGGCTCACCCTTGATGGCGTTTATGAATACACATGGGAATAATTTGCTTAAAAGGATCTAGATTATGAGATACATGGATATAGTGCTAACGGCTTGTGCGCTTACATCTTTGACGGCGGTAGCGGTTACGCCAAGATCTGATGAGTTGAAAATGGCCGAAGAGTGGTCAATGCGCGTATTTGGTGGTGACATGAAGGAGTTGCCGTTCACTTTCTCGTATAACGGCAAGGATTTTCGCTCAGGAGGATGGACGAAAACAAAAACTGATACGGGCTATGTGTTTCGTGAACCGACGGGGAAGATAGAGGCGGTTTTGGAGATAAGGAAATATCCTAGATTTCCGGCTTTGTCCTGGTTGCTTCGTTTTAGAAATATCTCGGAAGGGAAATCCGGCATCATATCGAGCGTGCGAAATTTTGATTTATTGGTTCCTGTGGCGTCAAAGCGCAAGCATCATCTGGTCCATCATGCGGCTGGAGCGATGCAATCGTATGACGATTACCAGCAGTTCACTACACCGGTCACACGTGAATGGTGGATAAGGCCGGACAGTCATAGGTTGCATATCGAGACGACAGGGGGAAGGTCATGTGAATCTGCTTGGCCTTACTTCAATATTGAAACACCAGATGCTGGGCAGGGCATGATAGCTGCTATTGGCTGGGCTGGACAGTGGCAGGCGGATTTTCTGGCGCAGGAAAATGGCCAGTTAAAATTCTCTGCGGGCATGAACGATAGCCGTTTTTATCTTAATCCAGGTGAGACGGTGAGAGGACCAAGAGCTACAGTTCTTTTCTATCGCCGTGGTGATTGGCTTGAGGCGCAGAACATTTGGCGTCAGTGGTTTTTGCAGTACAATACGCCGCGTGTTGATGGCAAGGTCGTGCCTTGGCAGACTATGTGTTCATTCGTTGGTGTTGGGTTTGAAAGCGACCGCTGGTCCGCGGCATCGCACAAGGCGAACATTGATGCCTATGTTGCGCACGGATTCGATGTGGACTACTGGTGGATTGATGCTGGGTGGTATGAATGGAAGAGTCAATGGAATAGAAAGCAGGGCGATGCGCACTGGCGATGGACTGGCAACTACGATGCAGATCCTGTTCGTTTTCCGAAAGGACCCGGTGAGGTGTTTGACTATGCCCGTGAGAAACTTGGTGCAAAGGACGGCATATTGTGGTTTGAACTTGAACGCGTCGTTTCTTCAGCACACATATATCAGAAGCATCCAGAATATTTCTATGCCGGCAATACGGGGCGGGGCGCATTTCTCAATCTAGGTGACCCGAATGCGTGGGAATGGGGTTTTGACAAGGTTGATTCCGTGCTGAAGCGAGAACATTCAGATTACTTCAGAATAGATTTCAATTTTCCATGTCTAAAATTCTGGCGTAAACACGATTCGCGAAACGGGGAGAAGAATCGTGCCGGCATATCCGAAATGAAACATGTAGAGGGCCTCTATCGGTTATACGAATCGATCCTGTCGTCTAATCCTACCCGCCGGCGTATCGACAATTGCGCACAGGGAGGCTGCCGTAACGATCTGGAATCCCTAGTCTATTCAGCTCCGCTGTGGCGTACGGATACGTCGGGACCGGTGACTGAACAGCAGATGCAGACACAAGGGATTTCTTTGTGGGTCCCGTTGTATGGCGGCGGACGCCCAAGGAGCACGGATATGTATGAGCTACGCAGCCGTTTGATGCCGTATCTTCACCTCGGAGTGGTTGCGTCCTCTGCAAAGTGGGATAACCTCAAGTCTAACTACGAATTATGGAAGAAGATAAGGCAGTATTACACAAAAGACTTTTATCCACTTACACGGTCCGACAATGGAAACGACCTGTGGTGCGGGTGGGAGTTTGTCGACAGCGAGGATGGTTCGGGCTTCATTCAGCTCTTCAGGCGAGAAAACGCTTCTGCGCCGACGTTCATAGTCAGACCGCGCGGACTGGATTCCACGAAAACATATGTGTTTACAGATGTTGATACGTCCAAGAGGTGGACTATTCCGGGCGATGGGTCGTTTGAGGTTCGTTCCGACATGCCTCGCACCGCGAGGGTATTGATGTTTGAAAGAACTGGAGAATCCAAGGTGCCGATTATCGGTAATGAGATGCGTAAGTTTCTGAGTCGTCCGAAGTGGGAGCGCATGGGGCTTATGCTTGATCGAGACTTTAGGGAAATCGCGAAGAAAGCTGGCTCACATCCGAAGCCGTTAGAGCTGAAGGTATCCGATGCCACAGAAGTGGAATTGCAGGTTCTGTCGGGAGAGAAAAGAAAGAGAGCCGTAAAAGTGGAAGACGGTGTCGCAAGAATCGACAATCTCCTTGCAGGAGCGCGTTATGCCTGGATCGCTCGTCGCGAAGGGAATATTGTTGAAACAGGGGCCTTCGAGACTGAGTCTAACGTTCCGCGCATCTGTAGGATAGACGGCGTTGGTAACGTACGTGACGTAGGCGGATATGCAACGCTTGATGGCAGGCGTGTGAAGCAAGGATTACTCTATCGCTCGGCGGCATTAAACCGCCAGGCGCATGGGAGTAAGGGGCAACCAAAGTCGGAATGGAGGGTTGGTGAATCTTTGCTTACGGATGTCGCCATGAAAGAGGCGGAAGCAACATTTGGAATAAGGTTAGAACTTGATCTGCGGACGGACTGGGAGAGTTGGGGGATGACGGTATCGCCACTGGGTCCCAAAGCAAGATGGGTCAACATAAGTGCATCCAACTATGATGGGATGAAGGGGAAGAAGGGGCAGGCGGCGTTTGCAAAGTGTTTCCGAGAATTGAATAATCCGAAGAATCTGCCTGCCTTGTTCCATTGCGCAGGAGGGGCTGATCGCACTGGTACGCTTGCTTGGTTGTTAGGCGGTATCCTTGGCGTGTCGGAGGAAGATCTTGACCGAGACTGGGAACTTACCGTGTTCGACTATGACATGGTGAAGTTCAACCATTGGAATTATATAGACGGTCTCAAGCGTTATCTCAATGAGGCATTCCCAAAGATGTCTGTACAGAACCAATGCGCCGCTTATGCGAAAGCATGTGGGATTACCGAGGATGAGATTGTTCATTTCAGGTCGCTAATGCTCATTGATCAAAAGTGTGGGAAGTAGAGTAATGATAGGTTGGACGATGACATGTGTGATGTGTGGCATCATGTGTGATTCGGTGGCTGTTCCGGCCAGATGTAATTTTACGGTGACAGCGAAGGTGAAGGTTTAGTTGGAGTTTCGAGTTTGAGTTGGAGTGTGTTAAAGTGGAGAAGTTTTAAGTGGAGGAGTGGGTGAGTTTGGATTGGGTGAGTGGAGTTATCCCCTTACTCATTACCCATCACTCATTACCCATCTCTCATCACCAACTAATCAAATCTTGGCGAGGATGTCGGGTATGTTGGATTTATCAAGTGAGGAAAATGCAAAACACCTCTTGCCGAGATAGTTCAATGATGCGCCAACATGAATCAGCGTCG
>JAEIGA010020457.1_pt1 | contig 10092 bp, 10 predicted proteins | sample 9270691 | NCBI WGS metagenome assembly JAEIGA01 (sample SAMN17057246, study PRJNA624740) | gut metagenome | biome: biome; isolation source: fecal sample | host: Bos grunniens | place: China: Xizang | collected 2019
AATATGACTTTTACTTCGGAAATGGAAATTTTTGATGGTACAACAATAGAGTTCAAGTTGAATTTTTTTGAAAAGACTGATGAATATATCTCTTTACTTAAGATTCCTGAACGAAAAGAAAAGGTATATTATAGAGGACAAAAATAGAATTTGCTATTTCCCCCACAATGTGAAACCATGGTGCAACCCATCACCTCCACCAATCAATGCCACCTTTTTGGCACTATGCCAAAAGGGTGGTTTTACTATTGGGGTTTTTCACCATCAAACACAATGGTGGCATTTGCAAAAAGGCGGTTCGTGTGGTATACTGTATTCAACTACTCCTTTATGGTTGGAAAGAGGTGGCGTGATGATGAAAATTGCTTTGTGTGATGATGAGGCAAAGATATTGGATGAGGTTTCATTACACATAAACAAATATGCACAAACCAAAAACAATGAGGAATTTGAAATTTTTTCTTTTGATTCGGCAAAAGCCTTACGATTTGCTTTGGAGGAGACTGCCTTCGATATTTTTTTGCTTGATGTTTACATTGGAGATGAAATGGGAACGGCGCTTGCCAAAGAAATTCGAAAAAGAGGGGTGGAAAGTCCCATTATTTTTCTTACCACCTCGGTGGAACACGCCCCTGAAAGTTTTGAAACAGGAACGCTACGCTATTTAATAAAACCCCTTGACCCTCAAAAGTTGTATGAGGCAATGGATTCGGCTATTGTTCAGGTGTTAAAAACCAGAGAACGGTTTATTAAATTTAAAACCGAAAACGGAATTGAAAGCATCAATGCCGCTAACATTATGTATTCTGAAGCCCACGACCATTACCAATACGTAACCATGAACAACGGCAGACAACTTAAGGTGAGAATGACCGTTACCGAGTTGTTTACCATACTCAGCGGGCATGGTGGTTTTATTCGAGTGGGGGGTTCCTACGTTATCAATTTGAGGCAGGTTAAAAACCTTTCTCGCACAGAGATGTGTTTATACAATAACATTAAAATTCAAGTGCCAAGGGGCAAGTATAGCGAAATCAAAAACGCTTTTTGGAATTTTCAATATGAAGGACAGGAGACCTAACAAGTATGATTGGAACCATTGTAGAATTTATGCTTTTGCTGATAGCCCACGCTACGGCGGGCATTTATTCCTCTACCTTGAAATACAGCAAAAAAACCACCTATATGATTTGGGCAACTTGGGTGGCGGTTCAAAGTGCTCTTATGTTCTGCACGGAATTTGTGTTAACCCATTTGGCGTTACAATTTTTTGTTGGATTTATTTTATCCTTAATTGGCCAATATATTATCTTTTTTGCCACCACCAAAGGTAAGTTGGCTCAACGGGTGTTTACCATGCTTACCTATTCCATTTTCTTTTGCATTGCCATGGCTTTGTTTACCATGATAAAAGGTACCCTTGGGCAACTGAACTGGGTATTTATTGTACTAATGCAAGGGGTTTTGCTTCTTGGGATTCTTAGTTATTTTCTTCACTATGTATGCCCTTTGTGCCGTGCTGCGGCAAACAATATTACCACCGGTTGGGCACCCATGATTTTTGTGAATATTGTTTTTTTAATTACGGTAATTTTATCTTCCATATTTCCCGTAAGGCTAACCACTTTTCATGATCCCGCTGTGATTACCTTTGTTTTTCTCAGTGTATCCATTATGTCGGTGTATCCTATTATTTTTTCCGGTATTAACAATTTATCTCAAGCGGCAATTAAGCGAGAGGTTGAGTCTCAAAACAAACTGCTCATTGCCCAAATTGAAGTGGAAAATGCTCAAATTGCCATGGAAGCTCAGGCACGTCACGATCGTCGTCATCATAACCTTGTAATGCTGGAATACGCCAATAACAATGATATTGAGCGGGTTCGGGAGTATTTGAAAAGTCTTGTGGAACGCGACAGTAACCCTTTTGGTCAGGTAAGATATTGCGATAATATTACCATCAATACGGTTCTTATGGTATACGAAAGGCAAGCAAAGGAACAGGGCATTCCCGTAACCATTTCTGCCAAGGTAAGCCGTGACCTTGAGGTTTTGCCTCAAGACCTTGTAATTGTAATTGCCAATTTATTTGAAAATGCCATTCATGCTACGGCAAAGGTAAAGAGCAATTATAGGTACATTGATATTTATATTAAGGACAGCGCCGAGCGGTTGCTCATTAAGGTGGATAACCCTTGCAAGAATCATTTTACCTTTGATGAATCCCTATATGGCATTGGCATTCGCTCTGTTATTAACGTTACAAACAAATACGAAGGAATGTATGATTTTACTGCCGAGGATGGGGTTTTTTCTGCAAAAGTCAGTTTAAATTTGATGTAAACCTACAATCTACGCCAAAAAATATACAATCTACGCCAAACTCCCCTAAAAGGGGAGTTTTTTTGTTACAATTTTAAAGGTGTAGTATGTACAAAGGAGGCGTTGTAATCGGTGAAAAAGAAATATACACAGGATGGATATCTTATTGTAACCGAAACCGACACCTGCCCGTTATGGGAGTTGGGTGCCGAGTCAAAGCTGTTCTCACCCACAAAGGATTGCTTTTATTGCAAATTTGCCGAATTTCGCACACAGGCGTTTATTGAAAAGGTTGATGGTGTGCCGAAAAAGGACAAATGGGATAGCGTTTGTCACAATGAGAAAAATAGAAATATGAAATCTGGTAAGGAGGATACTCATGAAAATTAAAAGGATTTTATGTTTGGCTTTGGCAATTGTTATAACGGCTTTGCTTTTTGCGGGATGCGCCAATGAAACCGAAGAAAAAAAGGGATTTAACACCTTTGAAGATTTTGAAAATGCACGGCTTGGGGTGCTTACCGGCAGTGTGTTTGATAAACAAACCGAGGAACTTTTCCCAAATGCCAAGAAATATAATTTTGATACCATTACAGATTTGCTTTTAAACATTGATCAAAATAAAATTGACGGCTTTTTGGAAGACCGTGCCTTTTATTCCGCCGTTGCTTGGGAGCGGGAAGGGTATTGTGCCATAGAAAGCGACAAAACCATTCCCAGTGATTTTGGTTTTATTACCGCCGATAACCAAAGGGGAAATAAGATTAAAAAAGAACTGAATGAGTTCATTGAAAAAATGAATAAACACGGCGGTACCCAAAAATTGGCGGAGAAATGGTTTTCCGGAACAAGACCCACCAAATTCGAAAACTATAAATCTTTAACCGGTGAAAATGGCACCATTTATGTTGGTACAACCGACACAGACCCTCCTTTTAGTTTCCAAAATGAAACCATTCTTACGGGGTTTGACGTGGAATACATTACTCTTTTTGCAAGAGAATATGGGTATAAACTGGAAATGAGTACGGTGGATTTCTCTTTCATTCTTGGCAGTGTGCAAACCGGCAAGTACGACCTTGGAATTGGCGGTATTACCATTACCGAGGAACGGAAAGAGGTACTGAACTTTACCAATCCTTATTACAAAAGCTCGGTTATTATGGTAACAAAGGGTACTGAAAACAGGGAAACTACCCTTGCGGATATATCAACCAAAAAACTGGGTATTGTTACCGGTTCTATTTTTTCGGTTACTTTGCCGTCTCGTTTGCCTAACGCCACCTATTTGGAATTCAACAATTATTCCGATGTAATCTCGGCGTTGGAAAATGGTAAAATTGATGCCTTCCCCACCGATGAATCCATTTACAAATCCATGCTTTGGGAAGGAAGTTTGGTGGATCGTATTGACGAATCCATTGCGGTGAGCAATTACGGATTTATTTATCCCAAAGGCAAAAATTTACAACTTCAACAAGATATTAACGAGTACCTTGCCAAAACAAAAGCAGACGGTACCCACAAGGCCTTGGAAGAAAAATGGTTTGGGGATCAAGAACCCACCGAGTTTGTTTCCTATGACAACTTAACGGGAACAAAGGGAGAAATTATTGTTGCCATTTGTTCCACTTCCAAACCCTTTATATATCTTAAAAATAACAAGTTTGCAGGGTTTGATATTGAGTTTATAACGGCTTTTGCGCAAGAATACGGCTATACAATCAGGTTTGAGGACACGGAATTTGCCAGTATTATGGCCGGTATTCAGGCAGGAAGATATGATATTGGTATGTCCGGGGTTACCATGACCGAGGAACGAAAGGAAAGCGTTGACTTTTCTGATATTTACCACACCGAAGACCTTGTTTTTGTTATTAAGAGCGCAAAGGGAACCGATGATGACGTGGACTTTTGGACTTCCACGAAGGAAAGCTTCCAAAAGACCTTCATAAGAGAGCAACGTTGGAAACTCATTGCAGAGGGTATTTACACCACCATGGTAATTAGCCTGTTTTCGGTTTTGGGCGGAACGTTGTTAGGCTTTGCTCTTTACATGGCGGCACGCAGTAAAACCAAATGGCTTTCTAAAGTTACCAAGGGAATTGCAAAGGGGTATTCCACCATTATGGCAGGCACACCCACCTTGGTGGTGCTTATGCTTTTGTTCTACGTGGTGTTCACTTCTCCCGATATGAGCGGGGTTTTGGTTGCCATTGTTGGGTTTATTTTAACCTTTGGTTCTTTTGTGTACGATAATTTGGCCTTAACCGTTTCGGGTGTGGACAATGGACAATTGGAAGCGGCTTATGCTCTTGGCTATTCCCGCAACCGCACCTTCTTCCGCATTATTTTGCCCCAAGCCATGAAGATGTTTATTCCCGCCTATTCGGGGGAAATTGTAAACCTAATTAAAGCAACTTCTGTTGTGGGCTATATTGCAGTAAACGACTTAACCAAAATGGGGGATATTATTCGAGGCAACACCTATGAAGCCTTCTTCCCCTTAATTGCAGTTGCGGTAATTTACTTTGCCATTACCTGGATGATTGCCGGACTTCTTGGGATTTTAAAACGGAAAACCGAACCCAAACGAAGAAAAAATAAGAATATTTTAAAGGGGGTTAAACGATGATTACCATTCGTCATTTGAAAAAAGAATATGCCAATGTTACGCCCCTAAAAGATGTGAACGTGGAAATTCATAAGGGGGATGTGATTTCCATTATTGGACCTTCCGGCACAGGGAAATCCACCTTAATTCGGTGTATCAATATGCTGGAAACTCCCACCTCCGGCGAAATTTTTGTGGATGGGGAATGCATTACCGATAAGAAATGCAATATCAATAAAATTCGCCAAAAAATGGGGATGGTGTTCCAATCCTTCAATTTGTTCAACCATATGAACATAATTGAAAATATTATGGCAGCTCCCATGGATTTACTGAAAAAATCCAAGCAAGAAGCCTATGATACCGGCATGGAACTGCTTCGCACGGTTGGTCTTGCCGACAAAGCCTTTAACTATCCCGATGAACTTTCCGGTGGGCAAAAACAACGGGTTGCCATTGCTCGTGCATTGGCAATGGAACCGGAAATTATTCTTCTTGATGAACCCACCTCGGCTTTGGATCCCACTCTGGTTGGGGAAGTGCAAGCGGTAATTAAAGAACTTGCCAGAAAGGGCCTTACCCTTATGATTGTTACCCACGAAATGCGTTTTGCCAGAGAAATTGCAAACCGTGTGTTTTATATGGATGAGGGTGGGGTGTATGAGGACGGTACCCCCGAAGAAATTTTTGATCATCCCAAAAAGGAAAAGACCATTCGGTTTATTAAACACCTGAAGGTGTTTGAAAATGTGATTACCTCCAAGGATTTTGACTTTATTGGGTTTAATACTTCTCTGGAAGAATTTGGGCGAAGAAATCAGGTTCCCCAAAAAACCATTTACCGTGCGGTATCGGTATTTGAAGAATTGGCGGTTCAATGTGTTCTTCCCAAACTCTCAAAAGAATTTAACCTAAATGTTGCCTTTGAATATTCGGCTGAGGATGAAACCCTTTCCATGACTTTGAAATATGACGGTGATTCTTTTGATGTGAGAAATACGCCCAACATTATTTCCTTTGCCATTGCAGAAAATGCTTCCCAAAGCATTGACTATGCAGAAATCAACGAAGACGGATTTACAAATCTTGTTACCGTTAAAATTAAGTAAACTAAAGAAAAGAGGAAATGAATTATGATAATTGAAAAAAATGCAAACGGAACCCAATTAAATGTAAAGGTAGAGGGCAGATTGGATACCACCACCGCCCCCGAATTGGAAGGGGCGCTTAAGGAAAGTTTTGCAGGCATTACCAAACTCACGTTGGATTTTGCCGCCCTTTCTTACCTTTCTTCCGCAGGACTTCGTGTGATTCTTGCCGCCCAAAAGGTAATGAACAAACAGGGGGAAATGGTGATTCAACATGTAAACGAAACCATTGCCGAAATTTTTGAAGTAACCGGTTTTGTGGATATTTTAACCATTGAATAATGGGGGAATGGGTGTGCCCAATTATGATTTTTTATTGGAAAACAAACTGAAAGAACTTAGCGGCGAGTTTACCTATCGGCATACCTGTTGTATGGCACTGTTTGAACAGATGCTGAAAAAATCCCTTGTGGTTTTTCCCACGTTTACCGATCACACCTTACTTCACACCTTAACGGTGAACAACATATCCAACCAAATCATAAGGGAAAACATTAACAAACTAAACGCAGGTGAAATTTATATTTATCTTATGGCCTGCGCCTTGCACGATATTGGCATGGGGGTTTCGGATAAGGATTTGGATGGCTTTATTGAGGGAGCAGGACTGAAGGAATACGTTAAGGGGCATCCTCAAATTTCCAAGGCCAATTTAATCCGGAAGTTTCATAACGATTTTTCGGCACAGTTTGTGAAAAAGTATTGGGGAATTTTGGAAATTCCCAACCAAAGGTATGCCCATGCCATTGCCGAAGTGGGGCGGGGGCACCGAAAAACCGATTTGATGGACGAAGGGGTGTATCCAACCGATTACGACCTGGGCGATGGGCACTTGGCTAACCTTGCTCTTCTTTCGGCGTTGATACGCCTTTGCGATGAGTTGGACGTGGGCTCCGACCGAAATCCCGACCTTTTATATAACACCAACACCATGGAAGGGGTGAGCGAGGAATCCTTATTGGAATTTTCCAAACACCAAGCCATTCGCAAGGTGGAATTTGGAACGGATACCGTTACCGTTTTTGCCCATACCCAAAAGGCGGAGGTAATGGAAGGCATTTTGGCGACCATGAAAAAAGCAAAGGAAACCTTTGCTTACTGCCTTTGGGTTATTGAAAACCGCAGTGATTTTAAGGTGGAGTGCCAAAGGTTAAAACTTATTTTAAACCAAAGGGAAGTGGCAATATGAACAGGGCTGTTTCCCTTGCAAAAATATGATAGTACAATAAAACGGAGGAACGATTTATGACCATTGAAAAAAATTTACAAGGAACCCAACTTACCATTGCCGTGAACGGCCGATTGGATACCACCACCGCTCCCGAATTGGAAGAGGCGCTCAAGGAAAGTTTTGAAGGCATTACCAAACTTACTTTGGATTTTGAAAACCTTGCTTACCTTTCTTCTGCAGGGCTTCGGGTGTTGCTTACCGCCCAAAAGGTGATGAACAAGCAAGGGGAAATGGTAATTTGCAACGTAAACGAAACCATTGCCGAAATTTTTGAAGTAACCGGCTTTGTGGATATTTTAACCATTGAATAATGGGGGTATCATTATGAAATCCAACGTAATAAAAGTAAACCAAGCGGGGGGCTTTTTGGATGAAATTTTAACCGAAACCCAAAAAATTTCCGCCTATGCCGCTTTGAATGAAAAACAAACCCTTCGGCTTCGGTTGTTGGCGGAGGAATTGGTGGGGATGCTCAAAGAACTTTCCGGTGAATTTAATGGAAAATTTTGGGTGGATAACAACCAAATGAAATTTGAATTGATTACCAACATTTATGTGTGCGATGCTATGGATAATCAAACCAAAAAGGCCTTTATTGACCTTTCCACCAACAAGAAAAATGCTGCCGCCAAGGGGATTATGGGGAAAATTCGGGACGTTGTGGAAAATATGATGTATCCCGAAACCGCCACCTTTGCCACCGGCCACGATTTTTCTTCTTTGGGAACCGATTTTTTGTTGGGGGAAAATGCCTTGGAAAAGGATGCTGCTTCCAACGTGGACGCCCTTGTGGATGGCTTAATGCTGGAAAATCAATGGTCTTTAAACCAATACAAACTGAAACAACAGAACAAGGAAGAACCGTGGGATGAAATTGAAAAATCCATTGTTGCCAACCTTGCCGACGAAGTTACCGTTTCGGTGAAGGGTAAAAACGTGGAAATTGTGATTACCAAGAATTTTGACTAGCGGCAAAAATACAGAAATGAATTTGGGAGGTACAAAATGTCCGTGAGAAAAAACGTGAAAAAGCGACGCAAACTGCAAAACAAGGTTTTACGCAGCTTTTCGTTGCTTGCGGTGGTTTTAATTTTAATTATTGGGTTTACGGTGGCCGACCGTTACATTAACGGCGCTATGGCCAACTACCAAACCACTGCCTACGCCTACACCAAATCCACCGCAGATTTGATAGATGGGGATAAAATTGCAGGGTACTTGGAAACCGGGGAAAAGGATGCCTATTACGCTCAAATTGAGGAAATTATGAGCACCTATCGAAAAAACACCGATATTCGGTATTTTTACGTATTCCTGCCGGAGGAAAACAACTACCTTTACCTTTGGGATATTACCCCCCACGGGAATAGCCATAACCTTTTGGAACGGGAGGTTTACAAGGCAGGGGAAAAGGAATTTGCCTTTTCGGTGATGCGCCAAAATCCCCCTGAAGAATTAAAACTGTTTGAAGACCAAACCTACGGCAACATTGCCACCGCCTATTCTCCCATTTTTGATTCTCAGGGCAATGCGGTTGCGGTTGTGGGAGTTGGTATTCATTTAACCGACCTACAAGAAAATATGGGGCAGTTCCTGGGCATTGTGTTGCTTACCATTTTGGTGGTAATTTCCATTACCATTTTGCTGTTCTATATTTTTGTTCGGAAACGAATTGTAAAACCCATCAATAAAATTCGGGATGCTTCCAAAAGCATTGTGGAAAACTTGGAAAACGAAGAATCCATTCAAGTTTCGGTGAACACCGGGGATGAAATTGAGGAACTGTTTGATTCCTTTAAGCAAATGTACGGGGACGTTCGGGAGTACATTCATAAACTGGGGACCGTAACCGCCGAAAAGGAACGGATTGGTGCGGAACTTGACGTTGCCAAACATATTCAGGCTTCTATGCTTCCTTGTATTTTCCCTGCCTTCCCCGACCGTAAGGAAATTGACGTTTTTGCCTCCATGGACCCTGCCAAGGAAGTGGGCGGCGACTTTTACGATTTCTTTATGGTGGATGAACGTCACCTTGCCATTGTTATGGCCGACGTTTCGGGTAAAGGGATTCCCGCGGCACTGTTTATGGTAATTGGGAAAACCTTGATTAAAGACCACACTACCCCCGGCAGAGATTTGGGTACGGTGTTTACCGAAGTGAACAATCTTCTTTGCGAATCCAACAGCGAGGAAATGTTTATTACCGCCTTTGAGGGGGTATTGGATTTGGTTACAGGGGAATTTGTTTACGTGAATGCGGGTCACGAAATGCCCTTTATTTGCAAAGCGGGCGGGGATTTTGAACCCTATAAAATTCGCCACGGTTTTGTGCTTGCGGGCATGGAAAATATGAAATATAAAGCAGGTTCCATGATGCTGGAACCCGGGGATAAAATTTTCCAATATACCGATGGGGTTACCGAAGCCACCAATGCACAGGATGAACTTTACGGGATGGAACGGCTGGGAACCATTCTTAACAAGGTAAAAGAAGGAACGCCCGATGAAATTCTTCCCCAAGTGAAGAAGGATATTGATGCGTTTGTTGGGGATGCCGACCAATTCGACGATATTACCATGCTTTGTTTGGAATATAAGGAAAAAATGAAAGTAGAAGAGGAGGATGCCCAGTGAAAGAACTAACCATTACCGCAACGGTAGAAAACATTGAAACGGTTACCGATTTTGTGAATCAGCAGTTGGAAGCCCTTAATTGCCCCATGAAAGCCCAAATGCAAATTGCCATTGCCATTGATGAGCTTTTTGGTAACATTGCC
>JAEIGA010020458.1_pt1 | contig 10092 bp, 6 predicted proteins | sample 9270691 | NCBI WGS metagenome assembly JAEIGA01 (sample SAMN17057246, study PRJNA624740) | gut metagenome | biome: biome; isolation source: fecal sample | host: Bos grunniens | place: China: Xizang | collected 2019
CCTATGCTAACAAAGAAAATTATGTTAGCAATAATGACGATGGCTCATATATTAACGTAGTACATCCACATCTTGACAAGCGTTGGCATGAACACGCTTACATACCCGAGCTGATGTACTACGACGAAGAAGCTATGTGTAACAAGATCAATCTTGCGTTTATGTTGTCCGTAATGCTTGACAGATGTATCTACTCAACCGACAAGATACAACACCTTAGCTGCTGGTGGTATAAGTACGCAACTAAGAACTCGATGGGCCCGATATTTGTAGACGGCAAGGAGCTCACCGCTAAATCCTACCTGGGTCTTTATAAAGCATTTGACAGAAACCGTGTAATTGTCAACGACATTATCACATACGCTGACAAGCTCAGAATTGATGCATATAATGCAGGATCCTTTGAAGGAATTACTGCTGAGGACGTTCTCAAGCAGCCCATTATTGAAGCATTGTACTTTGATGAAGACATCGGAGAAAACGGCGGTTCTGTTCTTGATCTTATCTTCATGCTTTACAAGACATCCAACAACTTCTCTATCGTAAGTGCTATGCTCAAGGCTCTCAGAGATTATCTCTATAAGTACGCTTGGTACATGATGAACAACAGTGAACATCCGACCGAATATCTTTATAAGCAGCTTCTCCTCAAGATCGGAGAGTCATCTGCTTGCCTTAAGGATACCGAAGGTACTCCTGTTAGATTCCTTTCTGAAGTAGCAGATTTTATCAAGACTGATGCTGAGGAATAACATTTAATAACACCGCCCCAATGCGTTTTTACGCATTGGGGCAAAGGGATTTATTTATGAAATTATTTATTGTTAACGTAAACGACTGTTTAAAATTTTCACAGTTTAAACCCTTCTTATACGAGCATATACACAAAAGACAGCTGATCGTTCTTGACGAGATATCCGATACCTGTCAGCTTGACAGTACAAGTGTACAGTTGGATGCTTATATAAGACAGCATCCAATGGACTGCGAAGAGTATGCCGTTATTATATTTATCCCCAGAGATTTCAACACAGAACTCTCTGTCCGTGACTTTTATTTGTACAACGACATAAACGTATATACCCATTTGATCACGAAACTCCCTGTGAATTCCCGCTTTTTCACATTTTATATAGATAAAACGGACCATTATGACGCCTATGACGCAACTTATAACCGCTTAAATGCACCAAACAAAGATCTTTCTGTAACGGAAGAGTGTCTTACAAACTATTTATTGACATTACCCGAAAACCTGACAATTGATTCCGATTACAAAGAGTATCTTAAGGGTGTAATAGAAAAGCTTGATCCGGCAAGTAAATTCTTTTTTGAAAGCATTCTGGTTACTGCTCCTGATGTCACAGGATATACTCAGGCCTTCCAAAACGGTATCAGCAAATATATCGGTGACTGCAAAAATGCACTTGCTCGCTCCGAGCATATGCATGAGCAGATAACTCATAATGATGAGAACGAATCCGTCAGAGACAGGATCAAGGTAATCTGTTACGTCAAAGCATTGGCTGAGTCAAAAGAATCCCTCGATAAGATACCTCTGTACGAAAGCTTCCCTGCCCCTGATTACGACAGTATCAAAACTTTGCTCGCTACCTACAGACAACGTCTCAGCAATTTTAAAAGTAAAGTTTCATCTGTTTCAAAAGACGGAATATTCAAAAAATTTCATTTTAACATGACTGCTGCTTCCAGCGCCTCATTTGCTGAAGAACACAATGATTTCGTCGATAGAAATCTGGACAAGCTTAAATTCAATGTAAATTCCAGCGTTGTTTCCACAGCTGACTCAAATATTGTCAACGTTATTTTCGAAGAACTTGACGATATTGTCAAAAATGCAAAAGACAAGCTTGAAAAATTCGCTGCGGAGATGGTTCCTGTATTGTTCAATGAACATAATTATATTGGCGAACATGAAGAACACTTTGACCGTTCAACTGATCCTACGAAAGATGATTCGGCTGAAAAGGAGCTACTGTCTAAAATGAACCAACATGTCGAATATGCCACACCGGATTACTCTGCAGAAAACAGACTCCATCAGAAGCTCGATATCATTGAACACAAGATAAACAATATTCTTGAACGACTCAAAATATACAGAATAGCTACATTTTTTATATCGCACACTGTTGCTTTTCTCTCTGTTGCCGTTTTCTATTTCTTCACACAGCAAAGTGTTATCTTTAAAGAGCAAACTTTTATGTTTTTCTTTGCTTATTTGGCAGCCGTTTACGGTCTGTTCTTTCTTGCATATTATATCGTCAGAAAAAAATATATGAAACGTATTTTGTCCCTTGTAGCTGAAGCTAAGTCAAACGTAAAAAACTATTTGTCCACTTTTGTAAGACTTGCCCGTGAATTTGAAGAAAATCTCAAACAGGCAGCTGCTTACCGTTGTCTTAGACGTACGATTGATATGAAAACTGACGAACACATAAAATACCTGAATGAACTTAACCGTTACAATTGGCATTATAAAAGAGTTTCTGATATACTTAAAAATCTAGAGTATTTTGATAACTTCATAGAAGGCGCTGAGCCTGACCCAAATGATTTCGTTGATCTTTTAAGTTTCACTCACGATGATGAACATACCGAGTTCTATCACCTAAAGATTTATCGGGAGAACTAAACATGTTTTTGATATCTACTTTAATTTTGGTTGGGATAATAGTATCACTTTGTATTTCCGCCAGTAATACGAGATTGCCTATACGCCACCGTTTTCTTCACATCCGATACGTTATCCCTACTATAATATTTTCAATTTGTGGCATTTTCTTATACGCCAAGCTGTTACAGTTATGTAACAAGATCCTGTCAATTCCTTTTTTGCGTACTCTGCTTAATTATCTTATCCCCCCTAATAACGTATCCGCGGGACTGTATTTTATTATATCGCTGATCCTCTGCATTATTATCATGATTGCTTACAACTTCGTGATGTATTTGATTAAGTGGATCTGGCTCGATCCCCTGAGCCGTAAAAATTACTTAACTCCCAAGTCCTTCGTAGAAAAGTTTTTAAACGCTATTTCCGAGCTGTTTTACAGTGAATGCGGGGATCGAACCGTATTGTCATATCAAAAGGCAAACGTAGGACAGTGGTTCCGTTCTATGCGTATCATATTCGGGATCTTTCTTTTAGCACTTTCTCTATTCGTTGGCATATCACTAAACTTCGGTTTCCCCTTTGTAAAAACCGATCTTTTCGTTTTAATTATCAAAAGCTCCTATATGTTACCTGTCCTATCTTATATAATTTTAGAACAGATTGAGTTATATTTTTCAGCCGACGAAAAAGAAATGGAAAGTCTTACGGATACCGAAGAAATCGGTGTATCCATGCATGGAGATTACAGTGGACTTGTCGAAGTATTTACGAAGAATTTTCTCGGTAACTCTCTCATATTCCATTTTCTTAACAAACCTAAAAAATCTGTACGTGAGGAATTGTTTTCCGGAATTCAAGAAAACCAGAGAACACGATGTGACAATCCTGAACTTCTTGATGCGCTGTACCGTAACGTTCAATTTTCAGCCCCCACAAAATCTCACTACATCGACGGTCTAATCACTCTTATTAACGGTGGCCACATAGCTGCGTTTGATTCTATATGGGGAGATTTCGATCCATATTATCTCGCGTATATGCAGCACCTACTCATCACCGATAAAAAGGCACTTATCATCTGTGACACAGAAAAAGACGTCCGTCTTATGAAAGAAAGACTTTATTCTATCTTTAAGAAGCTCAATTATCCCGCGCACATCTGGAGAATTGCGGACTGTCATACGATGAAGGACAACGATTTCGATATTTTAATATGTACAGAAGAGCAACTCATTAAGGCTGCACCTGAAGAAAAGTGTCCATCTTATTTCAAACATATCAAGATGGTGGTTGTGCTCCATACCTACAGTCTGATGTGCCGTGAAGAAGCTTATTTTACACGTCTTTTTGAAAACTTTCGTCATCGCAATATCCAGTTTGTTTTCTATATTCCCGAAAACAACTCCGATATTTGTGAAAAGCTGAAGGAGTATCTTGGCTTACATGACATATGTGTCTGTAAAAATCCTTACGAAAATATTGATACCAATATTTTGTTCTGGCGTTCAGAATCTCTGTACAAGCCTCAGGAAAAAATTTCATCAAAGCTGTATAATGACTTCGGAGTTGCATACACCATTGCCGCTGTTGCCGCAAAGAACGAAGTCCCTCACGTGAGTATATTCGCGCCTGAAAATGTTGCAATAGATAGAAATCATCATACTGCAACTGATGAATACAACCAGGTACTTTTGGATCACTACTACCTTGATCAAGCAATTAATCTATCCTCTGTAGTACATCGAAACGATTATACCTTTGCAAATGTTTCTCCCGCTTTTAACATCATCTATGATGAATATAACAATCTTTTAGACGTTGCAAAAACATGGATGTCTTATAGCGGTACAGGTTCATCTATACTAAACATAGTTTCTTCACCCTATATGCTACGTGATTATTTTGCATGTAACATGAATAACATGGTTGCGGAGTCTATCGGTTTTCAGTTCTTAGTCCCCCATAACTCACTTAATTTGCGTGCTCCCTGTGTTTCCATGCTTATCAAGATGAGAAAAGGTGTCACGAGCGAAGAACTCTTTAAGTTCGCTAAGACATATTTCCCTGATGCATATCATGTTGAAGAGATCCTTCACAAGATACTTATCAGTGTTTTCGGGAAGAATACGATATACGACATATACACGAGTTTTTCATTTGATGATTCTGCAGATCCGTCTTTCGAAAATGAAAATTATGTATACGCAAAATCTATCCGTCTTATAAACGAAAACATTTATCGCAAAGCATGTGAATTGACTGAAGAATTTGTAACTGTACGTTTGCCTCATACAGATGTTCCGCTGGTTTTACCAATCTACAAAAAAGACGTAAGCAATTATTACCTACAAGGACAGCTTGCTAATTTCATGGGTGACAGATACCGTATCGAAAGCATAGAAAACGGTATTATTAAAACTGAGACCGAGCCTACAACCAAATATGAGCTTGCTTACAGATCAGTTTATAACATCACCGCTTTTGATAATCTACAGCCTTATACAAAGCGTTCTGTAAAATCAAACTCTTTATCGATTGAGTTCTTACAAGCAGATCTCACACGTGAAATATCAGGATATTTATCATACCGCGGAATATTACTTTTCGATAATACGCCAAATAAATCAAGCAACGTATCTTTGGTACAGCTTCCGGAAGCAATAACCGAAACAAAAACGGTTACGTGCCTGCATATGACTATCAAAGGTAAGTTCAATGATAAGTCCTGTAATAAGATCGCTAACACTCTTTGTTGGCTCATCTCCGGTGCCCTTGAAAGCTTTATCCCCAAAAATTACAAGGATGTAATTGTATTCTCAAAAACAAAGGAAGCTTCAGTTAAGGCTGACGGGTACTTTGAGGAAGATACCGGTTTCCTTCCCGATCCCATCCCCTCAGATCTTTTAACAGGTTTTAACATCGTTGACCCATTAAACCCCGATATTCTAAAATTGTTCCCCGGTGTATGTGACGAAAACATTCATAGTAATACGTCAGAAGAGATACATTTGTACATTGCTCACTTCTCAGAAACCGATATAGGTCTGCTTACAGCTATTGAAGAGGATCTTGACAGATTATGGACTGTTATATACAAATATCTCCGTTGGGCTGAAGCACAAGAAGGTGCCCTTGCAAATTATCTCCGATTAGGATGTAAAAAAACACCTAAGATATTCGACAGTATAGGTACATCAATGTGGCTGAAATCAATTATCCCTAACGTTGATAACGTTATAAAGGAATCCGATCTTGATCTCAAGACAAGCAGTACCCTTGGACACTGCAGTTTCTGTGGAAAGCCTCTCACAGTTATCGAGTACACGTTTACTGACGGACGTAAGATGTGTCAGTCATGTCACGAGCACGCCACAACAAGCCGTAAAGAGATCACGGTACTGTTAACAAAGGCGGTAGAACTCCTTAAGGATAAATACGAGATCATGATTCCGGATGGTATCAAAGTCAAATTTAAAAGTGCCGCATCTATCCGTAAAGCCTGTGGACATTCAGAGGGACGCGTTCTCGGGTTCTATAATCTGAAGCGTAAGGAGATCTGGATAGAAAGAGGCGGTCCCGAGCCTTGCGTAATGTCAACGCTGGTACATGAGCTGACCCATGCTTGGCAACATGCCAATATCAACATGAATAAGATGGAACTCAAATACATAGAAGGTCACTCTTCTTATGTTGAGATAGAATGCTTACGTGCCTTAAAACAGAACGTATATGCCGACTTCTCAGAAATAAATCTTATGCATGCACAAGATGAATACGGCGAAGGATACAGATTTTGGAAGGATTATTTATTGCTTGAAAGCGAAAAGAATATTTTTAAGCACATCGTTAAAATGTTTTAATGGAGAAAACTATGTTTAAACGTATTTTATCAACGCTGTTATTATTAACACTAACATTGTCTGTTCTTTGCAGTTGCGGTAGCGCAGACATAATGGATGACTTCGTTAATGATCTTGCAGAAGATTACAGTAACAATTACAAGCCGGGAATCCCCGGCTTGGATATCGACGATACTCTACAGCTAATATTAGATAATTACGTCAGCGGATTGAGTATCCCTGATAAGGATGATATTGATTTTAGTCGTACAGACCCTTCCGATCAGGATACAAGTAATACTGCTAATACTGATGATACTCCGGATACCGATACTCCGGATACCGATACTCCGGATACCGATACTCCGGATACCGATGCTCCGGATGATGATCATAGCGGTAACCCCAGCCCCTCTGTCGCCCACTGTCTTTCTGTAGACGATATGAAGCAATTTCTCCTTAAAGCAATTGCTGATACTGAATCATCCGCAACATTCACAATAGATAATTCAAACTTCGATTTTGATATTCTCTATGACGTAATATTTAAGCAGATATACGAAGAATATGTTATAGAATCAATGGGAATGCAGACGTATAAAGGTAACTACACTGAATATACGCCCGGAATTTATACAGTAACAGTTGAATTCGTATATTTTGATAACGAGTATTCCTTAGACGTTGTCAAGGATATGAAGGCTGATGCTCTTTCAAGAGCAAAGGAAATTATCCGAGAACTGGATCTTGCAAACAAATCAGAATATGAGATCGTCTATGAGGTCAACAAATATTTATGTGACAATTGTGTTTATCCCGACCAAGAGCCATACAGCAATGAATCTCATACAATATACGGTGCTCTCATAGAAAAAAGTGCCGTATGTGAAGGATATGCAAAAACCGCTCATCTTATCTTCACCCTTTGTGGTATGGATTGTTACTACGTAGTAGGAGATACCCCCACCGGCGGACACGGTTGGAACTTAGTAAGTGTTGAAGACAAATTTTATCAACTCGATATTACATGGAACGATTCGGAATACCAGCCTAACGGATATTTCCTCGTAACTGATCAGTTCATGTCAAAGTCAAGAACGTGGGACTATTCAAGATATCCTGCATCCTCAACCAAACCCTATAAATAATATTTCAAGGAGAGACCTATGACAGATAAACCTCTCACTCCCCCTCAGGTCATTCAAACAGCGAGACAGGCTAATATAGACGGCATCAAAAATGCCTTTGCCCTTTATGGTAAAAATGTAGGATGCAGTGTTGTTTTCAGAGGTAGGGTTGTTTTAGTCAATATGCTTGTAAATGACGGAGAAAGTCATTGGGACGAAGAATCTGTGAATGCTTACGTCGAAATGCTGAAAAACGTGTCAACTGAATTAATGGAAGAGAGTTGCCTTAACACAGAGGCACTTCAGATCGCCTATGCTTACTGCACTGTTGATATTCCTTACGTTGCAAAAAGGTCCAATGATGCAGAATGTGTGTCGGGAGTACTACGTCAGTTTGGATATGATTCGGTCCAGGCATATCAGAAGCATTATGAAGAAAAGTTTGAACGAGACGAGGCTGTAATAACGTTTGCTTTCAACAAAAGCTTTCGTTCATACGCTCAGACCATCACCGTAAGAGGTGGCTGTAGCGATACGCCGATTCCGGAAGGAGACGAGTACTCAATGGTGTCTTTCGATCCTTCAAATCCCATGAACTCTCAAAGGACTTTCAAGCATGAATTGTTACATCAGTTTGGCGCGATTGATTATTATTATCCTACAAATCTTCAATTTAAAGCAAACAAGCACTTCCCTGACAGTGTAATGGATTCGGGTAACATTGTCGACCCACTGACAAGATACATAATTGGATGGGACGAAGAGTTGTCAGATAAAGCAAAAGATTTTCTGAAAGATATTGAAAACATAACCGCGGCAGACGTAGATCGCGCAAGAACTGCTGAATGGCAGTCAACCTAAACATTATATAACTCACCACATATACCCTTATTATGTGGTGAGTTATATGGATATTTTTATAGTAAAAACAAAGAAACAAATCGAATTAATATTCCATTTATTAAAAAGTATGCTAATATTAAGTTAGAATATTATAGGAGAAAAGTATGTACATAATTGACTTTTTTAAAAATCTCTTCAAAAAAGCCAACATTGGAATCATAATCTGGCTTGTGCTGAACATTGCTCTCATCATGGCTATTTTCAGCGGTGGATTTGCAGATTGGCGTGGCGCGTTGTTCGGCTTTGCTGCATATGCACTTTCAATGGTAATTGCCCTCTCCCCCATCGGTGAATGGATCCTTCGTCTCCAGACCGGCTGTAAGAAGATTAAAGATCAGGACGTTATCGCAAGACTTCAGCCTATCTTCGATGAGGTCTACGCAAAAGCAAAGGCTCTCAACCCTGAGCTTCCTGACAAAGTTAAGTTCTTCATGTCCGACGATGAGTCCCCCAATGCATTTGCAACGGGAAGAAAGACTGTTTGTGTTACACGTGGCCTCCTAAACTACTCAGACGAGCACATCAAAGGAGTGCTTGCACATGAGTTTGGTCACCTCGCGCACAAGGATACCGACATCATTCTTGTAGTATCCGTAGGAAACCTAATCATTACCACATTATTCGTAATCGTAAGAGTTATCTACAACATTTCCATGGGCATAGCTGCATTTATTTCTGCTCTTGCGGACGACAGTTGGGGCGGTATCTTCGCCGCAATGTTTATCTTCTTTGGTAAAATCACCGACGTGCTTCTCGTTATCATGATGCGCCTGTGGACACAGATAGGCGTATGGCTCTGTATGGCTTCCAGCAGAAAGAACGAGTTCCTGGCTGACGAATATGCAAGTAACTGCGGATACGGCTATCAGCTTAGTGAAGTTCTTGAAAGCTTCGGAACAGAACGAAGCAAGAACGGTCTCTTCGCTTCCCTCTCCTCCAGCCACCCCGAAAATGCTGACAGAGTTGCAAGACTCAGAGGTGAAAATCTCATCGCTGAATAATTTAAAAAATGGCTGTTGTGAATGCACAACAGCCATTTTAAATATTCACGTTCATCAAAGAGCACTTGCGATGATCATGAGAATGGTGCTTGCAGCACTTACTACCATAAGACCTGCGAGAACGAGACACATGATCTTCTTTCCGGTCATCTTTTCCTTGTTAGATGTAGCTGTCTTTTTCATTTTATTTATTCCTTTCAATTAATAGTTTATTTTATTCCTCTCCGATGGTTATCTGTTCGGGTGCTACCCTTGGCAGAACTCCGGGTGAGGGTATTTTTGTTTTCTTGTACTTTGCAGCAGAGGGATAAGTCGCTGCCGCATCCCCTGAGTATACCTCGGAGACAGTCTGTCCCTTTTTGAGGCTCATGAGTATAACGCCTGCTGCAGTACGTGTGGTCTTTTCGGGGATAAGCGAGGAGTTTATAAGTATTCCTCTACCGTCTGTAGCCATAATAAGTATGTCCATAGGCGTCTCTTCATATATAGCCGCCACAACGGGTGATGCGTCGGAATAAGCTCCCGTAAGTCTGCGTCTTGTCCCCTTTGTGTCATATGCGGACACGGGAACGCGGACTCCCTTA
>JAEIGA010020459.1_pt1 | contig 10092 bp, 5 predicted proteins | sample 9270691 | NCBI WGS metagenome assembly JAEIGA01 (sample SAMN17057246, study PRJNA624740) | gut metagenome | biome: biome; isolation source: fecal sample | host: Bos grunniens | place: China: Xizang | collected 2019
CGAGAGTCTCAGGGTCGCGCGGGATGCGGACTGGAGAAGACGTGCGTGACTCAATGCCGAGAAGAAGGGCATCATTGGTGTAGTAGCCGTGCATCTTCTTGTTGCCGATCTCCGGGAAGGCATATTTCAGACGAAGCGAAATATGCTCCGGAAGCAGCTCGTGCAAAGGTGCGTTCTCCACACCTGGGTGATATGACGACTTAGGAAGATTAGCTGAAGGTATGCGGCGGCAGAAGTCCATCATACGCTGAGCAGGTGCCTTGAGCGAACCTGTGTATTCAAACATCTTGCGTTCGAGATCCTGTTGGAAACGTAGCAGGCAGAGAGGACCATGCTCGGCATATTCCGGGAAATCCTCAGGCTCGATCTGAACAACGACTCCAGAGTTGGCCCACTTTGAGTTACGCTGAGAGTTCGACATACCGTTCAGCACCAGTTCGCCCTCTGCTGTTGCAGCCGGAACGAGAATACCGCCCGGACACATGCAGAATGAGAACACACCCCTGTCAAGTACCTGGGTTACAAATGAATACTCGGCTGTTGGCATATATGGCTGATACTTGCCATGGTACTGGATCTTGTTGATGAGTGACTGCGGATGCTCGACACGGACACCAAGTGCGAAGCCCTTTGCCTGAAGTTCCCAACCTTTGCCATGGAACATCTCATATATGTCGCGGGCAGAGTGGCCTGTTGCAAGGATGACCTTGCGGGATGCGTATGTCACAGTCTCTCCGGAAGCATCGCCTGCAGGCGTCACAGTCACCTTGAACGATCCGTCCTCAAGTTTCTCGATGTCGGTTACGCGTGAATCGAAATGGTACTCACCGCCATGCTCGATGATGCATTTTCGGATGTTCTCTACAACGACAGGAAGTTTGTCGCTGCCGATATGAGGATGAGCGTCAATGAGGATCGATGGGTCAGCTCCGAAAAGTACGAGCTGGTGAAGGACCTCACGGATGTCACCGCGCTTTGAAGAACGTGTGTAAAGCTTTCCGTCTGAGAATGTACCTGCACCACCTTCGCCGAAGCAGTAGTTCGAGTCCGGATTCACAACTCCCTCAGTGGAAAGCTTGGCCATGTCGAACTTGCGCGCATGCACATCTTTTCCTCTTTCAAGGATAACCGGCTTGAGGCCACGCATGAGAAGTTTCAGCGCAGCAAACATACCGGCAGGACCTGCACCGATGATGATGACAGGCTCAGCATCAGCTACATTCTGATAGTCCTCAAGCACGTACTCTTCCAGAATTTCCTCTGGCTTGCACACCACGACCTTATAACGATATATGATGTCGTTACGCGCATCGATCGAACGACGCACGATGCGGTACTTCAGCTGCGACTTCACCTTCGGAGACACTCCAAGCGCCTTCACGGCCGCTGTCAGAATCTCATCCTCGGTCAGTTCCTTTCCAACCTTACATGTAACTTCTATCTCTTTCATATTTTCGAACCTATTCTTTCTATTATTGCCTGTTACTCCTTCACAAAACCCGTGGTTGTTGTAGAAATATGAAAATATATCTACGTTTTTTTCGAGCCTTAAATTGTTAAAACTCTGCAAGGCGGGACACTGGTGCGACGTCGAGGGATGAGCGTGAGCCGTTCTGATAGTGGAACCATCCGGCAATGGCAATCATCGCTGCATTGTCTGTCGTGAACTTGAACTCCGGCAGGAATGTAGTCCATCCGCGCTTGCGTCCTTCCTCCTCAATCCGTGCTCTCAACCCACTGTTTGCCGACACGCCTCCACCAATCGTAATCTGCTTGATACCAGTGTGTTTCGCAGCCTTGACCAACTTATCCATCAGGATATCGATCAAGGTCTTCTGGAAGCTGGCGCAGATATCCGCCTTATTCTTTTCCATAAACTCAGGATCAATGGCCATCTGGTCGCGGACGAAGTACAGCAGCGAAGTCTTGATGCCGCTGAAGCTGTAGTCGAAGCCAGGGATATGAGGCTTGTTGAATTTGAATTTCAATGGGTCTCCCTCCTTGGCAAGACGGTCCACGATAGGACCACCCGGATAACCGAGTCCCATCATCTTCGAGCACTTGTCAAAGGCCTCGCCGACAGCGTCATCGATGGTCTGACCGAGGATCTCATACTCAAGCGGACTGTTGACACGCACGATCTGAGAGTTTCCTCCAGAAACAAGCAGGCAGAGGTATGGAAACTCCGGCTGACGGTTTTCCGAATCATACTGTTTGATGAAGTTGGCAAGGATGTGTCCCTGAAGGTGGTTCACCTCCACAAGGGGCTTGTTCAGTGCCATCGAAAGTCCTTTCGCAAATGAGGTTCCGACCAGGAGCGAGCCGAGCAGTCCGGGGCCGCGCGTGAACGCGATCGCTGTAATATCCTCAGGCTTGATGCCTGCACGCGTAATCGCCTCACTTACAACAGGTACAATGTTCACCTGATGGGCTCTGGAAGCCAGTTCCGGAATGACTCCACCATACGCTTTATGTACGTCCTGACTGGCAAGGACATTTGACAGAAGGTAGCCGTCCTTGATGACTGCCGCCGACGTGTCGTCGCATGATGATTCGATTCCTAAAATTATATCTGCCATAGTTTTAAATTTTTCTGTTTTATCGGGCACATTATATGCTTTGCATATCCGGGTGCAAAAATAGGGAATTTATCCGATATTTTTATTATTTTTGCAAGTTGGACAAGTAAAACTGAGAAATTATCAAAAAGGCACTTAAAATACTCTGGAAACTCATCGTGTTTGTCACAATCATGGTGATGGCATCGTTGCTGCTTCTGCAGACACCGATGGTTCAGACATATGTTGCCAACAGGGTGCTGGAAGAGGTATCCGGATACGTCGACGGAAAGATCTCATTTGACAGAATACACTTCAAGCCATTCTCCAACCTTGTCCTCAAGAATTTGGTAATCATCGACAATGATCCGTATGTAGATCAGACCAACCCGGACTGCCAGAAAATCGACACATTGCTGAAGGCAAAATATCTGATAGCTGATTTCTCACTGAAGGCCCTTACTGAAAACGAGGGTCTCTATTTCAACGAAGTCACCCTCAAGGACGCCCGGCTCAATCTCGTCCTCGAACAGAGCAGCAAGAGAGACAAGCAGACCAACAACCTCACAAGAATATTCAAGCTTGACGAGCTTAAGAAAAAGAAGAAGACAGATAAGGAAATTTTCGTAATCAGTAAGGTCAAGGTGGAAAACATGACCTACATGATGAAAAACTACTGCAACAAGAAAACCGCATTCCACGGAGGTATAAACTGGAACGACCTGGAGGTAAACGACATCAACCTCAACGCCAGCGACCTCCGATTCAAGGGAGGTGTGATGTCCGGTCAGGCGACCAAGCTGTCATTCACTGAGAAGAGCGGATATATCTGCAACAGCATGACCGGAAGCGCCAGGGTTGGAAACGGATTGACCCATATCACGGATCTCACTCTCATCGATCCTTGGTCGATCATAACCTTACCTGACTGCAAGTTGAAATATTCCGGCGTCAAAGACTTCTCCGACTACATACACAAGGTCGTCATGGACGTCAATATCGGAAACAGTCTGGTAGACTTCACATCCATAAGCTATTTCGCTCCGCAATTGGAAGGCAACAAACTGAGAGTCAAAGCCACTAATGGACATTACTACGGTACGGTGGATGATTTCACCGTGACAGACATGGCCGTAGAAATGGAAGAAGGTGGCTTCAGCGGAGTCGTAACAGGAAGGCTGACTGGCATTCCGGAAGTCATGGAAACGACTCTGGATGGTGAGTTGAAGGACTGCGTGATCACTACAGAAGGTCTAAGCAAATTCGTCACTTACTGGATGAAAGGTGGCAGACTTAACCTGAGCAAATTAGCAAAAAATGAAAGTTTCCAGATAAGCGGAAAAGTCACTGGATCATTGAACAAAATGACTGTGCAGCCTATTATCACATCCCAAATCGGAATGGCGTCAGGCACTGAAATATGCATAGATAACATTCTCGACTCAGAGAAGCCGATCAGCCTGTCAGGCACTATAAAGACAAAAGACCTTAACGTGGGTAAGATAATCGAGACTGACCTGGTAGGTAAGACTACACTGACTCTCGTGGCCAAGGCTGATTTCGGAGGAAAAGAGTCACCGATCATGGCAACGGTAGACAGTCTGATGGTTGAGAAACTGCATCTATATGGATATGACTATACCAACATCAATGGTGAAGCGACGATAACTGACAAGGTCATTGACGGACGACTTACATGCAACGATCCTAACCTGAAGTTCTGGACGCAAGGAGTGTTCGGAATCTCGCAAAACAAACAGAACAAGCAGAACAAGACATATAACTTCGTGCTGATGGTAGGCGATGCAGACCTGAACAAGATCAATCTGGACAAACGAGGAAAATCGAAAACACGTTTCAAGCTTAATGCCAATTTCACCAAGACTACAACCAACAATATTTTCGGACACATCGAAATCAAGAACCTGTTTCTGGAAAACAGCGAGGGCAAATATAATATCGGAAACGTAACAATCCAGTCCTCAAAAAAGAACAACTCCTATAAGACTGAGCTTAAAGCACGGTTTGCAGAAGGTAATCTCACAGGTTCAGCGCCTGTTACAGAATTCATAAATGACCTGGTAAACACAACAGTGAAAAGAGAGTTGCCATCCCTTTTCAGTAATCCGGCATATGAATGGAGCAACAACAATTATAAGCTCGAGTTAACATTCAACGACACACAGGACATTCTTGCATGGGCTGCTCCGGGAATGTATATCGCCATCAATACAACACTTAGAGGTGACATCAAGGAACGAGGTGATTTCAATGCATCATTGATTTCACAGAGAATTGCATTCAAGAAGCAATATCTTAAGGACATAAAGCTGAACATCAACAATAACAATGATGAGATCAACGGAGAACTTACAGGAAGTGAGTTCAAGATCGCTACGATCAAATTCCTTAACAACAAGATTAAATTCCATGCTTCTGACAATCACACGGGAGTCAGCTACAATTACGAGAATGACAGTGATCTCGCAAACAAGGGAGAGTTTGTTGTCCATGGAGACCTCAGCAGGGATAGCGATAATCTCAGGATGAAAATCAAATTCCTTCCGTCCACATTATACCTGAACTCTCGAGAATGGAAGATCAAGCCTTCGAATTTAGTTCTTGACAAAGATGGAATCTCGTCATCTGACGTGAAGTTTGTCAGTCAGGATCAGACTATATACCTTCATGGTGGAACATCCGTGTCTAAACCAAACACCTTGAATCTGGATCTTGAGAATTTCGACCTGTCGATTCTCAACCCGATCTTCAAGACAAACCTCGGAATAAAGGGTATCGCATCCGGAAACCTGCAACTCACTTCGCCTCTGACTGAAAAGGGTATCCTTGTGAACCTCGCATGTTATTCGACATATTTTGCAAAATGCAGAATCGGCCAGCTGAATATTACCAGTGACTGGGATGAAGCTTTCCAGCGATTCAACATCATGGTCAACACACATATAGACGGAAGGACAGCCCTCGATGCCTCAGCCAAATTCACACCGAAAACAAAAAAACTGAAGGCTGAAGCTAACCTGGACAGGGTTGACGTCGGATACCTGAGTCCGCTTCTCAAGAGCGTATTCAGTGACTTGACCGGATATGTGTCAGGAAAGATTGCAGCAGAAGGTCCTATCGACAATCTGACATGGGAAAGCAGCGATACACGAATCGAGGAAGGTGGCCTGAGAGTAAACTTCACAAATGTCCCTTACTTTGTAGACGGAAAATTCAGTTTCAGCGACAAGGGTCTGTTCTTTGACAACGTCAAAGGACGTGACAGATACAATGGTACGGCTACAGTAGACGGAGGCATCAAATGGAACAACAAGTTCCAGGATATCAGCTACGACATCCGTCTCAAATGCAATGAGATTGAAGGCATCGATCTCAATGACAAGCAGAACGAATACTTCTATGGCAACGTCTTCGGTACTGGAAACGTGACGTTCACCGGTCCATCAAGCGACATGGTGATGAACGTAGAAGCTACAACGGCGAAAGAGGGTACGTTCCATGTTCCGATTTCGTATACATCAGTATCAGGAAAGTCCAACCTCCTCAAATTCACTGAGGTCAAAGTTGAAAAGGAGATCGATCCGTACGACATAATCCTGGAGAAGATGGAGAAGCACAGCACCACTGACTCCAAATTCACCACTAACATGAAGATCACTGCTCTGCCTGATGTGGAAGCATATATATGGATTGACAAGACTGCCGGACACATGCTTTCAGGACGAGGCAACGGCATCATCCAGATGACAGCTGATGAAGACATTTTCGACATCACTGGTGACTATGACATCACAGGCGGAAACTATAAGTTTGTGGCATATGGTATCGTGAACAGAGACTTCGAGATTCAAGACGGAAGTTCCATCAAGTTCAAGGGAGACATCCTTGACAGTGAACTCGACATCGATGCCATGTACAAGACAAAGGCTTCGATTGGAACACTTATCGGCGACACGACATCGGTATCCAACAGACGTACTGTTGAGTGCAAGATACGAATCACTGACAAGATGCTCAATCCTCGTCTTCAGTTCGGCATCGAGATTCCTGAAATCGACCCGACCATCAAGTCGCGTGTAGAAAGTGCATTGAGTACAGAAGACAAGGTACAGAAGCAGTTCCTTTCTCTCCTGCTTTCCAACAGTTTCCTCCCTGACGAGCAGTCCGGCATCGTGAACAACTCGACCATGCTGTACTCAAACGTATCCGAGGTGATGGCAAGCCAGTTGAACAATATCCTTGAGAAACTGAACATACCTGTCGACCTGGGTCTGAACTACCAGCCGAACTCCAAAGGTAATGATGTATTCGACGTAGCCGTATCCACACACATGTTCAACAACAGAGTCGTGGTGAACGGCAGTGTCGGAAACAAGCAGTACACGGAAAACGCCCAGACGGACGTTGTGGGCGATCTGGATATCGAGATCAAGCTGGACCAGAGCGGAGCATTCCGTCTGAACCTGTTCTCGCATTCAGCTGACTCATACACCAACTATCTTGACAACTCGCAACGAAACGGTGTCGGTCTTACATATCAGACAGAGTTCAGCACGTTCAGACAGTTCGTCAAGAATATCTTCTCCAGCAAGAAAAAGCGACTTGAGGCTAAACAGGCCGAGGAAAACGCAAAGATTGACGAGGAGAAGGTGACACTTAAGATTGAATAAGATTATGGCAGATAAAGGCAGACTATATTTGATTCCATCCCCTCTCGGGGAGAACGACCCTGCGGAAGTCATTCCCGCTCCTGTACTGAAGTCACTTGAAGTCTTCAGGACTTTTGTTGTGGAGGAGGTCCGTACTGCGAGACGTTATCTTTCAAAGGCCGGACTTAAAGGCAAGATCGCAGATCTGGAGTTTCATGAGTTGAACGAGCACACCGATCAGGCGACTATAGAGGGATATCTCAAATTGTTTGATGGAGGGAATGATGTTGCACTGATATCTGAGGCCGGTCTTCCTGCTGTAGCTGACCCGGGTGCACAGCTTGTGGCATTGGCGCACAGACATGGAATCGAAGTCGTGCCCGCAGTCGGTCCATCATCGCTGATGCTCGCACTTATGGCATCAGGCCTGAACGGACAATCATTTGCCTTCTGCGGATATATTCCTGCAAAGACTGATGAGCGCCGCAGCAGATTGCGTACCTTGGAAAAGGTATCAGGTCAGTTGAAGCAGACTCAGATCATCATCGAGACCCCATACAGAAACGACTCGCTCTTCACAGACATGCTGGCTTCATGCAGTGCTTCGACCAGAATCTGTGTTGCAGCAAACATCACGATGCCGGACGCATATATCAAGACCAAGAAAGTGGCCGACTGGAAGAAGGAAGGTCTGGTCATCGGCAAGCGTCCGTGCGTATTCCTGATTCTGGCATAAGATGTCATTTGACTGAATAAGTATAAAACGTCATTTCGACTGAATAAACATTAATTGTCATTTCGACTGAGCAAAGCGAATGGAGAAATCTAACAATATAGGAACTATAGAACTCGAAGGCATGGAGTTCCGTGCCCATCACGGTTGTCTTGAGCATGAGAAGGTGGTCGGGAACGACTTCATCGTGGATTTCCGTGGAGATGTGGACATGAGCACAGCTATGGAAAGTGATAACCTTGAGGATGCGGTAAATTATGCACTTATCTATAATGTGGTGGCAGAGGAGATGGCTAAGCCGTCCGATTTACTGGAGCACGTGGCCGGCCGCATAATGAAAGCGCTCGCAGAAAAGTTCCCGCAGTTCGTTTCATTCTCAGTCAGAGTCTCCAAGAAGAGGCCACCTGTCGACGGAATCGTCCAGTGGTCCCGCATCACAGTATATCACACTACTGAACAAATCTAAGCAACTATCCATCAACAGCTTACCGATTTCACGCGCCGCACTGATGTAGCACGTAAATCACATAAAAAAATTACTACTCAACACTTTACATTTCGCACTGAATGAAGGTCGCATTTATAACATTGGGCTGTAAACTGAATTACGCCGAGACATCGACATATGAGAGGGATCTTCTGAAGGAGGGGTTTGAAGCCGTGCCTTGGAACAAGGGTGCGGACGTATTCCTTGTAAACACCTGCACAGTGACCGAGCATTCCGACAAGAAGAGCCGCAACATCATCAGGAAACTTCATAGGCAGAATCCTGATGCGAAGATATTTGTGACAGGCTGCTCTGCCCAGCTGCGACGTGCCGATTATGAGGCGATAGAGGGCGTGGAGAGAGTGTTTGGCGCGACAGAGAAGAGTCTCGTGGTGCCGACCGTAATTGAGAAGACATGCGGAACATCAGGTTGCGGACACAATCTCGGTACATTCTTCCCAGCATATTCAAGTGGTGAAAGAACACGTTCATTCCTGAAGGTTCAGGATGGATGTGATTATAAATGTCACTATTGTACAGTTCCATACGCACGTGGAGAGAGCAGAAACATCCCTATCGCGGAGATCATTCCGCAGGCAGAGGCCATCGCAGCAGAAGGAATCAAGGAGATTGTGCTCACAGGTGTGAATACCGGCGATTTCGGAAAGTCCACTGGAGAGAGTTTCTATGATCTTATCCGGCAGCTGAATGATGTGGAAGGTATCGAGAGATATAGGATTTCGTCGATCGAGCCTAACCTTCTTACCGAGGAAATGATCGATTGGATCGTGTCAGGAACCAAGTTCCTGCCGCATTATCATATTCCGCTTCAATCCGGTTGTGATACGATTCTGAAGGAGATGGGACGCCGTTATGACACAGCGGCATTTGCTCATAAGATTCAGTATATCAGGGAGCGTTCAGAGGTTCCGGGAGGTCCGAAGGTGTTCTTCGGCATCGATGTGATCGTGGGATTTCCTGGTGAGACCGATGAGCTGTTCATGGAGACATATACATTCCTACGTGATGTGGTGCGACCTGCTTTCATCCATATATTCCCATACTCACGTCGCGCCGGAACTCCGGCTGCCGAGCGTAAGGATCAGGTGCAGGACAGTGTGAAGACTCAGAGGGTGCAGATGCTGGAGGAGCTTTCAGCAAAGCTGCATGCCGAGTTCATCGAGGCGAACAAGGGCGTTGCGGAGAAGGTCCTCTTCGAGAGCACCGATCGTAAAGGCATGATGGAGGGCTACACCGGCAATTACATCCGCATATCCCAGCCATACGACCCAGCCTTCATCGGCAAAATCGTAGATGTAACCATATAATAATATAGTTGATGGCAGCGAAACTGACATTTTTGGGAACGGGAACGTCGCAGGGGGTGCCGATGATCGGATGCCAGTGCGAGGTGTGCCGCAGCACTGACAGCCGAGACAAGCGACTCAGGGCCAGCGTGCTTGTAGAGTATGAGGGACTGACAATCCTTGTGGATGCCGGTCCCGACTTCAGGCAGCAGATGCTGGCAGCTGGTGTGTCGCACCTGGATGCGATTCTGCTGACACACAATCATAAGGATCACACAGGAGGTCTGGATGACATCCGTGCATTCAACTATCTTGAGAAAAAGGCGACACAGATCTA
>JAEIGA010020460.1_pt1 | contig 10092 bp, 8 predicted proteins | sample 9270691 | NCBI WGS metagenome assembly JAEIGA01 (sample SAMN17057246, study PRJNA624740) | gut metagenome | biome: biome; isolation source: fecal sample | host: Bos grunniens | place: China: Xizang | collected 2019
ATTTTTTCGAAGAGCAGAGATACCTCACCGAGCTCTTGACCTTCTTTGAGGAGGTTGATATTGCCCAGTTCTTCCCATTGGAGTTCGTTCATAGAGAGCATTTGGCGGAGTTTAGCCGACGAGAATGGGAGGAATGGTTCAAACGCAATGCTCAGATTAGCAGCGATTTGCAATGCAATGTGAAGGATGGTAGCAGTACGGTCCATATCGGTTTTTGCCACCTTCCAAGGCTCGGTGTCAGCGAGGTACTTATTACCAATACGCGCGAGGTTCATAGCCTCTTTTTGTGCATCGCGGAAGCGGAATTCGCCGAGAAGTTTCTCCAATTCTGCTTTCACATTTTGGAACTCAGCGATTGTATTTTGGTCGTATTCGTTGAAGGTACCCGCAGCAGGTACTTTGCCATCGAAATACTTTTTGGTGAGCACAAGTGCACGGTTGACAAAGTTGCCATAGATAGCTACGAGCTCATTGTTGTTGCGTGCTTGGAAGTCTGCCCAAGTGAAGTCGTTGTCTTTGGTTTCAGGGGCATTAGCAGTGAGCACATAGCGCAGAACATCCTGCTTGTCAGGGAAGTCCACGAGGTATTCATTGAGCCATACAGCCCAGTTGCGTGATGTGGAGATCTTGTCCCCTTCGAGGTTGAGGAACTCGTTGGAAGGCACATTATCAGGTACGATATAGGAACCCTCCGCCTTGAGCATAGCAGGGAAGACGATGCAGTGGAAGACGATATTATCCTTACCAATGAAGTGGATGAGGCGTGTAGAAGGGTCTTTCCACCAGGTTTCCCAGTTGCCGAATTGCTCTGGATTGGCGTCGCAGAGCTCTTTGGTGTTAGAAATGTATCCAATAGGCGCATCAAACCACACATAGAGCACCTTGCCCTCAGCACCCTCTACAGGCACAGGTATACCCCAATCCAGATCACGTGTGACAGCACGAGGACGAAGTCCTCCGTCTAACCAAGATTTGCATTGGCCATATACATTTGGACGCCACTCTTTGTGTTCTTGGAGGATCCACTGCTCGAGCCATTGTTGGTATTGGTCGAGAGGTAGGTACCAGTGTTTGGTCTCCTTCTTGGTGAGTGGGTTGCCATTGATTGCGTTGTATGGGTTGATGAGTTCGTCTGGAGATAGGGTAGCACCACACTTCTCACATTGGTCACCGTATGCACCTGCAGCATGGCAACGTGGGCACTCTCCACGGATATTACGGTCGGTGAGGAACTCCTGAGTCTCAGGATCATAGAACTGCTCGGAAGTTTGCTCCACGAACTTGCCTTCGTCATAGAGTTTGCGGAAGAAATCAGAAGCTAACTTGTGGTGAATCTTGCTGGTGGTACGTGAATAGACGTCAAACGAGATACCAAATCCCTGAAATGAGTCTTTGATGATGTTGTGGTAGCGATCTACCACCTCTTGGGTAGTGATACCCTCCTTTCTTGCGCGGATAGTGACAGGTACACCATGCTCGTCGCTACCTCCAACGAAGAGGACATTTTCACCTTTGAGGCGAAGATAGCGGACATAGATGTCAGCAGGTACGTACACGCCTGCCAAGTGTCCAATATGGACCGGACCATTGGCATAAGGAAGGGCTGTAGTTACAAGTGTTCGTTGAAATGTCATATTTATTGTATATTATTTGTATTCGTTAGTTTCTATCTCCATACCAAATGCTTGCATGAGGTATTGCTCTAGTTCTTTTTGTGTAGCGTGTTTGATGGTATCTCCCTTGGCTACAGATATTTTTCCGGTCTCTTCTGATACCACAATCGCCAGAGCATCCGTCTTTTCTGTCAATCCAATGGCAGCTCGGTGGCGCAATCCATATCGCTTGGGAAGGTCTGTACGTTTGGATACAGGCAAGATACAAGCTGCCGATAAGATGCGTCCTTTGTGGATAATCAGTGCCCCATCATGTAATGGAGTATTCTTGAAGAAGATGTTTTCAATCAATCGCGTAGAGAGAGTTGCGTTGATGATTTCGCCAGTGTCTGCAAAGGAGTTGAGTTCTTGCTCTTTGGTGATTACAATCAGTGCTCCCGTCTTGGTTGCTGACATGTGGATGCATGCATTGAGCACTGCATCTACCTGCTGCTGAGCGTTTTGCTTCTGCCCTAATTTGGACCAGCGGTCTTTGATTTGCTCTACATTAAAGCGTGAACCTACACGGTAGAAGAAACCACGAATCTCCTCTTGGAATATCACAATCAGACCAATCGCACCCACACTCACAAAGCGGTCGAAGATGCCACTAGTTAATTCTAAATGGAATACATAACTAACTAATAGCCATGCTATTACAAATGCCAATATACCCCAGATCAAGTTGCTAGCACCCGAACGACGCAGAATACGATAGATGGCAAAGAGGATAAATGCCACTAGCAGAATGTCGATAATATCTTTGATTCCTAATAACATATACTTGTCTCTAAATACTAAACTTTACACACTTAAACACTTCTATTGCCTGTTTTGCAGCTGCTACATCGTGCACACGAAGGATATTTGCTCCACGCTCCAATGCCATCACATTAGCAGCTATGGTAGCAGGTAGTACATCTATTGGCTGTAGTCCTAATGGTTTGTATAACATAGACTTACGTGATACTCCGACTAATATAGGGGCATGCAATGCCTTGAGAATTTCCAACTCTCGGAGTATGGTGTAATTCTGCTCTATTGTCTTGCCAAAACCAAAGCCAGGATCCACAATCACGTCTTTAATTCCCATGCGATGGAGTTTATCCAATCGCTGCTCAAAAAAATGCAAGACCTCACTCATGGTGTAGTCATAGCCGCCTTTTTCCCCTTCTCTTGGCAGTTTCTGGGCTAGTGTCAAAACATATGGAACATCGTACTTAGTCACTACCTCCCACATCTTCTCATCTGCATCACCGCCATATACATCATTAATCATGTTTGCCCCGAGCTCAATAGCACGTTCCGCCACTTCCGCACGGAAAGTATCTACTGATAGCACTGCATTGGGAAAAGATGAACGAATCAACTGCAGTGCCCACTCTAGTCGCTCCCACTCCACTGCTGCATCCACAGGTGTTGATCCTGGTCGAGTGCTGCATGCGCCTAGATCCAATATATCTGCCCCCTCGTCTAAAGCACGTTGCACTGCACTCAGCAATGCATCTCCATCTTCCTCCTTTCGCCCATCATCTTTTACCTCTCCATTACCATACACCGAGGTATAAAAACTATCTGGCGACACATTGATAATTGCCATCACTCGAGGTAACGACAAATCTATCAATTGACTATCTTTCACTTTCAATAGCATTTGTCCTGCAAAGGTACAAAAAATCTGTTGATTACACGAATTTTTAGGCTAAAAAGTATGAAAAATAGATTGTTTTTTGTGTTTAATACATTTTTTAGACACTTTTTCTTTGAAAAATTAGTGTATTTCACTTTTTTTTTGTAATTTTGCGGGCTGAAACTATTTTCACCGCAGAAATATAATTTATTTTAACAATATGAAGACAATCTCGAAAATTGTAATCCTAGTGATGGCTGTTGTTTTTAGCGCATGCCAATCACGCGAATTGAACACAAAAACATCATTTCAAACAGGTTGGAAGACTTTTGACACCAAAGCTACTCGTTTTGAGGCTTATTCAACCCCTGTATCAGCAACACCTACAGGTATGTTGCCAATCGCTGGTGGTACATTCACCATCGGACAAATGGACGAGTTTATCACAGCTCCTCGCAACAACCAACGTAGAAGTCTTACTGTTAGCTCATTCTACATGGACAAGTACGAAGTTACCAATATCGCATGGAGAGAGTATGTACAATGGATGGAATACGTATTTGGCAGAGTAAATCCAGAGTTGGCACAAGCCACTTTGCCAGATACCACAGTGTGGAGAGATGAAATGGCATACAATGATCCTATGATTGAGAACTATTTCCGTCACCCTGCTTACAGTTTCTACCCAGTAGTAGGTGTATCTTGGGATCAAGCTATGGCATACTGCCAATGGCGTACCGACCGTGTTAACGAGTTGGCTCTCGTGTCTGGCAAGTATATAGAGCAATTGCCTTACGCTTATCTCAATCCTAACTTCTGTTTCACTGAGGAGGATATTGATGCCTTCTTGCTTGAGAACGTAGATCACCCTGAGTACAAAGCATATCAAAAGCAAGAGGTGCAAGTACCACTCGAAGTAGCAGAAGCTAATGGATATGTATCTGAAGGCGAAGAGGAGGGTGAATTGGTAACGATGTTCCAATTGCCATACGAGTGGGTGCGTGATCAATTTGTGTTCAACACCGAGAAATATCTCTATGATGCGCAATACCAACCTACTATGGGTTCTGCTAATCGTTATGATGCTTATGGCGAACCACGCAAGGTTAACACTGCTGATGGTATCTTGGTAATCGGCTACCGCCTTCCTACCGAGGCAGAGTGGGAGTACGCAGCTTTTGCTCCTGTAGCAAAGAGCGAAGAGGGAGTACCTGCTGAGGGGAAAATTTATCCTTGGTCTGGTTTCCACCCACGCGACTTAGGCAAAGTACAAAAAGGTCAAATGGCTGCTAACTTCATTCGCGGTCGAGGTGACTTGATGGGAGTTGCTGGTGCAGCTAATGATGGATATGTATTTACCGCACCAGTTGATGCATATGCTCCTAATGACTTCGGTCTCTACAATATGGCAGGTAACGTCAACGAGTGGGTATTGGATGTATATCGCGAGACTACATTCGAAGAGACTAATGAGTACAACCCTTATCGTGGTAATATCTACACCAAGTTGCAACGTGATGCAGCTGACACACCAATTAAGACTGCTGTCGGTGGTTTGGCCGTAGAGTTTAAGGGAGAAGATGACAAACGTAACTTCCGCGATGGAGATGCTGGTTCTACCTTTGTTACTGATTATCCACTGGATACCACTGGCTTGACTATCGAGCAAATGGAGAATGTTAAGTTCGACCCATCTGATGTCCTCGTACCACGTGTTACTAATACCTCACGCGTGTACAAAGGTGGTTCTTGGAATGATCGTATCTATTGGCTCAACCCTACAACTCGTCGCTATATGGATCAAAGCGAGTCATCTAAGACTATTGGTTTCCGTTGCGCAATGAGTATGTTAGGCCAACAATAATATCCTATTCAATGAGGCTCCGCGCGGGCCTCATTGTTTATCTAGACTATATTACAAATTTATTTAACTATATTTATTATTATGAATACTCCATCTAATCTTCGCTACACAAAGGAGCACGAGTGGATCCGTGTAGAAGGCAACGAAGCGTATGTTGGTATCACCGATTACGCACAATCAGAACTTGGTGAGATCGTTTTTGTGGACATCAATACCGAGGGTGAAACACTAGAGCAAAACGAGGTTTTCGGTTCTGTAGAGGCTGTTAAGACTGTTAGTGACTTGAATATGCCTGTTGCAGGCGAAGTACTTGCTATCAACGAGGCTATCAACGACCAACCAGAACTCGTTAACAACGATCCATACGGCGAGGGCTGGATGATCAAAATTAGCATAGCTAATCCAGATGAATTAGACACATTGCTTGATGCTGAAGGATATCAAGCATTTATTGGATAATACCTTACGCTATAATAACAAAAAACGACTGCCAATTAGGTAGTCGTTTTTATTTATCTATTCGTTTTGCGTTATCAACGAGTAAGATGAAATCCTGAATAGACCATCTCTATGTTCATTGGATTCACTGCGTTGTTTGACGAACGAATACATGTTGCAGATATTGTTTGCAATTGTTTCACAGCAGTCACATTGCCTGTTGATGTATTTGTAGTCACCGATACTGGCACCAATACAAACTCCAAGCTCTCCGCCCTATCTGCACTACGCAATTGCTGTGTCAGCATACCCGACAAATCGTAGGTGTAGCTATATGACACGTTTGCCAAACTATCTGTTTCAGCACTCAACGATGCCAAAATAGCTGTTGTATCTGATGGCAATTCATTCTTTGCGAAGAAGGTATCTTGCTTGTCAGCACGTAATAGCAACATATTGGCTGCGGGTATATCCCATGTGTCGCGTGGACGACCTAAATCTTCTACATCGTACAGCACATCAATCACCAATTCTGCCTTGTTCACATACACGCGATACTTATCTGCCTCCACCAATTGTTCATCAATACGATTGTATATTGAATCCATGCTTACCGACAAATTTGTGTAGATATTCGCAGGCGACACAATATAGTTTGTATCTGCCACTTGCGCATAGTGGTGCAATGTTGCTTCTCTATTAGGGTAGATAAATCTATTCACTTGACGCACCTCCTCGTTGGCATAGAATGATTTCACATCGTTAATCACCGTGTCATTCACTCCTGGACGTTGCATTGTAAAGTGATAATACACGCTCATACCCATATCCACTACGTACAACACCGTGCTTCCACCAAAGTCTGTGCGAATATACAAACCCTTAAACTGCTCATTAAACGCATCTTGCGATGCAAAAGTCTTTGTTTGGAAAAAGCGCTTAGCAAAGGCATCCGACAATTTGATGGTCACACTTGCTACATACCCGTCATTCTCCGATAGATATGCCGAATCCTTGTTGTTTGCAGGAATGATAATCATTGATTGTGCTGCAATAGCAGTCGAAGCTTCCAAACTGCAATAATCCGTCAGTGCTAGATTATTTGGATAGGGGGTATTCGCATCCAAGGTCTGACGATCCAACTCATACACTGCAATGCCCAATGGAGCATTTCCATCGCCATACCAATTCCTATAGTATAAATGTAAGCATATCGAATCCACTTGAGCCGACTCACCACCAGGATACTCAAATCCCTCTGGACAAGCCAACTGTGTCAATATATCTGCTTTCAGTGTACCAAAATGCGTGTCACATTCGCCCAACAAGAATGAGTCGGGAGTCAAACTGATAGCAGCACACGAATCCAATGCGGATATCACAGAAAAGGTATCTGATTTCACACAAATCTCATCGCTATCCGACAATGTGGAAGAGCCTGCGTTCGCCACATCGCCATCACAACCAATAAGACAGGTACAGAAAAATAAAAAACAAATGAATAATATACTATTAATCTTCCTCATTCTTATCCAACAAACCATTGCAAAATTCCAAATATGCCTCTTTCGACTCGCCAGCGTATGGCATAATTGGCTTACCGCTATTTTGAGCGTAGTTCAACAAACGTTGGTTCACCTTCTCCGAAGTCAATACGATAGCATCTGCATAATCAATAGCCAATCGCATCAAATCTTCATAACCAACAGGCAATCCCGCAATACCACGTACATCGCTATTGATAATTCCGCCACCTACAATCTTTTCGGTAAACTTACCACTAAATGGGGTGGTGTACTCTTCATCATCCAATGCCAATACCACCTTGCTCTTCTCAAAGAATGGGGTATCTGAATACATCTTCTTCAAGAAAATCGGAGTCAAAGCAGACATCCAACCAGAGCAATACACGATACCAGGAGTCCAACGTAGCTTCTTCACCGTCTCCAGCACGCCACGAGCAAAGAACACACAACGCTCATCATTGTCCTTGTATTCTACACCATCGGTGTCTGCCAAACCTTTACGACGGAGGAAATACACATCGTTATCAATGAAATAAATTTGTATGCGAGCCGTCTGAATACTTGCTACTTTAATCAGTAGAGGATGGTCAGAACCTGAAATGATAATATTCAATCCAGACAAACGGATTACCTCATGCAATTGATTTCTACGCTCATTAATTTCACCAAACTTTGGCATAAACGTGCGTGTCTCATAGCCACTTGATTGAAACCACTCAGGAAGCTTCCTATTCAGACTGCGAATAGGAGTCTCTTGATCTAAATATGGATAGATCTGCTGTGAGACAAATAAGATACGATTGGGCTCCTTCATAATTCTTTCTTTTTTTATGGTATTACTTTCCCGCTACAAAGGTACGAAAAATTTTTGATATTACATAATTTTTTGCCAAAAAATTTTCTTTTTTCCCATATTTGTTGTACCTTTGCAAACTTTTTTGGAAATTTATATGCAAGTAATTACAACAAAACAAGAACTCACACGCCAAGTAGAAGCGTGCATTAGACAACAAAAAACCATCGGTTTTGTTCCTACAATGGGAGCACTGCACCAGGGACATGCAGCGCTCGTTCAACGAGCTGTGGCTGAAAACGACGTAGCCATTGTTAGTGTCTTTGTCAATCCTACACAGTTTAACAATCCAGAGGACCTGCAAAAATATCCACGAACATTGGACCAAGACGTGGAACTTCTTACTCAACTTGGAGTACATTTCGTATTCGCACCTACAGCCGAAGAAATGTATTCTTCTCAAGAACTCAACACCTCTTTTTCCTTCGATTTCAACGGACTAGACCAAGTCATGGAGGGAAAAATGCGACCTGGACACTTCAACGGAGTTGTACAAGTTGTTAGCCGACTCTTTGATCTCGTGCAACCTACACGTGCTTACTTCGGAGAAAAAGACTTCCAGCAACTGGCTATCATTCGCCACATGGTCACCAGTTCTTCACTCGCACAACAATATACCAACTTGCAAATCATAGGTTGTCCTATCGTGCGTGAAGATAGTGGCTTGGCGCTCAGTAGCCGCAACCAACGTTTGTCCGAAACGGAGAAGAAAACGGCTGTTGCTATTTCACAAACGCTCTTTTCTTCGTTGAAATGGGCAAAAACAGAAACTGTCGCGGATGTACAACAGCGTGTCATTGACACCATCAACAATATCAATGGATTAGAAGTAGAGTATTACGAGATTGTGGATCGTACCACACTCCAACCTACCGATACTTTCCAAAATGCCATCGGTTGTATCACCGTGTATTGTGGTCCTGTTAGATTAATTGACAATATCCAATATTAATACGACAATAGTATATATACCTACCAATCATTTACCTTTAGTTAGTGATTAGTTAGTGATTAGTTAGTGATTACTTAGTGATTAGTTAGTGATTGCCGAACCATTACCGTAAGAATATGCAGGTTATTATAGACAAAGGCATACCTTTTTTGGAGGGAGTATTCCCTTCGGAGATAGAGGTGACGTTTCTCTCTCCCGAAGAAATTACCGCCGAATCTGTCCGTAAGGCAGACGCGCTCTTCGTGCGTACGCGTACGCGAATAAATAAGGAGTTGCTTCATGGTAGCCAAGTGCGCTTTGTCGCTACTGCTACAATTGGTTTTGATCATATCGACCAAAACTATTGCCGCGAAGCGGGTATACGTTGGGTCTCTTGTCCAGGATGTAATGCCCAGGCAGTTTGCGACTATGTAGAAGAGGCAATTTCCTCGATTAAATCGGACAAAACGGATCTAACTATCGGTATTGTTGGCTATGGACATGTAGGAAAACTTGTTGCTCAAATGGCAGAAAGCAAGGGGTATAAAGTTCTCCTCTCCGACCCTCCATTGGGTATCGGATCCTCACTCAAAGAGATTGCACCACAATGCGATGTACTCACTTTTCACACACCTCTTACTTATGACGGAGAATACCCAACCTTCCACCTGTGCAATGCTGATATACTTCATCTGTGCAAACACAATGTGCTGATTATTAATGCCGCACGCGGAGGAATTATTGACGAGCAAGCCCTTCTATCAACTATCAACTATCAACTATCAACAGCCATTGACTGTTGGGAAGGAGAACCAAGCTTGAATAAAGAACTTGTGCAGAAGGTGGATTTGGCATCTTTTCATATCGCAGGGTACTCCATACAAGGCAAAATGAATGCTAGCGAGATGTGTTTACAAGCTTTTTGCGAATTTTTCTCGCTCCCGATTTTGTCAATCAACAAAAAATTAGTACCTTTGCAGGGTGATTCGGAACCTGGTTGGTTAAAACGCATTACTGACCAACTAAAAGCGGAGCCCGAACACTTCGAACTATTACGTAAACAATACAAATTAAGATAATGGCAAGTTTTCAAAAACTAACCCCTCGAGCTACAGATTACTCGAAGTGGTACAACGAACTAGTAGTAAAAGCAGACCTCGCTGAGCAATCAGCAGTCCGTGGATGTATGGTCATCAAA
>JAEIGA010020461.1_pt1 | contig 10091 bp, 7 predicted proteins | sample 9270691 | NCBI WGS metagenome assembly JAEIGA01 (sample SAMN17057246, study PRJNA624740) | gut metagenome | biome: biome; isolation source: fecal sample | host: Bos grunniens | place: China: Xizang | collected 2019
ATCCAACATTAGTTGTGGTAGCCCTCTTTCTTTATTCTAACGACCCTTATCAGGTTACATATTCTTCAGATACTCTGCCAATTTCCTCACTGCGCGACAACGGTGGGAGATGGCATTCTTCTCATCGGCCGACATCTCGGCAAACGAGCACTCCCTACCCTCGGGGGCGAACAGAGTGTCGTAGCCAAAGACACCCTCGCCTCGCTGCTCGGTCAGGATTTCGCCTCGCACGATGCCCTCAAAGAGATACTCCTCGCCGTCAATAATCAGCGCCATAGCCGTACGGAACTGCGCCGCGCGGTTCTCCTTGCCCTCCATACGCTCAAGCAGCAACTGCTTGTTGGCCTCATCGTCGTGACCATCGGTAGCGTATCGTGCCGAGCGCACACCTGGCTCGCCATCAAGAGCATCCACCTCAAGACCCGTATCATCGGCAAAGCAATTCAAGCCCGTACGAGCATATATATATCGCGCCTTCACAAGGGCGTTACCCTCAAGCGTAGGCTCATTCTCGGGAATATCCTCGGTGATGCCGCACTCCTTGAGCGACACCAACTCAAACTCCTCGCCCACGGTCTGCTGCACCTCGCGCAGTTTATGGGCGTTATTTGTTGCAAAAACAAGTTTCATTCTATCTTTAGTTTACATCAGTTTACCCTTACAACGATCTACAATCAGCGCCAGCGCACCGTCGCCCGTAACATTACAAGCCGTGCCGAAACTATCCATTGCGATGTAGAGCGAAATCATCAGCGCCTGGTCGGCAGAGGAGAAGCCGAGCATCGTGGTCAGCACACCCAAAGCCGCCATAATAGCACCGCCAGGAACGCCTGGGGCAGCCACCATAGTGATGCCGAGCATACAGATAAAGCCCGCAATCTGGGCGAAGTCGTACTCGATACCCTGCATCATCATCAGCGCCAGAGCACACGCCACAATCTTGAGCATACTGCCCGAGAGGTGAATCGTAGCGCACAGCGGAATCACAAAGCCCGCAACGCCATCGCTCACGCCCATCTTCTTCGCCTGCTGGAGCGACACTGGGATGGTCGCCGCCGAGGACTGCGTGCCGAGGGCTGTAAAGTAGGCAGGGAGCATAGTCACAAGCATCTTCAGCGGGTTCTTGCCCGACACGCCACCTGCCAAGAGGTACAACGCTACGAGCCACACGATATGCAGGGCGAAAATCACAACGATAATCTTCACAAAGACGCCCATCACGCGGAACACCTCGCCCGAGGCGGTCATATTATAGAATATGGCGAAGATATAAATCGGCAGCAGCGGGATAACCACCTTGCGGATAGCCATATCGACCACATCGCGCAACTCAAACGAGGCACGACGCAGCACATCGCCCTTCATATATGCCAGCGCCAAACCGAACATAAACGCCACCACAAGTGCCGTCATCACATCCATAATGGGCGGGATATTGATGGTAAAGTATGGCGTGAGAGCCTCACTCTGCGACCCCAGTTGGGTAGCCGTAGATGGGTCGATAAGTCGTGGGAAGAGGGTCGCACCCGTGAAATAGGAGGCGAAGCCCGCCAGCACCGTAGAGCCATAGGCAAGCAGAGCCGTGAACGCCAGCATACGACCCGCACCCGAGCCAATCTCGGCAATCGAGGGGGTCACCAAGCCCACGATGAGGATGGGGATGAAGAAGCCAAGGAACTGGCTGAATAGTTCGTTGAAGGTGAGCAGCAGGCGCGACTCGGGCAGCAGACTACCCATCAGCACACCCACAGCGATTGCCAGCAACACTCGTGGCAGAAGTCCAAATTTTATCTTTTTCACGGCGGTAGGGTTTTATTTACATTACATCTTCTCGGGCTCCAACTGCTCCAGTCGCAGGTCGGCGGCAATCTTGTCGATGATGGTCTTTACGAGGGTATCCATCTCCGAGCCTGCGGTGTAGTCGGCGGGGCAGACGAAGTTCACGCGGTTGTCGCGGATGAGCGCATTCATCTCGCGGCGCTTGCTGGCATTCTCAGGGTTATAGACCGCAATCGAGTGACCACCATAGTTCTTCACCAGTCGCATACAAGGGATGTCGGTCATACCGTCACCCACATAAATCATTCGCTTGAATGGCACTGGGCGCTGGTTCTCCTCCATATACTCGTTCACCTTGAAGGTGTCATACACCGACTCCACGCCCTTGTTAATCTTGAATATGAACTGCGTCTTGTTGGTGTAGTTCACCGCCACGGCGGGCCAGTAGGCGATGCCATCGACATTGTAGAGGAACGAGCAGGCGTAGATATGCTTGAACTCGGGGGCGATGCTTGTGCCCTCGATAATCTCCTTCATACCCGACGAGTTGATGTAGTGCAGCAGACGGATGCCACGCTCGGCGGCGTAGGCGTTCATACGGGGAAACCACCCCTCGACGCCGTTGTAATAGACAATCTTGCGACCCGACTCCTGAAACGCCTCACGACGAAGCGAGAGTCCCTTGCTCTGCGCCTCCTGAATCATACGCGCCATATAGGTGAGCACGGGGTCGGCATCCTGCGTCTCGGCGAGGATGTTGGCATCGGTCCAAAACTCCTTGTTGCTCTTGCCCACGGCGGGGATAAAGTCATACTCCTGCATATTACCAGGCGAGAGAGTGCCATCGAAATCGTATATCAACGCTACTGTGTGTTCCATAAAATTTTAGGTTTGGTTTGTAATTAACAAATATAGGCTTTTTCCGCCAATTATGCAACAATATCCCTCATCTTACTCTACGCCCCACTCCAAATTGGGCTCTGCGCGCATCTCCAACTCCAACACACCTCCCGCAAGCAACTCCCTCGCAGGGATGAGGAATGAGTCAAGCGGCTTGCCGTTCCACTTTGCCGAGTGGATATATTTGTTGCGATATGAGGCATTTTTAGCCTTTATCACGACCTTTTCGCCTCGCCCATAGCAAGAGCCGAGATTAAGCGTAACTTGCTCAAACAGAGGACTTCCAATCTCATACGAAGGGTCAATAGAGCAACCGCCATCGGTCTGAAAAAGACCCAACGACGCCATCACCATCCACGCGCTCATCTGCCCCTGGTCCTCATCGCCCAGCCACGCATTCGAGGCGCAAGAACCGTAGTAGCGCTCAAGAATAGAGCGACTCCAGCGCTGGGTGAGATAGGGTCTCTGCAACCAGTTAAAGAGGAATGCAAAGTGCATCGACTGCTGATTGCCCTGCACCACGGGGAAGTCCCAATACTGGTCGCCAGGGGCGTTATAACGATACTTCTCGCTCTGCTCAAAGCCCCAATTCAGGCGCTCAACCATACGCTCACGCCCTATCACATCCGCCAACGCAGGCACATCCTGCGGCACAAAGAGGGTGAGTTGCCAGCCATTGCCCTCGACATAGTGGTGGTTAGCACCCGAGCGGAAAGGGTCAAAATTCTGCTCCCACTCGCCATTGCTGTATCGCATACGGGCATAGCCACTCTCCCTGTCAATCACATTGCGCCACGACTCGCCCCTACGCGCGAACTCCTGCGCCAGCGCATCCTCGCCTAAAGATGCCGCCAACTGCGCCACGCACCAATCATCAAAGGCATACTCCAGCGTATTCGAGAAACGCCCCTTGTCGGCGGGCACAAAGCCATATTGCAGGTAGGCGTTCAGGTCGCGGTTGCCCGCAAAGCCTCTACCCACCCTACCCGCGGGCGTGCTCTGCATCTTCACCGCAGCCTCCAGCACCCGCTCGCCATCGAAGTCGCGGATGCCCATCTGCCACGCACCCACCATCAGCGGTATCTCGTGCTCGGCAACCATCACGGGGATATACTTCATACCCGCAGGACCCTTTGCGAGATAGCCGTCGGCGTCATACATCGCCAACTGGGAGCGCACCCAACGGGAACTCCACTCGGGCGTGATGAGGTTCCACAACTGATTGAGATTCCAAAATGTATTCCAAAAGGCATCGCAACCCAGCGCCACGCCATCGGTCTGAGTAAAGCGCTGAACCACATCGTCGGCATCGCGCCAGCGGCCATCCACATCGCTGAATATGTTGCGGCAGAATGAGCGGTAGAGGTTCGTGTAGAAACGACTCTTGGCAATGCTATCGTCCGAGGTCACATCTATGCGCCCCAGCAGGTCGTTCCACGCCGCCTTGTTCGCCTCGCGCACAGCGTCAAACTCCCAGCCGAAAGGCTCAACCACCTCACGCAGAAGATTGTTTCGCGCACCCTCCATATCGACATAGGATATTGCCGTACGCATCTGCACAACATTCTCGCTCGCCTCTGCGAACTCCGCCCAGCAACCGAAATCCTCTGCCGAGACGGCCGACTGCTCGTTGCCCGACCACAGCGCATCGCCATTCCAACCGCCAAACGAGGCTATATCTCTGTCGAACTCAACAACAAAGTGGAGCGTATAGTGCTGGTCAGCATCATCCGACCATACGCGGGGAATGAGGTGGCGAGCGACACCCTCGATACGGCGCGCAGAGACCTTGCGAACCTCACAACTCTCAAGGATGTAGGGGTACTCGCAGGGTATCATCAGGTCAATCATCACCCTGCCCGACACGCCCGCGGGATAGGTGTAACGCTGGAAGCCACAGCGCGTGGTGGAGGTCAGTTCCGCCCAGATGTCGTAATCGGTGAGGTGTACTTTATAATACCCCAAGCGACACTCCTCGCTACTCTTATCTATCGCCGAGCGGTAGCCATCGCGTGGTTTCAGTGCCGACTCGTCACCCACCTTCGTACGCAACTCGCCCCACACGGGCATCGTCCCCAAGCCCGCCATAGTCCATTCGTGTATGTGACTGAATGTGCCCACACTCTCAAACGAGGGGTCATAGCCCGCCTGCCAGCCGCTATTTTGGTTGTCGGGCGAGAGTTTCACCATACTGAACGGCATCCACGGACCAGGGGCAAGCATCCATCGCGAGTGGGCGCTACCAATATGCGTATCGACATAGTCGGCAGGGGTGGCAACGCGCTCAACGGGCTCGCGTAGTATGAGACCCTTACGCAACAGAGCGCCATCAGCATAGATTTCATATCGACTGCGGCGGGGTCTATCCACCGCCTCCATAGGCACCTCCAGCATATATGAGCCTTGCTCCAGCGGCTTGGAGTAAATCTGCTCGCCATCGAGCACCACCTCCAACAGAGGCTCGCCCGCAAGATGCTCAACTCCCACAAGTAGGGGCTGCGCCCCACCCTGCAACAGATAGTCCGCCACCTTTACACTCTTTAGGTAGGCACCCTGATAGGAGGTCTGCAACTCGGCACTTTTGGGGCTATACAAGGTCACGCAGTCGAGCACCGACCACGAGCCTTCGACCGCCGTGATGGCGATTTCATTGTGCCCATCACAAAAGAGCGCTCCATCCAACTCCAACTCCACGCGGGGATGGCGTGCCAAGGAGTAATCGCCCACGAGCGACCTATCGTCACCGCCCGCCTCAAGTGCTTGCATAAAGGTCTTGCCATTCACCACGATACGCATCAGCGCAGGGCGCACGGGATGGCTATCCACAAAGTCGAACACCAGCCGCCACGCACCTCGCCCACCACTCCTGGCAAGCGAGAAGAAGAAATTGAAGGTATGGGTACGCAGTCCCGCTGTATGACTTGTGCCCGCCCAAAAATCTGCCACGCCAGGCAACACATAGGGCATATCCTCCGCCTCGCGCGAGTGCCCGACAAGGAAAAACCTATCCTCCCAACCGAAGTCGCCCGCCGAGTAGTTCTCATATCCCTCCTCCGCCAGTGCGAACTCCATCGCCGAGTCATCCTCGACGCCCACGCGCCACAGGATTTTAGAGCCAGCCGCAGCACTCTCTGCCGCAACATCCTCTACCACAGCACCCTCTGCTACGGCACCCTCTGCCACAGCACCCTCTGCCGCAACGAGCAGAAGCGCCAAAACCACAACGAGTCGCACAAATATCTTTCTCATAATCGAAAATTTAATCTTTCACAAAACCATTCCAAGGCAAATATACAAAAATAAAATGGCATTATTGGGTTATGGTTTGGTGAAATTAAACGAGCAATCATCTTCGCCGATATGTTCAGCCGCAAGCGGTTGTATCTTCGGTGGCACAATGCGCTTTGCGGGGAAGATGCTGTTACAGCATTAAACTCCCTAAACTCCCTAAACTCCTTACAGCCACCACACACACCTCCCCCACAAACAAAAAAGGGGTTGTCCAACAAGAAAGTTGAACAGCCCCATTTATGAAATTGTGAGCGATTTACTTGCTCTTGATGTACTCGTCGATAGCCTTTGCCGCCTTGCGACCTGCGCCCATCGCGAGAATCACGGTAGCCGCGCCAGTCACGGCATCACCGCCAGCAAAGACGCCCTCGCGTGATGTTACACCATCCTCCGACGCAACGATACAGCCTCGGCGGTTAGTCTCAAGACCCTCGGTGGTGCGCTTCAGAAGTGGGTTTGGAGATGTTCCAAGCGCCATAATCACCACATCGCACTCAACGGTGAAGTCCGAGCCAGCCTTCTCAACGGGTGAGCGACGACCGCTCTCATCAGGCTCGCCCAACTCCATCTCAACGCAGTTCAAGCCCTTCACCCAGCCCCTCTCGTCACCGATGACGCTGGTTGGGTTGGTCAGCATACGAAACTCGATGCCCTCCTCCTTGGCGTGGTGTACCTCCTCACGACGAGCAGGCAACTCCGCCTCCGAGCGACGATATACGATGATAGCCTCTGCGCCCAGACGCTTCGCCGTACGCACTGCATCCATCGCCACATTACCACCACCCACGACAACAACTCGCTTGCCGACATAGATTGGCGTGTCGTACTCCTCATCGTAGGCACGCATCAGGTTTGCGCGTGTGAGGAACTCGTTTGCCGACACTACGCCATTGAGGTTCTCGCCCTCGATACCCATAAAGCGTGGCAGACCCGCGCCCGAGCCGATAAAGACAGCGTCGAAGCCCTCATCCTCCATCAAGGCGTCGATGGTGATGGTGCGACCCACAACAACATCGGTCTCAAACTTTACGCCCAACTTCTTCAGCGTGTCAATCTCGCGCGCCACAATCTTCTCCTTTGGCAGGCGGAACTCTGGGATACCATACACCAGCACGCCGCCCAACTTATGCAGAGCCTCAAAGACAGTCACCTCGTAGCCCATCTTCGCCAAGTCACTCGCGCACGCCAAGCCCGCAGGACCGCTACCGATAACGGCCACCTTATGACCATTCGCCTCCGCCTTTGCTACGCTCTCGGCGTCATTGTCAAGACACCAGTCGCCCACAAAGCGCTCCAACTTACCGATTGCCACTGGCTCGCCCTTGATGCCGAGGATACAACTACCCTCGCACTGGTTCTCCTGTGGACAGACTCTACCGCAGATGCTTGGCAGAGAACTATCCTCAAGGATAACATCCGACGCCTTACGCAAATCGCCCGCCATCAGGTGGCTGATGAATGTTGGGATATTGATATTCACTGGACACGCCGCAACACAGCGTGGGTTCTTACAATTCAAGCAACGAGACGCCTCCAACTGCGCCTCCTCGAGGTTATAACCATAGCACACCTCTTCGAAATTGGTGGCACGCACCTTTGCATCCTGCTCGCGCACCGCTACTCGTGGAATCTTATTTGCCATAGTCCTAAAAACAGTTACATTTATGGTTATGCTTCTCATTCGCCTGCGCCTCCTGACTGCGATACATCGACTGGCGACGCATAGCCTCGTCGAAATCCACCTGATGACCATCGAACTCTGGGCCATCCACGCAAGTGAAGTAGGTCTTGCCACCCACACTCACTCGGCACGCACCGCACATACCTGTGCCATCCACCATAAGGGCGTTGAGCGACACGGTTGTCGGGAGCGAGTACTCGCGTGTTGTGAGCGTCACGAACTTCATCATAATCATAGGACCGATAGCCACGCACTCGTCGTAGTGCTTGCCCTCGTTCTCGATGAGGTCCTTAATCTTGGCAGTCACCAAGCCGTGGAAGCCGTATGAGCCGTCGTCGGTTGCCACATAAAGGTTCGCGACCTTCGCCATCTCTTCGGTGTAGATAAGCATCGAGGCGGTCTTTGCGCCGATGATAACATCAGCCTTCACACCGTGCTCGTAGAGCCACTTGACCTGTGGATATACTGGCGCTGTGCCCACACCACCCGCAACAAAGAGGTAACGGCGTGAACGCAACTCCTCCTCTGGGAGGTGAACAAACTCCGAAGGGTTACCCAACGGACCAGCGAAGTCCGCTATTGAATCGCCCTCGTTCAAAGCACAGAGTTTCTTTGTCGAAGCGCCGATTGTCTGAATCACTATTGTAACCGTACCCTCCGCCTTGTCATAGTCGGCAATGGTGAGAGGTACGCGCTCGCCCTGCTCGTCCACGCGGACGATGACGAACTGACCTGGCAGCGCACTCTGCGCCACACGAGGTGCCTCGATTCGCAGTTTATAGATATTCTCTGCGAGAAGGCTCTTTTCTACAATCTTAAACATAATTTATCTCTACCTAACTAACTTTTCTTCATTTATCTGCTTGGGGCGTGGACTCATTTTCAACTCCCTCAACCCACTTACTCGACAACTATTGCCGTCACGCGCAGGGTAATCATTGGTCGCAGTGGCGAGTTTGTGATGATGCTCAACCTCTCGACCCACACACCATAGCCGTCGCTCTTGGCGCTGTCGAACGAGATTTCCACCTTGCGCTTCTCGCCCGCCTTGAGTCTGTCGCCCGCCTTGAGCGAACAACCCATCGCCTTGCTCTTCCACTCCACGGCACGGATGACGAGTTCCGCCTCGCTGTCGTTAATGAGTTCCACAGTCGCATCTGTCACCTTTGCGCCCTGTTTTGTCTCGCCAAATTTAATAAAATTTTTAGATAATTCGCAACTTGGAGCCGACATATCATCCACCACGGGGTCGAATTTATCCACCGCAATGGCGTGTGTAGATATCAAAGTCTTTGATTTCTTGCCGTTTACATAGACATCGAAGGCATCGTCGAGCATACCATAACGATTGCTCTGCTCTGGAATAAAATACCTCAAAACAATCTTCGCCAGCGACTGCGCCGCCACCCTCTTGGGTGCTTCGACGGCAAGCATACCGCTCTGCGACCTGGGGCGCAACTCGAGCGTAGCATCGCTGCTGGAGGTGTTATATATCACGATTGTTGTCTCCGCCGACTCGCCGCGACCGAGGTATGAAAAGGCGTGGAAATTCAGGTCAAGACGCAGACCCGAACCAATCTCAAAGGGGTACAACTCCTCGACACTGCGCTCACGAGGGATGACATTGCCCTCGACATTGAGGGTCACACGCTCGTTGTCGGCCAACTTCACCACCACACCCTTCGAGAAGTGACCTGGTCGGTTGATTGGGTCAAACGCAACATCAATCTCGCCCTTTGCGCCTGGCATCACGGGCTTACGCGAAAACGATGGCGAGGTACAACCACAACTCGCCGAGACATCGAGGACGACCACTGGTCGCGAAGAGGTGTTGGTAAAGACAAACTTATGACTCACCGAGCCACCATCCTCCTTCACATCGCCAAAATTCCAAGTGTACTCAACGAATTTCACAGCACTCTCCTCATCCTCGACTGCCGCCAAGGAGGTTACCTCCTGCGCTCGCAAAACCGACATTGGGGCCAACGCAGAAAAAATTATCGCTATTATATAATAAGGTAATCTCATCATTTCAGGTGCAAATTTACACTTTTTTTAATTTTTTTGCGATTTTTTTTGAAAATTATTTGCACAGTAAAAAAAGTCGCCTTATATTTGCACTCGCAAAACGAAAGGTAACAGTTCTGAAGTTTTGAAACAAAAAGCCTGAATAGCTCAGTCGGTTAGAGCACATGACTGTTAATCATGGGGTCCTAGGTTCAAGTCCTTGTTCAGGCGCTTTTTGGGAGTTTAGCTCAGCTGGTTCAGAGCATCTGCCTTACAAGCAGAGGGTCGGCGGTTCGAATCCGTCAACTCCCACGAAAACACAGCAAGCAAAAGATGTTGAGAAATCAACATCTTTTTGTTTTTTATATCGCATAGCAAACTTGTTTGCAGGTGCGATATGGGAAACAAAATGAGGCGACTTGTCGGCTTTTGC
>JAEIGA010020462.1_pt1 | contig 10091 bp, 1 predicted proteins | sample 9270691 | NCBI WGS metagenome assembly JAEIGA01 (sample SAMN17057246, study PRJNA624740) | gut metagenome | biome: biome; isolation source: fecal sample | host: Bos grunniens | place: China: Xizang | collected 2019
CTGAATGCTACCGCTTATGGTGAAGCGGGATTTCAGGATGATGCTGATGGAACAGCAACCTCAAATACAAGAACGGCTGCAGGGGCTGCAATCGGCTCAAAAGCAGAGGTGAGTAAAGCTGCCGAAGATAGAACCTCTCTTACAAATGCTCCTACAATGGGGTCTTTATACAATCTGATAATAGCAGGTGGAAAAATCACCGCTACGGGAGCTCTTGGAAACTGGAATTATACAAATAAAAAGAACGTTTACCTTGGCGGAAGCCCCGGAATTGGTGTTGGTTCCGGTTTACAACAGCATTCAAAAGGGTATGAATTAAGATATCTTCGCATAACCGGTGGTCTCATTAATGCCATCGCCGGGGATGGTAGTTCTGCCAATATTGGTGGTGGCTACCATGCAGGTTATATAAGAGCATACATATATGGTGGACATATCAATGCAACACAAAAATTAACCAACAATGATGATATGAAGCGTGGAGCCGGAATCGGTGGCGGTGGTGGTGGATCCAGTTCAAATGCTACGGCAGGCGCTGACGTTACAATTCGCGGCGGAGAGATTGAAGCATTGTCCTCTTATGGAGCTGCAATCGGTTCCGGTGGCGGTGGAAGTAGCGGAAGTGCTAAAGCAGCAACTATTGTAATTTCCGGTGGCTCCATAAAAGCAACGACAAGCGGTGATGGCGCAGGTGCTGCAATTGGTACAGGTGGCTCTACAGGTTCGGGTTCTGGCGGTTCGGCAACTGTAACCATTAGTGGCGGTTATATTACGGCATCTTCTTCAAACGGAGCCGACATTGGCGGCGGCGGAACGAACAGTACCGAAACGAGTGGCGCCGGTGGCGAAGCTATCATAACTATTAGCGGTGATGCTATCATCAATTCACAAAATGGTGGTATTGGTGGCGGTAATGCCAATAAAGGAACCGGTGGTGAAGCGACTGTTACTATCAATGGCGGTACAATCAACGCAACCTCTATAGGCGGTGGTAATAGCAAGGGCACCGAAGCGGGGGGCGCGGCTACCGTAGTTCTAGAAGAAAAAGACGGAAATAAAATCCGTGTCCTTTTGACCGGTACCATTGGTGGCGGTAACTGCGCGAGCTCCGGCAACGGTGGCAAAGCGAAAGTGACCGTTAAAAGCGGCTATTTGGAATGTGGTGACATCGGTGGCGGCAATAGCAAAAATGGCAACGGCGGTGCAGCAGAAATCATTGTTTCAGGCGGTATCCTTAAAGCCAAATCCATTGGTGGCGGTAGCACACAAGAAGAAGAGAAATCTATCGGTTACGCAACCGCAAATATTTCCGGTGGTGAAATTACCGGACAGTTTATTATGGCAGCAGGCGGAACAGACGATTGTTCCTTTGTTATGACGGGTGGTCGTTTGTTTGGCGTAGATGCCACAACGGGTGACTATACAAAAAAAGACGGTGGCGCAATCTATATGGATGACCCCAACGGGGTTGTAAATATCAGCGGCGGAACAATAGAAAATTGTAAAGCAGAAAACGGCGGAGCAATCTATATGACCGCAGGCACTGTAACCATTTCGGGCACAGCAACTCTTCAAAACTGTTCCGCAACCGAAAAGGGCGGTGCTGTCTATATGGGCGGCGGCACGCTAACAATGAGCGGCGGTACACTTTCCTCTAACCAAGCCCTTAACGGCGCAGGCGCTTTTGTAGCAAACGGAAACGTAACCGTTGAAGGCGGTACGATCACTCAAAATAAGGCAACCGAAAACGGTGGGGCATTCTATATTTCCAACGGTAACTACATAATGGTCGGTGGCGAATTAAGTCATAATCAGGCAATCACCGGTGACGGTGGTGCAATTTATATTTCGTCCTCCCAAAACAATACCGACGTTACTGTCCGTTCGGGCTCTATCATCAATAACACCGCAGGAAATAGCGGTGGTGCTTTGGGTGTTTACGGTCAAAACGGGATAACGTTTACAATCACCATCGGTTCCAACACCGATCACTCGGGCAGAGTTGACTGCCATGCTATGGTAGAAGGGGATGGTGATGAAGCGTGTCCTATCATCAAAAATAATACTTCCCAAATCAGCGGTGGCGGTATTTATCTTGCAGGCTCCTATGATGCAGTTATGAATATGTATTGCCTCAAGGAAGAAGGTAATAAGGTAGGGGCAGGTCACACCAAAAGTGACTTTATGATGATTGACGGTGGTACCCTCAACATCAATAGCCAATCCCAAAACGGGGAAGGGGAAATCCTCGAAGACTACGGAAATATTATTATAAGCTCTTCCATTCATGTTGTCAAAGGCAAGGTTACCCTTATGGGAACAACCGATAACCCTATGTTCAAAGAAGCGGTAACGATTGACATTGATCCCGCACTCGATTCTTTCTTTCATGATTACAGAAAGGGCAGTGATGCGCGAACTATCCAATATTACGAGAACCTAAACGACTCAGGTCGATACGTTACCTTCGATGTTTTTGGAAGCGCGGATCACATCATTCAACCTAATATGTATACCAACCCGGGTTATGCCATGAACGGTTGGCGATATATGACAGTCGATTCCGAAGGGAATTACATACCCACCGATTCAATATTCCAAGCGGGTATGACTGCCTATGAAAAAGATTATCCTGGCAACCTGATTTTCTTTGCCGTTTGGGAAGAGGTAAAATATACTCTCATATTCTCGCCCGGTGTAAATAGTTATGGCGGTGAAATGGAGCCCATGTCTTTTGAATATGGCCAAACTCAAAAGCTATCACTTAACGAATTTACTTGTTACGGATTTTGCTTTGGTGGATGGCTTTTTGAAGGTTCTGAGGCCCCGCTGTATTGGGATGGCGACAATTTTACCTGGCCCGAAACTGAAAAAACCACACTTGTTTTAACCGTTTTTTGGGTGATTTGCGATCACACAACAAATCTTTCTAAATTTACGGTTAACAAAACAGCAAACTCCATTAGCCGTACCTGCCATTGCCAAGCTTATACCGAAACCATTGTTATGCAAGGTATAAATACGGTATATACCGGTGAAGAACATCCTGCAAAGTTTACTTACAGCGCTATTTCCAATAACGAAAAGCCTGCTCCCGAAGCATGGAAAAATACCTATCTACTTCTTTACAACGGCATATCAAACGGAGATATCAAGTTGGAAAACTCTATCACAGCTCCTATCAATGCCTGCGAGGATAAGGATGCCTATACGGCAAGCATAACGGTAGAGCATAATGGGAAGGAGATTACTATTTCTGCACCTATTATGATCGCAAGAGCAGAAAGGACAGAGATTCCGGACGAACCTCAGTATTCTCAAAGTGGAAACGTGATCACCGTTGAAAATCCAAACGATCCCAGACAATTTGTTCTTGCATATCAATTCTCGTGGTATTTAGAAGATACGTTGGTAAAGAGCGATTGGATTTCGTGGGACCCCACAAAAGATCCCATCGACCCTCTGCCGAGCAAAACAATGGATGAAACGTGGTCCAACTACAGTGTAGATGTCCGTTATGCACAAACCGAAAACTATAAAGCTTCCCAAATTCGTCAGGGAACTAAAAGCTTTGTATGGACAGGTGAAGTAACAATCATCATCAAATGTGCCCCTTCCAGCGGCCTTGCTTATTCTCGCGTCGATCCGGATGAAGAAAATAGAGCGGGTATTACCGTAACCCTGATTCCAATAGACAATACCTATTACGTTTACAATGCTGAGGCAGATATATCAATCGCGCCCAATATAGCAGGCACCGATATTTCTGCATTTGAGAAACCCAAAATAGATAACATCTCTGTGAGCAGCGATTCTTGGGTCGTTTGGGTGCATAATATTGCGAATGCAGAAACACTGAATATAGATGGCGGTGTTACCATTGAAATCGTCTTCAAGGGTGGTGAAAAGAAGGTTATCGTCAGCTCCTCTGCCACTAAGAATGAGGTATTTGACAATATTGCGGAAAACGGAGAAGGAGACGTCACCGTCAGCCGTGACTCTGCCTACACCGTCAATTTTGATGTGGAATATTTCAAGCATTATTCCAACCCCGCTGTTGAGTTTGGCGAAATTCTTCCCAAGGGAACCACCATCATTATGAAGGATTTCTCTAATTCTGCTTATTGGAGCTATACCGTAACAGGTGATGAAGGTATAAAGAGTCTTCCCTTGAGCTCGTTTGTCCGTATGGGTACAAAAGACCAAACGTTTGCTATTGGAGAGAGAGAAGTCTTTACGCTTCAATTCGCAATCGACTTTTCCAATTGCGAAACGACAATGTCTGCCGACACACTTACAACCGCGTTTGTGGCAACCTCTGTTGGTGTAACCACACCTCCTATTGCAGATGCGCTCTGTGAGATTGGCCTTGTAAGTGAACCGACCTTTAGAATTGAAGAAAGTGTTGCTCCCACACAAACAGAGCTTTCCCAATCGGTTCTTTACCACTTTGCTTACAATGAGGAGAGCGTCGGCGTTTCCAAATGGGATAATGCTTGCGGTATTCTTGTTGTTACTCCTAATGACCTCACAGCTCTACCGCCTGATGCAAGACTGCGGGTTAAGATAGGGAATAATACCGACACCTACTCATTGATAAACGGAAAATTCATGGTGATTTTGCCGTCGATTGGTAGAGGAACGGCAACGCTTAATTTGCTTTCGGATATGTTGCCAAAGCAAGGAGGCAACCTTGGGTTTGACGTTCAGCTCTATGCATCTGCAACAAAGGTAAAAACTACACCTACAAATAAGGAATTGAGCGCAAAAATTTCAATTGCTTATACACTGCCCGAGGTTGTAAAGCCTGCAATACATACTGCTATCGTCGGAGACCTTCCCGAATACAAAGGTATGGATGAATCTGGACAGGCAATCTTTACATCTCTTGCATTTACTGTTAAAGTAGGAGAGGATATGCCTGAGGACGGAAGAGTAAGAGCTATGCTTTACGCAAAGAACGCGAACGGTGGATACACTTCTACTACGCAAGAAGGAACGCTGACACAAGCAGGTAGCTTTTATTACAGAGGCGAGATCGGATTCGAATCTTTTGCACAAGAGATGAAAGCAACTGGCAGCCTAAGCCTTATGCTGAGTATAGAAATTTTGGATAAAAACGATAAAGTCATCAATTCTGTCCCGTTGTATTTTATCCTGATCGATACAAGGCAGTAATACAAAAGAAATAGAACAAAATCCAACAAAACAAGCCCCGAGGGAACGACAAACAAGTAAATAACAATTTAAAAATTAACGCTATTTATCAATTTTAAAAAAAACACAAATAAGAAAGGCGGTGCATATTATGAGAGATAAAAAATTGAGTAATAGGGCACCGCTGTTTTCATCGGTGCACATCGCGCTCCTGCTTTTGTGTGCGGTTTTGCTTTCGGCCCACAGCATAAACGGGCTCTATGCGCGCTATATCAGCAAAAGCACAGGCTCCTCTAGCGCAAGAGTTATCCGCTTTGGTGACATTACCCTCGAAGAGCCCGCCGACAACAACTTCACTCTTGCCCCCGGTGTTACTGCCAAAAATGAGGTAAAACTGAGCTTTGAAGGTAGCGAATCGGCAACGTATGTTTTTGTTGCCATCACAACTTCAAACCATTGGACCTTTGACACCACCGCAAAAGCATTCAAAATCAACGCAAACTCCAAAGAGATCGCCACTCTTTTGGTCAACACCGCAGAATGGACCTATTTGACAACAGATGGCGGCAAGGTTGTCTTTTACAAGGCACTTGATCCCAACGTACCGCTTTCAAATAACCAAATATTTGTTGCACAAAATGGGGTAGCGGGAGGCGTTGCAGTTGATTCGGCAACAACCGCGTTCGATCTTTCCAAATTGAGCGGAAAAATTTCCATTTCTGTCAAAGCAATTGCTGTTCAAAGCATCGGTTTTGCAACTGTTACCGACGCATGGAACTCGGTTAAAACAAAGTAAAGGAGGGGAATATATAATATGAAGAAAATTTTATGTGTCATCCTCTGCCTTTGCATGCTTTTCTCAACCGAAATGCTCACTTTTGTGGCAAAAGCTATCGAAATGCTTCCCAACGTTGACCTCTCTGTAATTGGTGATGCGCTGGAGGCTTTGGGGCTCATTGATGAGTACTATGGTGATATCGTTATCGTATATTGCTACGATCCCCAAAATATGGCTGTTGGTGAAAGCGGCCAGCTCCCTGATCCTACCAATATCGTTCTTGATAATGCCGATACTACGTTTAACGAAAGTTTTCTAACCCGTTCCTTAGTAGGTTATAAGGCATCCTATATTACCGCTGTTGAGCTCTCTGCCGACGATACCGAAGCTGAGAGACAAGAGAAGTATCTCAATTTTGATGATGACGGAGTTGGTATCAATCCTGAAAACGGTGTTGTTCAATTCGGTTTAACAAATGTAGATCCTAACAGTCAACGCATTTATTACGTTTATTACACCGCTATTGACGTAAATTATACTATCAGATATTACTTCCAAAACACCACCGGAGATGGCTATACCGAAATTACCTCTCTCGCTTATGCAGACGAGGCAAAAACGGGAACTTATTTTTCTGACGAAGAATTGGCAAGCAGAATCAAAGATAACGTTAATTTGCCGGAAAATTTTGAAAAGGGATATAAATTGCTTCACGCAATTCCCGATATGGTTGCGGCAGACGGAAGTACAGTATTCCAGGTTTACTTTGATAGAGAATATTACTCTATGAACTTTGATTTGGAAGAAGGCTTTGGCAACGAGCAGGTGTACGATCGCTATGGCGCAAACGTAACGGTTGGTGTTCCCACCAAACCCGGCTATACTTTTGACGGTTGGTATGAACTAACGGTTGATACCAATGCCGATGGAATTCCGGATGCAAGGGAACCCGGCGCTGCTTTACTGAACGGTGGAGCTTTGCCCCAAACAATTGGCGTCCAAGATAAATACTATCAAGCAAGCTGGCAAGAAATTTACGGTGCAGCTTCTTACGTTATTGCATATTGGGCAAAAGAAGAAAACGGCAAACAATACCTTCTCGCCACCAAAACCGTTGCAGGTGCTACTGCCGGTGATATTGTAAACGGCGAAGATGACCTTCACGTAGACGATGTTTGTGGCTTGATTGAGCATCAGCATACGGCTGACTGTGGGTGCTATCACGTTCATACATATTCCTGCATTGATGGTAGTAGCTTTACAGCTACCGAGGTAGTGGATAATGACGCCAACGTTATAAACGCGTTGGAAAATGGAACCCCTCAAAATGGTTGCGTTTACGCAATTCAAGATACTCACGACAGAGAGGCTAAGCCACAAAGTTATTGGCTCAAGTTGTATATAAACGGTCAATGGTACCAACCAAGTGGTCGTATTTACGAAGGTAGCTTGCAAAACTATGTTGGTGATGAGGTCTTAGGGCAAGCTGCATATAGTACTTTTACGGTCAAAAAATATTATATCAATAGCAACGTATTGAACTGCGATCATACTTCCTGCGAACATACGTGTGGTTTTGAGGAACATACACATGATTCCAATTGTAAATTAAAGATAACCCACTTGGTTTATGATGACGAACTTACCGACAAAAACGTAACCGTTAAAGGCGACGGAACAACAATTGTCAACGTTTATTATCACCACAAAGTATACACGTTAAGATTCTTTTATGCGCGCAGCGATATGGATGGCACGACCTTTGAGGTCGTTGGTGGCACAACGTACAACTTTGGTGATTACGCCAGCACTAGTGAAATAGATGTTGAAAATGCTTGGAATGCAGTGCCTACCTTGCTTAATAAAACAGGAGAATGGGGTGAGGTTGAAGAAAAACCGTCGCTCAAAGATGACTATATCAATAATGCGCATTTAAAAGCAACGTTTCATCTTCAAGAAAATGTTTTAGAAGCAAACGGTTACAAATACTACTATTTTGAGTTTGTGGCCCCCTTTGCTTTAGACATATCTGAAATTTGGCCCGTTGATAAATTTGAATCAGTTAAAATAGACGAAGCGCATCCCGATCACGGCGGTAACGACAGCGACTATTGTCAATGGGACAAAGCTTACTTTAGCGCTTGGAACGGTCAAAAGGGTGTAAAATATAGTACCGAAAACGAGAACCAAACGATTAAGGGTGCATATCAGTATCTTGATGAAAATCTCGTGTTCGACACCACGATCCCCGGCTATGGCGATGATACTGTCGTTAGTTATTTGTGCTATTGGGTAAACGGTGCTGACGTAGACTGGAGTGTTCCGCGTGAGTTTGATTACAACATTTTTACGCAGGTATCTGCAAGTTTGCAACAAGAACTGAACACCTTGGCCGGCAGTGCCACCACTTATGAGCTTGGTGGCAAAGAGTATCAAAAGAAAAACGGCAAGTGGTACCTTCTTTATAGAGAATTTTCTGTATTTGATAATTCCGAAAAAGGTGAGATAGGTAACCAAACCAAAGTTTCGCTTGAGGGTTATACCTGTCTTGGCGTTGAGGTAGATCCCATCACAGATAAAAATGCCGATGACGTGGATATTTATCACTACTATTTTTATTACGATCTTGTTACCGAACAAATCATTACGTTTAAGAACGAGGGTGTTGCCATCCACTCTATCACAGGCAAACCCTACGGTAGTTTGTTAAAGGATTGCTTAGAGGGATTTGATCTGAATCTTTCAAACGATCTTGCAACGTATTATCCTGTAACTCTTGAACCCAACGCATATACTTTTAAGGGCTGGTGCACTACGTATCCTTGCTCCGATGCCACGCTTGTGGATTTTGATACGTATAAGATTCCTGATGAGGACGTTATCCTTCACGCTTATTGGGTAAAAAATACGTACACCGTAAAATTCTTTAACAAGCTGGATGGCGATCTTTTGTACCTTTTTGGTGGCGATGGAAACGAAGCGTTTGAAATTACGCACGGTACTTTCATCGGCTCTAAAACAGATGCTAACGGCAACACTGTTGTTGATCCTTATAGAGAAAACGATTACTTTATGGGTTGGTTCTATATGGATGGTATGACCAGAAGCAAGTTTGACCCCAAACGCACCCCCATAAAAAAGGATATGGAAGTGTTTGCCATGTGGGAGGGTACCACTCCGCGCGATTATACCGTTAGGTATGTCTATAAAAAGGATGGTACAGAGGTTGAAATAGCAGCTCCTACCACAGGTGTTGCACGCGAAAATTCAACCAAAACCTTTGTCGCAAAAGCCGGTAGCCAACTGTATCCCGAGTATCAATCAAATTATTTTCCAATTTCCCAATCGCACTCTATTGTTATTGGCGAATCATCCAATGAGCATAAGTTTGAGTATTTTCATGTTGACGCCGAACTCGAATACGTTATCAAATACGTAGATGCCGCAACCGGTTTGCCGCTTCCTATCAACGGAACGTTGAGCGATGGGACAAGTATAGTCAACGGCGAGGCGAGACTCATAACAAAAAACTCATACGTTGTTCATTCTTACTATCCGTATATCGACATGTCGGATCCCGACAATTATAAGTATTATACGCCGGACTCTTACAAAAAGTCTTTGGTTCTTTCCGTTAAGATGGATGAAGAAGGGAACTATGTTGGCGATGCAGACAAGAATGTAATTCAATTCGAGTATACCTTGCAGGAGCAACCCACGGGTTACTTTTCTGTCAATTTTTACGGCGAGAAGCTTGGAAATACAGATCCGAATCTCACAACTGCGAACTGTGACTTGATTTCGAACGTTCAAGGTTCCGTTCCGTTTACCTATAAGAGCGGTGAATATATTCCCACTAAGCACACGGTAAACTTGATTCAAAAGGTAGGCTTTGCTTACCAAAAGATTCAATCTGACGATTCTGTTACTAAAAACGGCAACGAAATTTCCCTTTCCGTCGATGCCGACGGTGTTGAGGTTAACGTTTTCTTTGCGAGAGAATCGTATGAGTACTCTGTTGAAATCCATTATATTGAGAGCGGAGTAGAAAAAGTTCAAAATATTAGTGGCGATTTTGAAGCACAATATGAGGCAATAGCAACTTACGAGTTGAATGCGGTTGAGCGAAATAAAATTCCCGGTTATCGCCCCATTA